>Ga0116229_10004178_pt1 | contig 23702 bp, 19 predicted proteins | sample S1TSphgellanicum_3_FD_87313 | JGI IMG/M metagenome (GOLD analysis project Ga0116229, IMG submission 87313) | Host-associated microbial communities from peat moss isolated from Minnesota, USA - S1T2_Fc - Sphagnum magellanicum MG | ecosystem: Host-associated > Plants > Peat moss > Unclassified...
AAAAAACAAAAAAAAACAAAAAAGTGAAAAAGACACATACAAACATAGAACAAAATACAAGAGAAAAGAAAAAAAAAAGAAAGAAAAAAAACAAAACCCAAAAAAGAGAAAAAAAGAAAAGAAAAGAAAATAAGCTCTCAAAAAGAGAAAAGAAAAACGAAAAAAACAAGCTTTCAAGAAGAAAAAAGAAGATCAATAAAACAAGCTCTGAAAAAGAACAAAGAAAGAGCGAGAAAATAAGCTCTCAAGAAGAAAAAAGAATAGCAATAAAACAAGCTTTGAAGAAGAAAACAAGGAAAACACAGATTGTGGTAACCTACCTAGTAATAGGATGGGGACTAGAGGGCAGGGAGAGACATAGACACCCTTCAAACTGAGATTTTGACAAACCAATCCTTGTCTCAAATCAATCTCTGCCCATTTTGTCATTTCTTGGTTAATCTCTCATACGGTACAAAGAGAAGGGATTTGCAGCACACTGTAATACAACATAATAAGGCATAATTACCTTGACAGCGCTAGTCACACTAAATGCTTATATCCTCCTACAGCAATAGGAAATCTATGGGCTGTTTCTATTGTAATCACCTCATGACGTGGGCCACCAAAACCCTTGTTAATACAAACAGGGGACTAATCTGGTGTGATAGACTCAAAAACTAGAGGCCAAAAGAAAATTTGTTTCTAACAGTGACCAGAAAGAACAAAAAGGGTATGTATAAGAGGAGAGACCAGCTCTCCAGATGTGAACAAGAACCTTTTTTCACTGAATTGTCAAATCCCTCCTGATTCTCAATATAGTTTGAACAAGCAGTAGTATATTTCTGTCATCATACATTTCAATCACTTTTGGGGATGATCTTTGGCTTCCGCATAGTCCTGCTGAAGGGCCCAACAGAGGGATCTGTTATGTACTTGTAAATTACATGTGTCCATGACGTATGAAATGCAAGATGGTCATAAAACTCCGGGGCAATTTGCCGCACCTTCACAAGGCAGAGAAACAGTGCAAATGAGTATGCGAACCAACTCTTGGCAGAATGGGATATTTTTGTGATCTATCTATCAACTTGTGTAACTTAAGAACATGATTTGAACAAGAAGAGTTTCTTTTTCTTTTACAGCCTCTAATATTTTCACCTAGAAGCCAAAATTGACAATGGGTTGAGCAGAGACCCCTGTCTTCAGAAGAAGGAAACCTCCAAAAGAAAAAAAGAGGCTCACCCTGTACAGTTTACATCCAGGAACTCGAGGGAAATCATGGTGTTCAACATGATACCCAACATTCCAAGTCAAGAGGTTAAGAGGCCCATAATATGAGTACGTCTCCTGACCCTTCATGAAGACATAGTGCTCAGCTATGAAGTGGCCAGCAACTGGGTGCATGCCTCCCCCAAGAAATGTTGAAAGCACCAAATAGACCAATGCTTTCCATCCAGAAAAGTAAACCAGTACAGCATCGAATCCCAATTGGACGATGAAGTTGGAGGCTTCCCATAATCCTGGAGTCTTGGGGTTCAGAAAAAGGGGCCGGAGCGCGTAAAAGAAGAGCTGGCAAATGACCCACAAAACTTTCATCACAATATTGGTCACGACACGGCCCTCAGCATAGCTTGGGATGTCCATGTCAAAGCCTTCCACTCCTTGGAACCGGTGGTGCTCAAGATGGTACTTTTGGAATGTGATGGACATTGGGATGCTCACTGGCAGATTTGCAAATAAGCCAAGGAATCGATTGTAAATCGGCGTTGAGAATGCAAGGTTGTGGCTTAGTTCATGGATAGCCAGGAATAAGTTGTGGTTCAGAATAGCTCCAAAGCAGTAGGATACAGCAAGAAGTACAGGCCAACTCACTTCCTGCATATAGGTTGCTGTCCATGTCTGTAGCAACACAACTGCAACAATCTGCTATGGGCAAACAACAACATAAACCCAGAAAAAATTCAGAAACATGGGTTTCTCTAGATAAGGGGGAGAACCACAAAACAATTGCATTATAATTCTGAAATTCTAAGTGGTAGAGCCTGTTTGTCTATGTATTGACTTCGTGTTAAGAGTCCTTTTTCTTCAATCTCATCCTCTGTGATGTGTGCTAAGTTATGAAGACAAAACTGTTGATGGAAAGCATTTCTCAAACACTGCATTTTCTCCGAAGGGTTAGACCTGAAAAAGAATCCTGAAAGGATTTTCTTGTTGCTGCTATCATATGCATACATACACTGGATGTCAATCCCTTCAACTTCACTGGCCAAGATGTAAATTGGTATTGCTAACCATGGCACATTTCCAAGCATATTCTAGCTTCTTCTTACAATGTAGTGAGATCAGGAATGCAGTGCTCTGTTTCTGAATTGTTGGCAATGTAGTTCTTTACAATGTATTGTCAAGAATCTGCTCTGTTTCTGAATTCCTAGCAAATGTACTTGTTTACAATGTAGTGTCAGAAATGCAGTGCTCTGTTTCTGAATTCCTGACAAATGTAGCCTTTTATGATGTGCCTGAGATCTGAAACTAGTTCAGGAATCAAATGCAAAACTTGCTGGTAAAAATCTGCTGATAGCCCTATCTGACATCTAGTGTAATCATGGATCTGAGCTTCCCAATCAACTCAATAGATGGATGAGGCTTCCTAATGCAATTCCTCGGTATATAATCTGCTGCGCCTCAGGATAGGTGGGTGTTGCAAACACAGCCCAGAAAGTGCTCTTCTGAGGTCCAAAGAAGCATGAGACGATTTTCTACTGACCTACATTGTCAGGGACTCTCCGTCCTTTGGAAAACGCATAGCAGATCCCCATACCTGGGCTAGACTCAAGAAGAAAAAACAGAAATTAAGGGGAGGAGGAAAAAAACCCACTCATTTCAACAACTTCCCTCACAAGACAACAGAAGCAACCAAGCAAGCAACCCAAATAAATAAACACAATAAGAAGAAGAAGAAGAAGATTGCGAGTACAGATTCACTCGCCTGCGGTAATGCCCAAGGATCCGGTCCAAACAGCTCACGGATTTCGGGGTGCGCTGCCAGAATCTGCTTACGCCTGGTTGCATGTGGCTCGTCGCTTTCAGACCAAAAGAAGTCAGTAGCCATCATACTCTTCTTCCGCTTCTGGTTGATGGACTCCTCCTCCTCCTCTACCTCTTCCCCCGTAGCCGCAGCAGGAGGCGGCACCACTTCCGTAGCTTCAGGTGGAAAGCCTCCATCCCCTCCACGACCCATCTCTCAAAAAAACACTACAAACCAATACAAAAAAAACGGCAATGCAAGGGAGGTGACGATGATCAACACCTCCACCACCACCACAAACCAACAACAAGAACGCAGCAGTGGAGAAAAGATGAGCAAGAGTGTGAAAATACCCCAAACCACAAATTCATAAAAGGATCCCGTAAGAGACGCAGAAGGACGAGAAGAAGAAGAAGAAGAAGAAGAAGAGAAGAAGGAAGCGAGCGAGCGAGCGAGCAAGAAAGAATGGAAAGAAAGGGCGGAAGCGGACGCGGTTGCAGGCGGAGTCAGGCAGCAGCGGCACCAGCGTTGCAACAACGACAGTAGTAACGGCGCCGCTCCATTCCCTGCGCTGATACCCTGTCCTCCAATATACCCGGAGGTTCCATTTTCGGAGCTGGTTTCTCAACACGTGATTGGATTCCTAGATTTTCTGCTTCTCTATTTGTCTTATAGCCAGATTTGGCTAAATCCTCTTGTGGCTGATCGCCACTTTTGAAGCAACATGAGAAAATTGGAAAAAAAAAAAACCCCACAATATACTGGTGACATACAACAACCCTATGTACTAAATATGGCGAGTTCAACCCCTTTTTTTCCCCCTCTACATATGGAGACTTTAGGCCTTTTTTCTTTTTCCCAAAAAAAAAAAAAACACCCTTTGGACACCTTGTAATGCCATTTTTTTCTGGTTGCCAAATGGTGAATTTAATTCGCCACAAAAAAAACCCTGATGTATATAATAAAAGATCCATCGAGTTTCATGAAAGAATGGACAAAGACTCGACAGCTTTAAGGTGGGTATTTGATTTTTTGGAGAACCATGGTCATATATAATAATCAGGTATTTTGATTTTTGATAACCACAATTGTGTATCAAAACCAGGCATTTAATTTGATTTTTTTTGATAATCATGATTATCAACTTTGATACCCAGCTTGATACTCAACATGGGTTTGATGCAGTTTCTAATACCCGTCTGACTCTGGTTGTGACTAATGTTGTGCATGTTAGCGTCAATAGCTGTATATATAGTGTGTGTAAATCGTCTGTAAATGTAAATGATTTACACTTCTGAGTCCAAACTTTTGACACTTTACACTGTTAGTCAGTTATGTGGATAATTTTTTTTAACACTTATACAAGGTCATTGTAAATATTTATCAAATACACTTAACACAGCCCTATGTAAATGTTTTGACAAGGTTTCACTCAGGTTAATATGTTAATATCATTGTTGGGCGGGTACCCAGTTTGGCAAGTTAGAATCGTCGAAACTTATCTGGTGCAATTACCCAGCCCTAGGGTAGGAGGGTCGGATAATATTCTGATTGTAACATTGTGTTCAATGAGAGAGAAATAGTCTATAAGACTCCTTGATTTTCATGTTGGAATAAATGAAATCTCCTTGAAATTTTACTTTGGGAAGGTTTTAATGACGTGACATCGTCATCGTAAGATGATTTAGCTAGATTTGGCTACATATTAGATATGAAAGTTGAAAAAAAAGAAAAAACCAAAATCCTTTTATATAATTTTGGCTACCTGTTGGAACTTATCATAAAAAATTTGGTGATTTGAATTTGAATTTTATTTCAAATTTTGATAAATTTGGGTCCATTATTTCCATGAAAAATCCTTGAAATTATAAATTTTTCACATCAAAACTTTGGCAAAATTTCACCCATAAATAAATAAATGTCGCTGTAAACCCACTCCAAGGGTTTCAGTCATTGTATTTTGAAAGAACTGTCGTCCCAAGAAAATCGTTTATGTTTGTTTACTATTTATAATTTTACGTCCATTTGGGACCAGAAAGTCCACTAGACAAAAGGTAGATCATGGAGGATAGATTGTCCTCTGGTACTGGCAACATGACACAAATTTGGCTAGGGTGACCGTGTTCGTAGTTTGCATGAGCTCAGCAAGAGTGCTTGTGTGGGTGAGGGGTAGGGTCAAACAAAAGTGTTCCCTAACTTTTTGCATATTTGGACAGACAAGGAGTAGGTGTTTTTCATCTTCTACCTTCCCCAAGTCACAGCTTCGATAAAGCCTCTTAATGTATGGCACACCTTTCCACACACTTAATACTGCTTCAAGTTACATGTTGCCACACCGAAACCGGGCCATAGCTTTCCATAGCTGAACATAGTTGATGCCACACAAATAGCTTTCGCTCTCGTACGACATACCCTTGAAGCACAAGTATCTTATCTACATGTTGGTCTTAATCTTACGGTTGGTAAAAAACTTTTCAATGAAAGTTAGCCACATATTATCTTTCACCCTTTTTACATTCAACATTATGTGGGGAAATCCTGGAGGGGGTAGGGCCCCAGCCTCCTGGTTGATTGGGCCTCCTATCATAGATTTAACGCCAACCGGCTACACTAGTTATAGCACGATTAACTTAACCATTTAAGCTCCCACCCGTACATTGTGTGTGTTGCACCAAAGTACTTGGCTCTTTGCCCAACCTTTTACCCCTGCAAGAGGAATTGGATGTATGTGCATTGTCCTAGGAACCGTTCCTAGCGACAATTGAATAATCCCCACTTAGAGCGCACAGGTCCTTGTAAGCTGAGGCGCCATTTCTAGCGGTGGTTGAATCGGAGGTAAAAAACTTGTCACCTCCTAGGGTTGATTTTGGAGTAGCCATTTTTTCACAGATCCAACCTTACATTTCTTTCTCATAGTAAGCATAATGAGCTGGGCTTCCCATGCTTTTCCCAAGATGCAGTCTTTAGTGACCATGCTCACACGATTATAGTATAGCAACGCTTGTCCCCATGCAAAGTCTTCAAAGGAGAATTTGCCAAATTCTACTAGCATGATGAACGTGTTGGTTGTTTTTCGCACCTCGAGCAGGAATTTGAAGAACCCTTAGTACACTATTTCAATAGCCTTTATTTTCTTAAAGTTCACCCAAACCTCACATGCATAACTTGTTGTTGAACGCACCAACGTGTGAAAAGGTCACAACGTAGCTTAACGTCCATAATACATAGCTTCACACAACGGTGGTTTAGTGCAAATAGCGAACGCTTACTAGTAGCAACTAAATGTTCCACTACACTATCTAGGTTCGGGGTGGTCTTGAGCAGGATCCCCAGGTATTTGAAGGTTTGCACATGCTCAATAATGTCACTTTCAAACACAAATTTTTAGCATGGGTCAACATAATTGAACACCATGACTTTCATTTTTTTCATGTTCATTGTAAATCCATGTTCAGCATAGAACTGTTGGAGTGCGTCTAACTGTTACTCCAGTCGCAACTCTGACTTCGATGTTAGAGCAAGGTCATTTGCAAAAAACAATAACCATACATGCATGTCTATTAAGGCCGGTGCATCGCATTTTCTGTTGTCCAAGCACCCTTTAAAACATCTAAATATAGCTCAAACAATAAAGGGTTAAGAGGACAACCTTGTTTCACACCTTGTTGGCACTTTAAGCTGGAGGTGACACCCCTGCTTGGGTGGTTGATGTGTACGGTATCTTTGAATACATCGCCTATAGGCATCGCAAGAAGCGTCCCTCCACCTTGGGGCCAGCTAACACCTACCATAACACTTCACACGACACATTATTGAACATCTTTTTGAAGTCCACAAAGTAATAATAAAGTGGCTTCTTTTTTGCCTTGTTTTGTTTTATCAGAGTTTGTAATATGAAGAGTTGGTCAACAATGTGGTAGTATTTGCGAAACTTAGTTTGACCCTTGGCATGCAGCCCATGTTGTTCAGCCCATTCGTTCAACCTTTTGTCAAGGATCATAGCGAACAACTTTGCTAAGACAAGCCCAACCGTTATCCCCATGTAGTTGTCAAATTCAAAGGCATTGCCCCCTTTAAAGAACGTGTGGACCACCCCAGTGGAAAGGGTTTTTGGAAAGCCTTTTGCCATAAAGTAGTTGAACAATGTCAATAGTGGCATGTGTAGCAACTCTCCAACATCCAAAATGAACTCAACTTTCATACCATCCAAACCGAGTAGCCTTGTTCCTTCGTAGCTTTTTCAACGCCTGAAGCAGCTCAATAAGTGTGATATTTGTGTTCAGGGTGTGGCTAGGTGGAGGTTTGGTCACTTGAACCGAGTGATCAGTTTGCAACCATATGGGTGGCAAAAACGAGCCAATTAGCCCATAGAAGCCTTCCAAAAGCGTAGCTGCACTAATCTTGGGTTTAGGGATCTATGGGCTGCCCTAAGTTTACTTTCCTAGTGTTTAGTGATGTGTGAATCGGGGTTGGCTTTCAGCCAGAGCTTCAGCTCACGTTACGTTATATGGCAGTTAACGTCAAATTAGGGTTTATGGCAATGTTTCTCTCTGCAGCTCCCTCCTAAAGGCTTGTTGTCAAAAGTAGACTTTGTTGTAGCACCCATGTATTGTTGTAGTAGGTCAATTAACTTGTCTGCCCCTAGATGCTTAATCAAGTCAACAACCCACATGTTTCCAAGACTCGTTGTTAGGGCAAGTTGATATTTTTCAGCTTTTGATTTATCATATTTGAACCTAGGCAAAAAAAATTTTGTTACAACCGTATGTTATGGTTCAACAAAACTATAATTGATGTTTAACCGTAGGCACAATGACTTGTGGTCAGAGTCTCCTCGCATCACGTAATAACGAGTGTCATCTATTATCACCTCAAGGTGTGTAGCAGTTTGCCAAATGAGCCAATAATATAATTGATAGTGCTATGCCCCCCATTTGCCAAGTAAATGAATTCCCCTGATTCATCATTAGGTGTTCGGCCCTTGAGGATGAACAACCTAGTGTCACAGCATAGGTCCAGGAGCTCGCGGCCCTAATCGCTAACACTAGCTTCACGGTTACTCAGTCTTAACGAGCTTAGGTGCCTGTAACAATTCACAAAGGTTGTTAGTGTCAATGGTATCTGGTAGTGTTGCAGTATGTGCATTAAAATCCCTTCCCAATAGTATTATGCCCTTTAGAGTTTGAACTTCAACAATATTTGCTACTAGGTTTTGGAATAAGGATTCGCTTTCGTGTTTGGAGCCAATAGGGGCAACGTACACCACGTAGACAAACAAGTTAGAGGCAGCACCCCTGCTGACCCGTAGCAATAGATAAGAATTGTGCCTTCCTTCTTTCCATTGTGACAGGTTTGGGTTAAGGTGGCTACGAAAGTAAGTAACAAACCCCTCGCTATGTTTTATCGCTTTTGTTTTCCCCAACTGCACAATGCACGTTATCACAAGTGAGTCAAACCTTTCAATGTGTGGTAAATGTTGGTTTGGGAAATGCCAAGTTTCAGTTAATAAGACAAGGTTAGCACCCTGAAACAACTCTAGTATTTAAACCCCCATTTCCAGTTTATTTACACCACCCCCGTGCATGTTCCATAATACCACGCATAGGTCTCTTTGGTCTTCACGCCCTTAGATAAAGGAGGGTGGGCAAATCTGAATGCCATCGATGAAGAGTTTGGCTACGCATTAGAAGGCGCGCTTATTTGCCGCCTTGGCTTCCTTGAATAACGGCCACAGCTCCAACTTGCGTGCTTGCTGTGTGGGCGTGAGGTTTTCGTCTAGGCCCAACTTGGTCCTTGCTAGGCCTTTGCGCCCTCGTAGTGTGTAATGGCGGTCTTCGTTCATTGCAAATTTGAGCAGCACCATGCTGGGTAGTGCACTTGTCATGGGGGCGAAGGCCCGCACAGTTGTAGGCTGTTTGCCGCATGGTGGCAATGACCTTGGCATGCAGCTTCATTTGGCCCTGTGACAACTTTGTGTTGAGCCGCTACACCAATTCTTTTTTAGTCTTGCCCTCCTTGGCCTTGAAGCCTGTGAGGCACAAGTTGAGCTTGCATTCCTTTTGTTTAGGTGTGTCGACCAAGGTTTGCACAACCCAGTTGGCCACCTGACGCACGTTCTTAGCCATCACCGTGGTCCACTTGGGCTCCTCTGCAGACATAACCTTGGCTATGACAGCCACAGCCACCTCGCGTTTTATTAGCTGGTTGACCGCAAGGTTGCTGGCGGCCGTGGGAGACCTTTAAAAAAAAAAAAAGAAAAAAAAACCTTTAATGCTTTATGCTGGGAAAGGCCTGGTCGCGCAAGTGTTGTACATGTGTATCTTTTACCCATATATACCCGTCGAATATGGATAGGGTATACTCCTTGCCCTAACCAAAATTCATATCACAAATTACACAATGTCATACTAAACTATAGTAAATCATGAAATATTAATAATTTGGAAAATATAAAAATGGAATGAGATTTTGTTTTTTGTTTTTTTTGGGGGGGGTCAATGTGGAAGCTGACCCTAGGCTTAGGGTGGTGGGTAACGCTAATATTGAAACTACGTGAAGGGTAGTCCACTCACAGTTTCTTTCTCGGGCGGAATGAGGACTCACGGGCAGGGTCGAAATGGTAGCGGGCAGAGGAACATACAAAATATCCAGAGGTGGAAAACAGGCGTGGACTTTCGACCTTTGGACTTTGGACAAGTTCAATGGCTGCGAGGAAATCCCGTGTGAAAAGGGCGACAATTTATTAGGGTTTGGCGCTCATGCTTCAGCCCAGGAAGAGGAGCGAGAGAAGGGAGAGGGGAGAGAGGGAGACGGAAAAAGGGGTGTTGGACACGCTTGATTCGGATACTATGCAACGCAAGTCTCCGGTCGATTTCCGAACTACAATCTCGGAAGGAAAGCTGTTTGAGGGGGAGGTGGGGGAAACCGTGTTGCATTGTCCCTATCCTTGAAAGATGAGGGGGGGTCTGAACATCGCTGCTAAGACTAGGAAGTTAGATGTCGACAATCGTCTGCCCCTCAAATTGTATTATCGCACAGCGGACAACCTTCTGAAACAGGTATGTTACCACTGCACCTATTATGCTGCTCGCGCCGGGATTCACTCTCTGGTATAGATTTTGAGGGACTGATGGGTTGGCGATATACCACGTGAACTTCTTTTGCTAACGCGCTTTGTTGTGGCGATCCTGCACACAGGCTAGTATATATCGGGAGGAGAGGAATATCATAGATCTTTACATCCTTTTGCTACGATTCTCTAGGTATGTACTTTGCTGAACCGTTTGGAGCTGGTTTTGTCGACAGTGCTGAAATTGGGGTTTTCTCGCATTATGGAGCCACCATGCACAGTTTTCTTTTCCATAGAAAATTGTCTTTGTCTTTGATATACTGGTGGCTATCTTTCTGCTTTTATGTTTTTCCCATGTGTAATGATAAACTTCACATGGTATTGCTGAATTTTTGTGTCTGCAGCTTGGTTTCTGAGACTATTCCGGATCATCGTGATTATCGCTTGTATGTGGGAGAGAAAGCTAAGTATAGAAGGGTAAGTAAGGATTGCAAACTTGGTCCAGATTTTATTATCCTTGATTTTAGGTTTTTTGCAGATGAATTGGTGTTTGTTTCACACTCCTGATTGGGAGTTTGTTCATCAATTGCATATCAAAGATGATGTTTAGAGTTTAAAAAAGATGACTCATCAAAGCTACAGGGAAAAACACTTGGTCTGTGTTGTTGCAGAGGTTGTTTGAGGTTGTTTCAGAGCTTGAATTGCTCAAGCCAGAGGTCCAGAAGCAAGTTGACCAGATTAATAATCCATACAACAAGCCTTCTTCTTCCTCAAGCAATTCTTTTTCATCAGATTTGAGTGCCCCCCCTTCAGCTCCTTATGCCAGGAATCAGTCTTATGGCAATGCAAACTATGACAAGGTAGGACCAGGTTGGTCTTTCTACAATAATCTGATTCCCTGGCAGTCATTGTAGAGAGTCCATGATTTATGTTGGTGTGTCAGAATAGAAGTTGCTATAGAAGAGTCCCTCTCCATCATGTCACATAAGTGTGTTTATCTTGAATCTGCAAAACTCACAGTCTACAATGACCATCGGCCATGTGAGTTTCATTTTTTGAGCAGTTCAAGCAGAGCTTGTTTTTGAATGTTGAGCTAAATGTCTGTTGAGGTTTTTGCAGTCTGGATCCAGGAGTACACAAGATCTTTTGACTGGTTTTGGCGGTCCAGGGAGTGCAGTATACAACCCTCCTCCTCTTCAAGACCAATTCAATAACTTGTGAGTCCACTGTCTAGTACTAGCAAGCTGAAAATTCCTATGTGGTCTGATTTGTGATCACTTACATGGTTTTCTTATAGAAAGGTAGAACTGCAAGATGGCTACTTATTCAAGAGAAACCTAGTTCCAAGATTATCCTCAATGTATTTTTGGTGTAATAAGCAATAAGGCAGAGAGGATCTTGTAAACTTCAACATGAACTGTTCTTGAGATGATATTGAGGGCCTGCAAATGAGCCAGATGAGAACCCTGAAACTGACACGTAAAACAGCTGTACAAGTTTTGACTTATTTTTCAAGTTCACTTAATGAAATTGGATTAAATGGTTATGGGGTGTGATGATGAACATTCAGTTCTTTGAGTACTTTGAATATACCACGACCAAGAGATGAGACATTATCAAGGCACTCATTTCTGGCACTATCCAGCAATCAGAATCGAAGAGAGCACCAGCAAGTCCGGGTATGTTGTGGATGCATGGAAACTGATGCTTTGCTGATAATAGTCTATCTGGGTCAGAATGTGCCTGCCACAAAATGTGTTCCTGCTGATAGATGTGTTGCAATTGCTGCACGCTGTATGGATCTCTTGTGACAGCTCTCTCCCATTGGTTGCAGGTGCAATACCCAAGCTACATTGATACTTCACCCATTGAGATACCAAGGTTTGTGAATTTGATAACATTAGGTGCCATTTAAGTACCTGAATACTGTTTCCCATTCTTAACAGTCTAGTTGTGGTTTTGTTTCTGATGTGTGCCTTCTTGGGCACTTGTGGTGAAGCCTGAATCAGAGCTGGAGCTTACCTTCACAACCTGCTGTAGTGTCCACACCTGCTGTCTCCTTGGATACTGTTGGTGAACCTGCTCTTTGGCCAGACTCTGGATCTGCTGGTCCAACGGAGATTGTGAACATCATCCGACAGCCGTCACCGCCTCCAATATTGGCTGTGGTACAGACACTCCAAGAAGGTCTTACTGCTCATGATCATGTGCATCCCCAGCCACACCCTTCAGATGTTGCTGATCCACGTCCTGGCCCTCCACAAGTATCAGACGATGCCTTCACCCAATCCAAGGGTCCCAAAAGCCTGCATATAGTAAGTTCCTGGTCTTGGTTGCTGTTTCTGTTAACATATCTGATGAATTGGGGCCCTGATGGAATTTCCTCCCTTCTGGTTCCTCTGCAAGGACATTGTCAAGGTGTCACTAGATTGCAGTACAATCATTTCAGATAGCTGGGCATTTGCATGTGTGGGACATGCAATTGGAGTGGCTGCCTTTTTAAAGAACAGGTAAGTTTGCAAGCTTCTGTTTTTGGTTGCTCTGCAGCCTTTAGTCACATCAGACTTAAAAACTCTGCTCATTTGTTGCAGTCTACAAAGATGATGGATGAGTTTATGCAAATGGCCAAAGCCAATACTCTGCGAAATCTTGAAACATGTGGAGTGCTGGCTGGCTCTCTTGTAAGCAAAATCCTTTTGCCTGGGGTGTCCTTCCAACTGCTAAAATGTGATCAGATTCCTCTTATGAACATCAAGCATCCAGCAGTAAAATTTTTTTTAAAAAAATTCTGTATCTTCTCAGATGAGACAATAGCTGATATGCAGCCAATTAGTGTAAAGCTTGTTGGCTCCCATGGTAGTTCTGTTGTTCATGCAGGTTTATGCAATGACATATGAGCTTATTGTTAACCTAATGGTGTCCTGCAGAAAAAGGGTACTTTCTATGTTAGCACACTCATCATTCCAAAGCAGGAAGCAACATCAGATTCAGTAAGTAACATTATTTGGTGCCAAGGATCCATTCATATTGTAGAGTAGTTTGCCAATAATTTTGAGGGTTCTTCTTGTGTACAAAAGGGTTTAAGGTGTAGTTGTGCAGTTAGAAGGCTCAATCTACCACCATACAAGAATTGTGTTTTGGTAGTGTTCTCATTTAATTCTGCTGGTTGTTCTTAACTTGACTTTGCATGTTGTGTATGCCAGTGTCAGACTGTTAATGAAGAAGAGATCTTTGATACTCAAGACCAGAGAGGTCTATTCCAACTGGGATGGATTCATGTAAGTAAAAGTGCAGTTTATGTGGGAGGGGTAGTATTGGATTGTAAGATGTTTGTGTTATCCTCAGAACCTTTTGTAGGTGCTGTGTCTAGGGTGTTGCACAATTGTTGGTACTGTTTCTTGTTTGATAAAATTTATTGATATTCATTTGCAAGATGTTGATTAACAAGGAGACTTGCATATGTTGCTGTTTGCTGACTTGTCTGCTTTGTGTCCAGACTCATCCATCACAAACCTGTTTTATGTCATCCATTGATCTCCACACTCACTATTCTTATCAGGTAAGAACTTCAAATCTATACTTGCTTGGGTTCAGCAGGCATGTGAAACTGGTGCTTTGATGGGCAGTAATTTGATCTGTCTCATGCCATCAAAGATGGAAAGATTAGAAGAGTAGACCTTGAATGCTGATGGTAGTGCTGTCTCTCCATTTTTGGATGCCAATTCTCATCAGGGTACATGTGTTTGGTAGTGGCCTTTCTGTCTGAGACTGCACTACGAAGGCAGAGATTTTGGGTTCAGTCTGACTCTGTCTGGCCTACTGCATTTGTGTAGAGCCTTGAACAAATGTACTCTAGGTTGTTGTGACTGGCCTTCTAGTAATGTAAGTTTTCAGTGGTAGTTATGCAGGTATTTTTGGTTATGGGTTTGGTGATATTTCCGGTGTTTTGATCCATGTGTACTTGAATCTCTACAACAGATCATGCTGCAGGAGGCCATTGCAATTGTGATGGCACCAACAGACTCCTCTCGGTACGATGTGTAAAGCCTTACAGACCTTCATCATGGAAATCTATTTGTTGAGAGATGGATGCTTGACACTTCCCTGTATTCATGTTGCAGGAAGTATGGTATATTCCGTCTGGCTGATCCTGGGGGCGTGAAAGTTCTTCAGCAATGTCAAAGGCGTGGTTTCCATCCCCATGAAGAGCCTCCGGATGGTGGTCCCATTTATGAGCATTGCTCCCATGTGCTTATGAACCCAGGTCTGCCATTTGAGGTCCTTGATCTTCGTTAGATTCTGTGTACAGAGGTCACATTCTTGTATTCACCTACAATTGAGTGAGATATCAAGCCAGACGTTTCAACAGCAGTTGAAGATCTCCCAACCTGCTTTATGTCTGGCTGAGGGTGCGAAAAAGCATTCAGCTCTCAGGCCCTTAATGGGCCATTTCCAGTGTTTTTTGTGGTAGGATGTAACTACTAAATGGCTCCAGCTGCCAGATGCCTTCTCAAGAGGATGCATCACACCACTGTATGCCTGATTTACAGCCCCAAAATGCAGGGTCTTTGTTGCCATTACTTATGTTGAGCTATTGAGAGATTGGCAAAATTGTAGTCAGTTCCCAGATTCCTGCACCCTCTAAGGTGTGCAGCACTGCTGGTGTGAATGATATAAGTACTTGTGGAGGAACTGTGAGAGGTGAATGTAGCTGCAGATGCCTGCTCCAAACCCTGGGCTGTTTTCTTAATGCGGAACTAAACAAAAGTTACTGAGGGAGTGGTGGGGTTTGGGGTGTGAGTGGGGAAAGAAGGTTGTAGGCTATTGTGTTCAATAATAGATGAAAGGAGTCTGATTGTGGTTAGTGTTATGTATAGGAGGAATTCATTATGGTGTGGTATGAGAAGTTGTTTGTGGATTCTTTATAAATGGTGTTTCCAGGTTCCCTTTGGCCAATTATGTGCCTTCAACGAGGGGATAAGGCCACCCATCATTTGTTCTATACTTACGTCAACAATTCATCTACGATATGTATTGCTGCTTCCAAGAAAAGGTTGTTGGAGTTTGGACTGAACCCAACATAACCCAATTTCAAACTTTTTTCTTTCCTTGGACTTGTTTTGTCAAAATGGAGTTTCAAGCTACTTACTTTTTGTTTCAATTGCATCTACAATATGTGATTTTTGGTCCAAAGAAAAGGTTGCTGGAGTTTGGACTGCAACCCACAGAACCTAAGTTCAAGTTTCTGAGTCTTCATGCGTTGAATTATTTTGTGAAAATGGGAGTTGCAACCTACTTACTTTGGGCATCAACCAATGTTGTGCAGGGCAAAGTAATTAAGTAAGGTCAATGGTCCTTTCTAATGGTCTAAATCACTTATGAAATTATGCAAACTTGGCCTAACTTTTTTATCGCAAAGGACTTGCAGATACATGTTCTTCCAAAAGTATTATACAATCCAAAAAGATTGGAAATAATAAAAATAAAAAATAAACTCAACAAGCATTTTCCAAAAAGTGATTGTAGCTATGCATTCTCAAAAAAACCTTCCTTTTCAATTAAAATTTCATTCTCCTCCAGCAAGTTTTCCTTGTGGCTCATGAAAGTGGAAATGGATTCCTCACCTCCCAAACAACTGAGACAAACATCATTGGGCCAATTTTTGATAATCATCACAAGATGTTGTAAGTTTTCATTTCCAAGTTTAGATCCACAAAGACTTGTGATCACATTTCCGATAATAAAAATCCTTTCAGTCTCAATTTGATATTCGACAATACCTAGCACTTGATGTGCTAAAAAGGAGACATTTAGAAATTGGAGTTTCATGTGTTGCCCACCACAAGAGAGGATTTTCAGCTTCTAACGGGTTGACATGCAAGAGGTGAAAGAAATGGAACTCATTTTTCATAGTAAAGAAGATATCATCATTAGAAACATCTTGACCAAAGAAATCCTCCTCCTTGTGATTGATTATTGGCCAACTTGTACATTAACATGGTTTAAATGATAATAAACATGTAATAACATGGTCAACATTGTTTTTTGATCATACTCTTGAATTGTTGCTTGCACCTTATAAACATTCCCAAGAAACTCTCGAATGGGTTTCAAGCTTTTGAATCAAGGTCTAACATGATAGCTAACATATTGTGAACCTTGGTAGGAATATGGCTGTAGCAAAAGCAAGGAAATGGGCTAGAATGCTAACCACTTGGTTCAACATCCTTAATTTAAAAGCAAGAAGTTCTAATCCAAAATCTCCTTGAATAAAGATTAGATTATTAGTTTGGATCAATTAGACCTTGGTTTTCATGGCTATACTTAAGGAAAAGGTAGAAATTAAAGCTTCTAAAAGTAGCTAGTAGTTACACATTGTTTCACCACCAACATCAAAGTCTCGATGATGACCTTTGCAATTGCCGACCTTTGGGAGGAGGTACCACTCCCCTCCCCATAGTATACTATGTGACTCTCCGCGAGGGTTACATTCAAATGACACTTTTTCTCGAGACTCCCAAAATTGGGACCTTTGTTGTCCAAAAACTTTGGATGTTCATATTTTTCTCAAATCAAGCTTGTTTGGAACATGTGAGGGCATTATCTTTTAGCCCCCAAAAAGTTCTTTCCAAAAGTGTATTGCATGCCCCAATCAAAGATCATTTGACCCCTACTCTAAGGGGATTTGTGAAATTGAGAATTTGACTCCCACTTTTTCATTTGATCATAATTCATGCAATTAGATCTAAATGAACAATATGAAGGCACTTTAAGCATCTACACATCAAGAACTTTCTAATGGTATCTTGGGGGCCCAATTTGGTGCTTGTTTGTTTTTCTAATCAAGGCTTTAAACATTCGGGACTTCCACACGAATCCAATTCCCAAAGTGAAAGTGCATTTGGGAGTCATCGGGTTCTATCCTTTGCACTTTTTTCGTGTTTCACACCCAAGCACATTTTCTTGTCCTCATAGGCCCTTGCACTCCACATTTAATCACAAACCCAATGTTAGGGTTGTGACACCTATAAACACTTAAAGTATTTTGCACCTCAAACAATCCAATTGTTCTGTGATTTAAATGCCATGCATCATCAATAAAACTCACCATCATTGCAAAAGTGTCATAGCTTGCACATGACATTCACAAATCAAATGAAATTGTGGAAGAAACACACCAAACCAAAGTTGGAAACACATGAATTTCTATAGTTTTTGTAACAATATTACGCAAAACATCTTTCACCAATTGGTGACAAGATGGAAACACAACTTTGCCATTTTGATGCATAACTAGTCACTTCAACTATGGATTTTCAACTGAAAATAAGAGGTGATACCCTTCAACAATATAAAGAGACAAATCTTTCAAGAATGTTTTTTGAGCAAGGTCATTTTTGGAATATGACAACTTATTCCCAAAGAATGCAATAATTTCAAACAACATTGTACCTTTGCACTTCTTACTTTTTGTCGATCTTCAAGTTCAAAATTCTTCTCTTGTTGTTTTAGGGCATAGCCCCCCCACCTTTTAGACTCCTCCACATGATCACATGCAACATGTTTGCTTAAAGTAGAGGTACCATTTTCCTTGTTGTATGTAATGAATCCTTTAATAGGGATTGTGTTGCCATTTAATGCATGAACATTAGTTCGTTTCTAGTGACATATAATGCGTCAAAGTTGTTGTGGATTAAATGAAGTTGTAGCCCCACCATTGTTTGGCACAAAAAATGCCCAAAAACTTGTATTGCGATGGTGAGGTGCCCATATAGTTTGATTAGTTTGGAATAGTGGAAATAATAGTCTCCACACAACATCCACTTCAAGGTTTGATGACGCTTTTGAATTACCATCAATAATAAAAACTCCAAGGTTGGCTTTCTCAATGTTTATGTTGTCGAATATAGAAATTGGATGGGTTTGGCTTGTTGAAGCCATAAAATTTGCAAATTGAAAACAAATGAACCTTTCATCATTTATCATGTGCAAATGTAATGCCATCAATTACAAGGTCTTCAACTTGTAAACAATTAATAATATTTAAAGAATAAACATTCATGATTAACATTTTTTTTATGACAAATTTTCAAATTGTGGCAACAATTAATTCTAGAAATATTTTTAGGTTTATAGGCTTTCAATGCAAATTTGATTAAAAGTAGTGTTCTTTTACAAATGTTGCCACTTTTTCAACTTCAAAGAATTGAAAAAAAAATCCCTATTCATGATCTAGCTGAAACAATTCTTAATATTACATGTTGGTTCATTATTTTCTTAACTCATGGTGCCATAAATCCATACCATCATACTAATGGAAAAAGAAAAACAAATCCCTTAGCTACAACCTACTAGTAGACTTTAACAAAAATTCTTCAACTACAACAATTACCTTATGTTGCTTCACAAAATCAATTTAAAAAAAAATGTTCCAATATTTTATATGCATTCTACATTTGCAAAACAAGTTGCTTCCCCGTCAATTTTCCAAATAAATTGCATGATTATTTGAGAAAAAAAATTTCATAGAAGGTAAGTGATTGGGACAAAAATAACTTTAGAAAAAAATGGTCTCTTCAAAAAAAATCTAAATATTTGACATATGTTTGATAGTATGAAGATGGCCATAATGTTGGGGTGATGTTTCATCCAATCTAAAAACTCTTTTCTTTTGTGTATTGACTAAAGATTCAACGACCAAAATCATTTTTTGATGTAAATTGTTCATTTGTGAATTTAAATATGGCAACAAAATTTTGTAAACATATCTTTTTGTGGTTTCCAAAGTTGACCAATATTGACTCTCACTAAAGGTGAGATCCCATCCATTGTTGATGCACATGGTTGGACTTTGATTATACAAAGGCAATATTGTTCTATTTGTGGAATTTGTAAATACAGTCCATGTGGACAAAGGTATATCTCATTTATAATTGATGGAAACAACTTGGGTAGGTATCACAAAGAGAGGTATGTGGCCAATTTTCAAGTTGGTTGTCTTTCTAAACACTAGTGGGTATCAAATTAAGTGATACCTAGATCAATAACCGCCCCATCAATTCTCATTTCAGTGAAAACTAACCTTTAAAAATTGGCTCCATTTGAGATTTTTCAAAAACTTGATACCCAAGTGGGGTAAAAGTGTTTTATTTGGGTCCAATTCTCAAGTTACTAGGACGTGTAGAGATGTAGGTAGTTAATGTCTAAAGTGTTAAGTAAAGTCAATGTTTTTTTTAAAGACTAAGGTTTCCAAGGCTTAGGGTTTAAGTTAGAAATTATGATATCCAAAGAAAAGGTTTTTTAGTGGCACTCAATAGTCTTACAACAATTATCTCATGGGACTTTCAAGTTTTGGAAAAAAAATGTTGTTAAATTGCATTTTGATCTATTTTATTTTTATTTTAAAAAATTTATGCAAGTTTTTTTATCAAATTAAAAAAATTGATAACTAGGTTCTGAGACTTGATTTAGATAATTGATTGTCCTTAAATTTATGAAAATTAAAATTTATGCATAATAAAATAATTCAAAAACTTTAATACATTACTATTTTGGACAATTCTTTAAAGTTTGAAAAAAATTATAAAGAGAAGTGAGCTAGTTCTTAAAACCATTTAAAAAATCAAAACCAATAATTTAAAAAAAATATGAGGATTCCCCAATATTATTTGTCACTTGCTTTCAATCCATAAAACTTTGATGTGTTTTCTACCTTTACATTCCCAAGTCCATTTTCTTGTTTTTGACACAATGTGTGCTCTAATTTGGTCACTATTAACCACTAGGGCTACAAGAATGTCATAAGTTTTTACAAGGTAAACAATTTTGTAACCCATGTTTCACCCTTTCTAATTCCAATCATTTAAGGCCAAATCTGTAACCAAGAATCTAATTTTTGCTCCATTTCAAATATTCAACTTGTAAAAAATAGGATAACAAATTTGAAGGTGGTACTAGAATTTATGATCCATTAATGTACTAATTTATGTTGGTATTTTGGGTTGTGGCATCACATTTACATCCAATTTTTTCACATGGATTCGAAATTGCAAATTGTTTGTTTTTGGGCCTTAAAAAACCCATTTCATCATTGTGCATATAACACATCGGAACTTCACCTCGCAAGTCTTGGATGAAGTTTGGATGAACAAGTAATTAATCAATTATTGCATGCTCTTTAATGCATTTTTTACAAATGTGAAGGTTTTCACAATGTTATGTTGATAGGTGAAAACACACTATGGTGACCCCCTTTAAGGCACATTTGGGTTTAGTATTATAGTGCACATAGTATAATTGTTCCAAAAGTATGGTACATTTAATTTTGGGTACAAATTTTGATTTTTAAGCTTTATAATTATTATATTTACAAATTTAATGTTATTTGATAGTTTTTTAAGAAGTAATAAATTTCATTATTTATATTGAAAGACCCATGGGTATATTTATAATATACATTGGTACAATAGGACCATTTTGACTGCATTAACTTTAAGTTTTCATTACTCATTAAAGTAATCAATCTTAATGGAATTGAAAATATGGCCTGTTTAACTATGCTTGTCATCTTCCATGTGAATGTGATTAATTGTTAAAATTTCAATTTACCACACATTTATTGCATCTTTGCTAAAAAAACTCAAATTTTGGAATGAAAAATTTCAAATTAGTCACATGGTATCTAAACATGGTTCAAATTATGTGAATTGACATGGTTCAATATACCTTCAACTTTCATAAATATTATAAATTATTTAAATTATTTTTGAAATATATTTGTGTTTTTGAGTACATTGGTACACTACATTTGTTTCTACAAATATACTCCAATCTCCCACTTTATAAAATGAAATAAAATAATTTTTTCTCTAATATCTTGTTTAGATTATATTTTAACATAATATGCAAAAATATTGTAAAATCCTTTCAAAAGTTTGAGGTGAAATACATTCAAACATGCACACCCCTTCAAAGTAATACAATGTGACATTCCAAAGGGGGTCACCATAATGTGCTTTCACCCTTATTTCTTTTCTCATGACTTCAATCTTCTGATCCACTTCATTTCATTTGTTGTTCTATTTATGTTTGCATTTTGCTTCTCATGTCTTTTATTTCAAGTATTAATGAATCCATTTTTTTGCAACCTTGAAATTTGTTAAAATTATAACGATTATGTCAGTGAAATAAGTAAAAAAGTTGCGGATTCCACTATGGTTTGATATTGGGCATTATGGAGTACAATTCAAAATTTGTACAACATTTTGTAATTAAATATTGTTCAATGAAATTAGTGTGTGTATGTTGTGTGATTTGAATAGTATGTTAGACATGTTCATAGCTATAATGCAAAATTGAGTTATGTAGAAAAATGAGGGCATAATTATAAATTAATTTAAGTAACTATCTTATGTAATAAATATTGAGTAGCTATGGGTGAAATCACACTATTGGGGGGTGGTTCAACTTGAGTAAGAATTGATTTTTTGGGGGTTACCTTTCAAAAAAGAATAATCCCCCTGCCCCCCCTTCTATATATATATTATTTTATTTTATTTTTTCTTTTGATATTTTTATCCTTCAGGTTTTGAACTACTTATTATGAGTACCATTTATGAAAAAACCTTTTTAGTATTGGCTTGGTGGAAATTCCAACACACACAATTTTATAAAAAAAAAATTGTGACAACATTCCTCGTTCATCCTAATGTATTTTCACTTTTATAGTGTGGTTGGGTAAGAAATGTGCTTCATTTGATAAGGCAATGATGAGGGTAAAAACCAATTGATAAGTTTGTCTTGAGAAAATGGAACATTCTAGGAAACTTGTAAGTTGATGTAACTTAGAATGTGTCAATAACTTTTATTCCACTTAACCAAGTATGTGATATTTCAACTATGAGTGGAACAAGAATTATATATATATATATATATATATATATCTAACAATCTTCTATTTTTTTTCAATACTTGTGCATTGTCTTTCATTTGCTTGATCTATTGGTTTAACAATAGATTTGCAACATATTTTGTGAACTACTCATTGGTTGTTTTGTTTTTTTGCGTATTTTGAAAATGATCCATTTGGTAGAAATCTACGAATGTTATAATCTAAACTCTTTTTCCTCACTTGTGATTTTCTTGAAGATCTAAAAGTAAATGTCTTTTGGTGTGACTTTTCATTTCTCATCTTTCATTCCATACTTGACAAAAGCCTTACAAATCAATCATCAAGCATTTAGGCAAAAAATTACACATCTCCACTCTAATGTACACAATTTTTCTAACAAAAGAAAACATGAACATTGTGTACCCACAACGTATCTACCTATACCTCCATCCTCTTGCATGCATCAAGCATAATTTGGTATTTTAGGTAGCAATGGGCTTGTATAGTATTTTGAGAGACAATAAATTTGAGTGTACTTAGCAAGTGAGCAAAGTTGAGTCCATTTCATGAAATTGGGTATTAGTTCAAGAGATTTGTAAGATTTTATTTGGCAAGGCTTGATTTTAATGAAAATATGAACAATGGTGAAGGCAAATCCAAAATTGGTTGTGAAACTCTTATGAAAACAAATTTAGATGAAAATTTAAACCATTTTGGTCCAAACCTTAGAGTTCTTAATGATGCAATTTTGGTGGTAACTAATATACATATTTGCAATGTATGTATTTATCTTGAAGATTGCATGCCACACTTCTAGCAAGATTTTGTCAATAACATGTAAATGGCATGTGTATGCTATCGAATCAAACTAGACTTGATAGAAATCAATTCCGTTTGGTCTAGTCGATAACCAAAATTGCTTAGATCAATTGCATGCATGTAATGAATGGTGGTTCAAGGGCCAATTGGATTGAACTTTCAAGCACTTGACTAGTGAGCCCATGTGCCATTGGCCAAAGTATATTAAACCTTCTCTAAGGTCACCCGTCTCAATACTGTTCCATTGAAGTTTGTTTAATTTTAGAGTTTTTATGGAACCTTGATAAATGAATTATGAAAAAACATTTAAAAATAATTCTAGAGACCATAAACAAAATTTCGAATTCAAAAACTTTTTTTTCCATTGATATGAAATTACAAAATGACAAACATGCACATCACCTCATTGAGAGCTTTCCAATGACACCTCAAACAAAACAAGGGTCCCCACAATTTGAGAGGGTTACAACAAGATCACATCCAAACAAACAAACAAACACCTATCTTAATATATAGAATATAGATGAAGTTGTTGTGGCACATTTGCTAGTTAATTTGTGTTGTATGACTCATGCTTGCTTGGTCCTTGCATCTGACTACATTCACGTCCAACATCAAGACATGTACTTTGCACTAAAGTTTGAAAAGTTAAAGAGAGGGGGGAGGGGGGAGTTAGAGTGATTTGCAACTCCATAGCAATAGAAGAAACATGGTTTCAAAGTTCTTTTCTAAATAAAAGTGGCCATGATTATTCCTTTTTTGTATTTGATATATTGAAGTTTTTTTTTAAAAAAAAAATTTTAATTCAATTTTTGTGATGTAGCACAAGTGGGAGATCTTCTCAACAAAGATTTAGCATTCATTGGCAACATATTTTTAGAAAATTGTCCAAACAATAGAAAATTGCCCCACTGAAA
>Ga0116229_10004183_pt1 | contig 23691 bp, 18 predicted proteins | sample S1TSphgellanicum_3_FD_87313 | JGI IMG/M metagenome (GOLD analysis project Ga0116229, IMG submission 87313) | Host-associated microbial communities from peat moss isolated from Minnesota, USA - S1T2_Fc - Sphagnum magellanicum MG | ecosystem: Host-associated > Plants > Peat moss > Unclassified...
CAATATCTGAGTCAGACCGGCGATGGCTGCGATTGAAGCCGTCGTTCCCGACGACCGGCGATCGAATGTGCGATCGTGAAATACAGCGGAACGATGAAGTAGATGTATCCCGCGATGCCCACGTAAAGATCGGGCACTGTGCGCGCCAACGCAGTCGACAGCAGGGCAATGCAGACCATTGCAAAATAGTCCAGCAGGCTCACCCTGGTGCGCATTGCTTCCAGTGGCGTCAGTTCCAGTTGTGCACGACTGCGCCAGGCGTGCAGATACAACAAGGTGAAAACGGCAAATACGGCCGCGTAGCCGAGGCTCCAGATCGTGAACAGCGCCCGGGCCTCGGAGGCAGAGATGTCGGACTGATCGAACATCGCCGTGAACAGAAACTTGAGCGGGTAGACGTAAAACAGCACGAAAAACAGCAACGCGCAGTTGAGGAACACCACCCAGGGGTTGTCCAGAGCGTAGCGGCGGAAGAAACGGTAGTGCTGGTACCAGACGTTCGCCAGCAGCGCGAAACTGACGCCAAAGGCGAAGAAGCCGTGCATGGCGACCAGCAATTCCGGAAAAGTCTTCGGTACCTCGAGCGACACCACGAGTAGCGTGACGGCGAAGGCGAAGACGGCGTCGGTGAAGCCTTCCAGTCGCGTCACCTCGGTGCCGCGCCAATGGAAACCGGGTTCGCCGCTCGTGTGGCTTGAGATCAGCTGTTTACGAAGCATCGCTATCGGGTGTCACCGACCGGCCTCTCCGATGAGCGTGAATGGTGCCCAGGCCGCACCGACCACGCGGCTTGCGGTTGATCAGCCGGATGGGTTGTACCCTGTCACGCACGTCACATCAACGCGACGCCGCGCAGCGCGTGGCGCAGCGGTTCAAAAAGCACCGGCGGCGGGCGTATATTCGCCTGCCCGGCGCTGAAATGGTGCCATCGAATCGCTTGCGGGACGCTCTTGGGGCGCTTATGTGCCCACATTGGGGGTCGCGGGCAGTGGCACGAAAGGTGCACCTTCGGTTCGCGCAGTGGCGGAACTACAATGGCGGAACTAACAAGAATGGAGGCGGGAGCGCGCGTATGAAACTGATCACCGCAATAATCAAGCCGTTCAAGCTGGACGACGTCCGGGCCGCATTGTCGGAAATCGGCGTGTCCGGCATGACCGTGACCGAGGTCAAGGGCTTTGGCCGCCAGCGCGGCCATACCGAGCTGTATCGCGGCGCCGAATACGTCGTGGATTTCGTGCCCAAGACCCGGGTCGAAGTTGCGGTGCGCGCCGAGCTGGTAGACCAGGTGGTCGAAGCGGTGCTCAAGGCTGCCAAGACCGGCAAGGTCGGCGACGGCAAGATTTTCATCACGGATATCGACCGGGTGGTGCGTATTCGCACCGGCGAGACCGACTCCGCAGCACTCTAGGACTGCACGCCATGCGCGCGGCGGTTCGCTGTCGCCTGCGCGGCGCGCGGCCAGCCCGGCGCACCTGCTCGCTGGCAGGCGGGCGCCAGCGCAGCGGTGGCGGGCTGCGGTAAGATCCGGCGCGTGCCTATCGAGCCGTCCAATGCGATCGTGTTCCACCAGTTCGGCGGCGCCGAGGTGCTCAAGTGGGAGCCCCAGCAGGTGCCGGCCCCGGGACGCGGCCAGCTGCAACTGCGCCATAGCGCGATCGGCGTCAATTTCATCGATATCTACGATCGCAGCGGCCTGTACCCGCGTCCGCTGCCGGAAACGCCGGGCCGCGAGGCCGCCGGCGTCGTGGTCGCGCTCGGGCGCGGGGTGCAGGGCTTCAAGATTGGACAGCGCGTGGCGTATGTGATGGCCGCCGCCGGCGCCTACAGCGAACGGCGCAACATCGACGCCAACCACGTGGTGAAGCTGCCGGCCGACATCAGCGACGAGCAGGCGGCGGCGCTGATGCTCAAGGGCCTGACCGCCGAATACCTGCTGCGGCGAACCTATCGCGTGAGCCGCGGCGAGGCGGTGCTGATCCACGCCGCCGCCGGTGGCGTCGGGTCGCTGCTGACGCAATGGGCCCGCTTCCTCGGTGCCAGGGTCATGGGCATCGTCGGCAGCGAGGCCAAGATCGCGCAGGCCAAACGCCAGGGTTGCCACCAGGTGTTCCTGGCGGGTCGCGACGATATCGTCGAGTCGGTGCGACGCTACACCCGCGGCCGCATGGCCGATGTGGTGTATGACTCGGTCGGCAAGGACAGCTTTACCGAATCGCTCGACTGCCTGCGACGTCGCGGCATGATGGTGAGCTTCGGCAACGCCTCGGGTCCACCGCCGGCAATCGCGCCACTGGAACTCGCCCGCCGTGGGTCGCTGTTCCTGACGCGGCCATCGCTGTTCGACTACATCGCCACGCGCGAGTCGCTCGAGGCCGCCGCTCGCGCGATGTTCGCAATGGTGCGGGCGAAGAAGCTGCGGGTGCACATCGGCCAGCGCTATCCGCTGGCGGACGCGGCGCAAGCGCACAGCGACCTCGAGGCACGGCGCACCACCGGTGCGTGCATCCTGCTCCCGGGTAGCGGCAGCGACAACTCATGACTGTCAAGAATAGGGATGGGCATATAGAGCGAACTTTTATTGATTATAAGTTCGCTCTATATGCCCATCCCTTTCAGTGGCGTGTACGAGTTGTCACTCCACTACGCGGAGCACGCGTTGGGTGCGGCTGATGCCGAGCGCGCCGCTGCGCACCACCTCGAACAGTTCCGCGTGCGCCGCCAGCTCGCGCATGAAGCCGTTGATCTCCGCCTCGCTGCCCAGCAGCTCGACGATGAAGCATTCGCTCGATGGATCGAGCACGCGGCCGCCGGTGCGGGCGACGTAGCCGCGTACCGCGTCGCGCCGTGAGGGCTCGATGCGCAGCTTCAGCAGCACCAGTTCGCGCTCGATGTGCTCGCCGCGCGTCATGTCCTCGACGCTGACCACGTCGATGAGCTTCTTCAGCTGGTTGGCGATCTGCAGGATTACCGCCTCCGAGCCGCTGGTGACCAGGGTCAGGCGCGACACCGTGGGGTCGTCGGTCGGGGCGACCGACAGCGATTCGATGTTGTAGCCGCGGCTGGAGAACATGCCGGCGACGCGCGTCAGCGCGCCAGCCTCGTTCTGCAGCAGGATGCCGATGATGTGTCGCATGTAGCGCGGTGACCGCCCCCGGTTGGCGTTGATGGTCTTCCAGAATAGCCAATTGCGGGCCGGCTCGGCTATTCTGGCTGGGAGATCGCCCATGAAAGACCTGGCAGCCACAGCGCTTCGAAGCAAACACCCCCTGGCCGGCAAAGCCATGACCGGGGCGGAGATGATCGTCCAGGTGCTGGCGGATGAGGGGGTGGGCGCGATCTTTGGCTATAGCGGCGGGGCGATCCTGCCCACCTACGACGCCATTTTTACCTTCAACGAGGCGCAGAAGGGCCGCGGCGGGCGCCAGGTGCCGCTGATCGTGCCCGCCAATGAGCAGGGGGCGGGCTTCATGGCGGCCGGCTACGCCCGCGCCAGCGGCAAGGTCGGCGTGTGCATGGTGACGTCAGGGCCGGGCGCGACCAACACCGTGACGCCGGTGCGCGATTGCATGGCCGATTCGGTGCCGATCGTGGTCATCTGCGGCCAGGTGTCGCGGGCATCGATCGGCACCGACGCGTTCCAGGAGGCGCCGGTGGCCTCGCTGATGGGGTCGATCGCCAAGCACGTGCTGCTGGTCACCGATCCGGCGCGCCTGGAGGCGACCATGCGCACCGCATTCGAGATCGCGCGCACCGGCCGGCCCGGTCCGGTGGTGGTCGACATACCGAAGGACGTGCAGACCGCGACCGGCGTGTTCCAGGGCGAGGGCCGGCTGCCGATTCCCGGCTACCGCGCACGGCTGCGCGAGCTGTACGCCAGCACACTGACGGAGCCGGCGGCGGCAAAGTTCCTGCAGCTGCTGTCCGAGTCGAAGCGGCCGCTGATCTACGCCGGCGGTGGCGTCATCAACGGCGGCGCTGCGGCGGCGCTGCGCGAGTTCGCACACGCCTTTGGCATACCGGTGGTGACCACGCTGATGGGCATCGGCGCCATCGACACCACCGATGCGCTGTCGATGCATATGCTCGGCATGCACGGGGCGGCGTACGCCAACTATGCGGCCGATGACTGCGATTTCCTGATTGCGGTCGGCGCGCGCTTCGACGATCGCGTGGCCGGGGATCCGGCCAAGTTCGCGCGCAACGCGCGGCGCATCGCGCACCTGGATGTCGATCAGGCCGAGATCAACAAGGTCAAGGGCGCGCACTGGAGCCATGTCGGGCTGCTGCCGGAGGCGCTGCGGGTGCTGGTCGCGAGCGGCGCGCGCAGCGGCTTGCAGTGCGATTTCAGTGCCTGGCGGGCCGAGCTGGCCGGACTGCGCACTGCGCATGCGATGAACTACGACCGCGACAGCGCGCTGGTGCAGCCCTACTACGTCATCGAGGAGATCAACCGGCTGACGCGCGGGCAGGCCATCATTGCCACCGGCGTCGGCCAGCACCAGATGTGGGCCGCGCAGTTCTTCGATTTCAGCGAACCGCGGCTGTGGCTGACCTCCGGCAGCATGGGCACGATGGGGTTCGGCCTGCCAGCGGCAATCGGCGCCCAGGTCGCCAATCCGGGCCGGCTGGTGATCGATCTCGACGGCGATGCCAGCATCCGCATGAACATCGGCGAGCTGGAGACCGCGACCACCTACGACCTGCCGATCAAGGTCGTGGTGCTCAACAACTTCGGCGACGGCATGGTCAAGCAGTGGCAGAAGCTGTTCTTCAAGGGGCGCCTGTCGGGCAGCGACAAGTCGCTGCACAAGAAGGATTTCATTCGCGCAGCTACCGCCGATGGTTTTCAGTGGGCGCGACGCCTGGAGCGCAAGCAGGACGTGCCGGAGTTGATCGCGCAGTTCCTGGCCTACGGTGGTCCGGCCTTCCTGGAGGTCATCATCGATCCGGACGCCGGTGTGTACCCGATGGTCGGTCCGGGACTCGGTTACGATGCGATGATCACCGGCGATCATATCGCGGCGCGCTCGCAGGGCGTGGCGCCCGGCGACATCGATCCGTCCGGCATGTTCTAGAAAGTCAGCTGCGTGCTGACGAGGAATTGCAGCGCACTGATGCTCGCGGTGCGATCCAGCGGCGCCGCGACATCGATGTGGATCACGCGGCCGAACGACGAGCGCTGATTGCCGAGCCGCAGCCCTACGCCGGCGTCCTTCAGCAGCCCCAGCTGAGGCGTGGGCACCAGCGTCGTGCCCCAGGTGCGGCCCATATCGTAGAACGCCGCGGCGCCGACGTTGACCAGCCGGAACAGGTAATAGTGGGTGTACCACCGCTCCTCGATCGTGACCAGCGCGCGCTGGTTGCCGTTCTGGTAGCGCAGCGGATAGCCGCGCAGTCCGGTGTCGCCGCCCAGCTGCAGCGTGTGGTCACCGTCGAGATCGTGGCCGGCATCGCCGCTGAAACGCAGCAGCAGGCGGGTGAAGTCACTGGTGCTCAGGTAATAGCTCGATGACCAGGTGACGATCGCGTCGTGCAGAGCGCCGTCCTCGACGCGGGTGGCAAGCCGGCTGGCGAGAAACAGATCCTGCCGCTCGCCCAGTCGCCAGCCGTAGTTGATCTCGGTATCGGCGATGAAAGAGTGACGGTCGGCGCCGAAGGCCGGCGTCGCAAGTCCGATGCCGACACTTCCATCCAGCCCGTAATGCACGTCCTCGGTGCGGGCAATCAGGTCGAGGTTGTGCGTGGTGCCGTAATCGTTCTCGATCCATTGCATGCGTGCGAATGGGTAGGACAGCGTGCGGTCCAGGGGCAGCGGCGCCAGCGGCAGCACGTCCGGTGCCACCGTGAAGTGATTGCGATCCAGGCGCCAGCCCAGCATCAGCCGCTCAGTCCAGCGCTCGCCGATCCACAACGCATCGCCGATGAACAGGTCCCCGGTACGCCGCTCGTCGTCGTAGGCGTCATAGGGCTGGCCAAGCCGGTAGCGCGTGACGACGCTATGGTTATAGCCGACGTCGCCGCCGCTGGCATATGGAGTTTCCAGCGAGTAGAAAGGCTTGCTGGCGCCAAGCGCCCAGACCGTGCCGTCGGAATTCCTCTCATACAGCGCGGCATCGGTCCAACGGCTGCCCCAGATATCCGGGTCCTGCCACAGCAGGTAAGTGCTGCTGCGATCGACGTCCTCACCGTGCCCGACCTCGATCGATTTCCCGTAACCCAGGAAGTTGGAATCGGAAAAGTCGACCCCTACGGTATTGGTGCCGCCGCTGCGACCGAAGTTGATGCCCGGCTGCAGCGTCCAGACGTCCTGCGTGATGACCAACAGGTCGACGACGTTATCGTGATACCGGATCGGACGGATCTCGGGTTCGCGCACGAAGGCGATCCGCTGGCGTATGTTGCGCGCGGTCTCGTCGAGCAGGCGACGCGAATACCGATCCCCGGTGCGGAACAGCAGCTGCGCGGCGATGGTTGACTTGCGGGTGCTGGGGTGCAGCCGGTCGGCGGTGCGGAACAGCCAGTTGTCGTCGGCCGGGTCGCTGAGATCGAAGACCTGGATGGTACGGATCTCGATGTCGCCGATGCGCGCCCCGGCGGCCTCGAGTTCCTGGTCCGACGGCAGCCTTGAGCTGCCCTGTTCCTGTGCCGCCGCGGATTCGAGCCGGGTACGCTGATCGCCGACCGGAGCGGACTGCGTATTCACCTGCGCAGCTAGCGGAGCGGCGGCGCCAGACAGCACAATGGCGAACAGCGCTACGCGTATCACGGGCATCAGGTCATTTAAGCATGCGGGCAATGGGTCATTACGAGCGCTTGTCGCAGCCGCTACTGCCGCGGCGTCTGTTCGTGCGCCGGCTGGCCGGCAGTGTGTTGGTCGGCCTGGCATTGATCGCGCTGTCGCTGCTGGTCGGCATGGCTGGCTATCACCTGTTCGTCGGGCTGTCGTGGATTGACGCCTACGAGAATGCCGCGATGATCCTGTCGGGCATGGGCCCGGTGGCAAACACGGATACCTTCAGCGGCAAAGTATTTGCAGGAACCTACGCGCTGTATTCGGGCATCGCCCTGCTGGCGACCACGGCAGTGGTATTCGCGCCGGTGGTGCACCGGTTCCTGCACTACCTGCACGCGGACCCCGATCAGAAGAAGTAGCTCGGCAGGCGCACTGGTCAGACGCTCAGTCAGAAGCGCCAGATTATGTCGAGTCGAGCCGCCACCATCAGCCGCAGAAGTTGGGCAGTAGGTCGCATGGCGAGCGGGCGCGTTAAGGAATAATGGCCACCGACAGATTCAAATGGCGCGCCGACGGGGTGCGCCGCGCGCCGCGATTGGACGGCGCATGCCTCACACCAGGGGTGACTCGCTGCAATGACCAGAGCTCAACGTGCCGTCCTTCCCGCTACTACCGAGCCGCGTGTACGCCGTGCGTATTTCGATTGCCGTTACGGCCAGTTGCACCTGCACTACGCGATTCCGGCTGGCGGCGGCTTCGACGAGGCAACCGCGTTGCTATGCATTGCAGGAGCCCCGGGTTCCGGACGATTCTTTCGCCCGCTGCTGCGGCCACTCGCCCGTGACCGCTGCGTGTATGCGCCGGATCTGCCCGGCTGCGCGGAGTCCGACGCGGCGCCGCCGCACGCGACCAGTGCCGACCTGGCAGCCGCCCTGGGCGATCTGCTCGATACGATGTTATTGAAGCAGGTCGATATCCTGGCACACGAGAGCGGCGTCGCTATCGGCCTGGCGCTGCTGCAGCAGCGGCCGACACAGATCGGGCGCGTCGTGCTGTCGCCGGACACCGAGTCAGTCAGGAACGAGGCCCGGACGCTGCGCCATCCATCGCTGGTGATCGACCTGCGGGCGGCGGACGCGAGTGGACAGGATGGCCCGGAGTTCGAACGGCACGCGATGCAATTGCGCAATTTTCTCGGCCTGGCCTGAAGGCTGTACCGAGCAGGGTGATTTGATGGCCAAGCAATACGAGACAACCCCCACGCCGGTCGATCTGGAGGAAACCGCAGAGCTGCCGGTCCTGCCAGGTGTGACCACTATCATCGGGGCCGACGACCCGCTGGGTGCCACCGACACCTGGATGGTGTCCCCGGCCGTGATGCGAGCCTCGCCCGCAGGGCCTGCCTCGGCCACTACGCCGGCGCGGGATCCGGCCGACGACGATGAGTCAACCCTGGAGCAGCGTGCCGCGCAGAGCCTGCGCGATGCCGAAATTGGTGCACTGCGATCCGATCTGGCGTCGGTGACCGAGAGCCGCAGTCAGCTGGAGAGCAATCTTGGCAACCTGACCGCCAACCTGCGTGACCTGGAGCAGCTGCTGAATCGCAAGAGCGAGCAGCTGTCCATGTTCGAGCGCGAAGTCGGGCAGCGTGACCGGCGCATCGCCGAGCTGGAGTCGCAGAGTGCGACCGTTGCCGGCGACTACGCGGCGGCGATGTCCGAGCTCGAGACGCTGCGGGCAGACGTCAAGGCGGCACGCGAGGAGGCCGCCGCCGCCCATGCCGCAATCGAATCGCACGATGCCTCCGCCAGTGCTAGCCTTATAGAGCGCCAGGCGCAGGCGCGGCGCCTGCGGGTGCTGGAGACCGACCTGTCACAGGCCCGGGCGCATGCCGAGCGCTACCGCGAAAACCTGCAGAGCCTCGAGGGCCGCCGCCAGGTGTTCGATGCGCTGCTCGGCGATCGCGAGGCGGTGATCAGCGAACGCGGCCAGCGCATTGCGGCGCTGGAACGCGAGGTCGCGGAACGTATCAAGCTGCACGCCGCGCGCGAGCAGGATCTGCTGGGCAAGATCACGCTCGAACAGCAGCGGGTGGCGACACTGGAGGCGGAAGCGACTGCGATGCGCGCCGAGATGGAACAGCAACTGGCGGCGTCGGCCGCGGCGGAGAAAGCCGCGCTGGAACGCCATGTCGCGCTGGAAGCGGAGGTACGCTCGCAGGCACAGAATATCGGCGACCTGCGCTCGCAGCTCGAGGCCGTGCGCGCATCGCTCGACCAGCGCGAATCGCTGATCCAGCGGCTCGAGACCGCGACCGCGAGCAGCGCGGCGGTGCTGGGCAACATCCAGCAGAATCTGCAGCACCTCGGCGATGTCGAACCCACGCGCATGCTGGTGCGCACCCAGGGCGAGACCGGGATCGTGCAACTGCTCGGCAAGCGCACCACCATCGGCCGCACGCCCGACAACGATATTCGCATCGACGCCGAATTCATCAGCCGCCATCACGCGGTGGTGCTGCTGTATGGCACCAAGACCGTCATCGAAGATCTCAACAGCACCAACGGCACCTACGTGAACTCGGAACGCGTCAACCGCCGCACGCTCAAGGAGGGCGACATCGTCACGCTGGGCAAGAGCGAGTTCAGATTCGTCACGCGGACACCGCCCGAACGCACGCCGCAGGAACGCGGCGGCTGAAGCTGCGGCGCCCCGCCGCCCGGCCACAGCGCCGCGGCGGCTGAAGCGATGCGGCGGCCCACCGCCCTCGCGGCTGTGCCGCGGCGGGTGATTCGCTTAAGCTTGCGCGGATGACCGACGACTATCTGCAGCGCGTGCTCAAGGCGCGGGTCTATGACGTCGCCACAGAGTCGCCGCTCGATGCCGCGCCGCGGCTGTCGCGCCGGCTGGGCAACCAGATCCTGCTCAAGCGCGAGGACCTGCAGCAGATCTTCTCCTTCAAGCTGCGCGGCGCGTATAACAAGATCGCCCACCTGTCGCCGGCGATCGCGGCGCGCGGGGTGATCTGCGCCTCGGCCGGCAACCACGGACAGGGTGTGGCGCTGGCGGCGAGAAAGCGCGGCATCCCGGTGCTGATCGTGATGCCGCAGACCACGCCGAGCATCAAGGTGCAGGCGGTCATGGACCTGGGCGCCGAGGTGGTGCTGCACGGCGACGTCTACGACGCCGCCTACGAGCACGCGCTGGCGCTGGTGCGCGAGCGTCACATGGTGTTCGTGCACCCGTTCGATGATCCGGACGTCATCGCCGGCCAGGGCACCGTCGGCATGGAGATCCTGCGCCAGACCGGCGGCGAACTCGATGCGATCTTCGTGCCGGTGGGCGGCGGCGGGCTCATCGCCGGCATCGCCGCCTACGTCAAGCCACTGTACCCGCGCGTCAAGATCATCGGCGTGGAGCCGGAGGATGCGGCGGCGATGTATTACTCGCTGCAGGCTGGCAATCGCGTGACGCTGGAGCGCGTCGGCATGTTTGCCGACGGCGTCGCCGTGCGCCGGGTCGGGGAGGAGACGTTCGCGCTGGTGCGCCGCTACGTCGACGAGATCGTGCTGGTGGACACCGACGCGATCTGTGCGGCGATCCAGGACATCTTCGAGGACACGCGCACGGTGCAGGAGCCGGCAGGCGCGCTCGCGGTCGCCGGCATCAAGCGTTACCTGGAACGCAGCGCCAGCGGCGGATCGCCCCTCCGCAACGCGCGGCTGGTGGCCATCAACAGCGGCGCCAACATGAATTTCGACCGGCTGCGGCACATCGCCGAACGCGCCGACCTGGGTGCGCATCGCGAGGCGCTGCTGGCGGTGGAGATCCCGGAGCGGCCGGGCAGCTTCCTGCAGTTCTGCGAGGCGCTCGGCCAGCGCAGCATCACCGAGTTCAACTACCGCTGCAACGGCAGCGAGCGTGCGCACCTGTTCGTCGGATTCGCGCTCAGCGAAGGCCAGGAGGAGGCCAACGCGGTGATCGCGCAGCTGCGTGGCGCCGGCTACCCGGTGACCGACATGAGCGGCAACGAGATGGCCAAGCTGCACGTGCGCTACATGATCGGCGGCCCGACGCCGGCCCCGGCCCAGGGCCCGGAGGCGGCGGTGGTCGAACTGCTGTATCGGTTCGAGTTCCCGGAGCGACCCGGTGCGCTGCTGCAGTTCCTGAAGGCGGTCGGGACGTCGTGGAATATAAGCCTGTTCCACTACCGCAATCACGGATCGGATTACGGCCGCGTGCTGGCCGGCATCCAGGTGCCGAAGGCCGAACGCGCGCTGTTCCTGCAGCACCTGCAGGACCTGCGCTACGTGTACACCGATGAGAGCGCCAATCCGGCTTATAAGATGTTCCTGGCCAGCTGACGCGATGGTGGTGGGAAAAATCGATGCATAGAATTTCGATGTCACTGGCGTTGACGTTGACGCTGGCGTTGGCCGCGATGCCGGCCTGGGCGCAGCGACCCTGCCTGAGCGAGAACCCCGATATCGCCATCAGGGCATGCACCATCGAGATCGTGTCGCCGCCGGATCCTAAGGGCGTCGCCGGCAGCTATGTCAGTCGCGGCACCGCCTATCTGAAGAAAGGTCTTCGTGACCAGGCGATTGCCGATTTCGAGAAAGCCATCGGCATCGACCCTGAGGCTCCGGCCGCCTACGGCAGTCTCGGGGTCGCTTACTACGACATGCACCGCTACGACCTGGCGCTCGCCGATCTGACCAAGGCGATCGAGCTCTCCGGCCCTGACGTACATTCCATGGATTACCTCAGGCGTGCTGTCGCCTATGAGGCCAGCGGGGAGCGAGACAAGGCGATCGCCGACTACCGCAAGGCGTTGGAGTTGGATCCGGACGACCAGTATTCGAAACAAGGACTGCAACGGCTGCGCACACCGCCGTAGCTGCGTACTCTCCGGTAGCTATTTACCTGGATACTGTATGGATATACAGTATCCCCATGGCGGTGTACAAGGGACGAGGGGCAACCGGAAATCCGCAGCCGCGGTTCCTGAAGCCGGCCATCGATTCGGTGGACGACGGCTGGTATCGCGACGAGGTTCCGGACTCGATCGCGACGCAGGTGCGTCCTGAGGCCGCGCGCTCGATCATCACCCGCAATGATTCGCCGGATATCCCGTTCGAGCAGTCGATCAATCCGTATAGGGGATGCGAGCATGGTTGCTCATATTGCGTATCGGGTGACACTGCGATCCTGATGGCGGACGGGACGACGCGGCCGATCGCGGATATCCGGGTCGGAGACGCGATCTACGGCACCGTAAGGACGGGATGGTACCGGCGCTATGGGCGAACCAGGGTTCTCGCTCACTGGAGTGTGATCAAGCCCGCCTGGCGCATCTCCCTGGAAGACGGCACCGAGCTGGTTGCCGGAGCAGACCACCGTTTCCTGACCGAGCGCGGCTGGAAATTCGTCACCGGGGCGCAATGCGGTGCCGCCCGCCGACCACACCTCACGACCGGAAACAAGCTCATGGGCACCGGTGCATTTGCCGCGTCGCCCGAGCACGATGAAAATTATCGGACCGGTTATCTATGTGGTCTGATTCGCGGAGATGGATCGATCGGCGAATACTCGAGTTCCCGTGTCGGCGGACGGCAAGGCCGGACGCATCAGTTCCGGCTGGCATTGTGTGATGAAGAAGCCCTGCAGCGGGCACAGGACTGTTTGCAGCGCGCGAGCATCGGGACGCAGCAGTTTGCGTTTCGTGCGGCTGCGTCGAACCGCACGGCGATGTACGCGATTCGCACCCAGGCCCACGAGCCCGTGGCTCGGGTGCGTGAGCTTGTCGCGTGGCCCGACAGCCCGTCGCGCTCGTGGCGGGTAGGCTTCCTGGCCGGGATTTTCGATGCAGAAGGCAGCTATGGCTCCGGAGCCCTGCGCATTTCCAACACCGATGCGGACATCATTCATTGGCTCTGCGATTCACTGCGGGCACTGGATTTCCAGTTCATCATTGAGCACGCGCGCCGCGAACCCGGAAAGCCCATCGACGTGGTGCGCCTGCTTGGGGGATTACGCGAAGTCTTGCGCTTCTTCCATACGGTGGATCCCGCGATCACGCGTAAGCGCTCAATCTGCGGCCAGGCGATCAAGAGCGAGGCACGGCTGGGAGTGTCGCGGATCGAGCCGCTGGCTGGCGCCATGCGGCTGTACGACATCTCGACCGGCACCGAGGATTTCATCGCCAACGGCGTGGTCAGCCACAACTGTTACGCCCGTCCCAGCCATGCGTACGTAGACCTGTCGCCCGGGATCGATTTCGAGACCAAGATCTTCTACAAGGCGGATGCTGGAAAGTTGCTGGAACAGGAGCTGGGGGCACGCGGCTATGTGCCGAAGCCGATCACCATCGGCGCCAACACCGATCCCTACCAGCCGGTCGAGCGCGAGCTCAAGGTGACGCGCTCGCTGCTGGAGGTGCTCGAGCGCACGCGCCATCCCCTCAGCCTCATTACCAAGGGGACGCTGATCCTGCGCGACCTCGACCTGCTGCGCTCGCTGGCGCGCGACCAGCTGGTCAACGTGTTCGTCAGCATCACCAGCCTGGATGCGAATCTCAAGCGCACGCTGGAGCCGCGCGCGGCGTCGCCTCAGGCGCGGCTACGCATCGTGCGCGAGCTGGTCGCGGCCGGCGTGCCCACCGGCGTACTGGTAGCGCCCATCATTCCGGCGGTCAACGACTGTGAACTCGAGGACATCGTCGCCGCCGTGGCGGCGCACGGCGCCACCAAGGCGGGCTACGTGCTGCTGCGGCTGCCGCATGAACTCAAGGGCCTGTTCCGTCAGTGGCTCGATCAGCACCTGCCGGACCGGGCGGAGCACGTGATGTCGCTGATCCGCGCAGCGCGCGAGGGACGCGAGAACGATCCGCGCTTTGGCAGCCGCATGGTCGGCAGCGGCGCATGGGCGCAGCTGCTGCGCGACCGCTTTGCGCTTGCCTGCCGGCGACACGGGCTGTCGATGGGCCGCATGCGCGAGCTGTCCACGGAGCATTTCCGCGCGCCTGCGCGCGGCGGGCAGATCTCACTGCTGTAGATCAGCGCCGCTCAGAATCGTATGTGGAATTCCACGCCAGCGGACCTTATTCTGGGTAAATGACGCAGAGCGCAGGGAGGATCGCGCTGGTTGCCGGCGCCAGCGGCCTGGTCGGAGGCCAGCTGCTGTCGCTGCTGCTGCAATCGCCGCACTATGCGCGGGTGCACGCGTTGTCGCGTCGTCCACTGCTGTTCGATCATCCGCGGCTGGCCAATCGCGTGGTGCGCTTCGAGGCGTCGCTGCAGGCGCAGCTCAAGGGGCTGCAATGCCAGGATGCGTTCTGCTGCCTCGGCACCACGATCCGTGACGCCGGCGGTCAGGCGGCCTTTCGCGCCGTCGACCTGGACCTGGTGCTGGAATTCGCGCAGCTGGCGCTCGGCTGCGGCGCGCAGCGGCTGGTGGTGGTGTCGGCCGTGGGAGCGAATGCAACCTCGAAGAATTTTTATCTGCGCGTCAAGGGCGAAATGGAGCAGGCGCTGGAGCGGGTGAACTTTCCTGCGCTCGATATCCTGCAGCCGTCGGTGCTGCTGGGTGTGCGTCGCAATCCGCGGCTGCTCGAACTCGCGGCGCAGGTGGCAATGCAGGTGTTGAATCCGCTGCTGCTCGGAGGCTGGTCGCGCCTGCGGGCGATTCCTGCCGCAACCGTGGCGGCCGCGATGTGCGGCGCCGCGCTGCGCGGGCGGCGCGGGACCTACCGCTACACGCACGACGCGATGCGCCAGCTCGCCGATACCGCTACCCGGAAGCAGACCGCTGCGTCTGTGACGTAGCTCGCACTCCCGGCCCCAGGCCGGTGCCGGGAGTTTGCGCCAACGCACTGAATAGCGATGTTGCAGTGTCGTTAAATCCGCCCTTACGGATTATTTAAACTCATCGCCAGCCTCTTTCAATTCATGAATGCCGCAGCCAGGGACAGGCCAACATCGATGTGGCGGCGGACGGCGCTCGTCATGGCGTCTGCGGCCCTGGTCGGCCTGCTGGCCGCGAGTGCCGTCCGGATGCACGAGATCGCCGGCGACCACGATACGCTCGTCACCGGGCGCATCAACGTCGCCGCGTCGAGTTTCGCCCGCGAGCTGGGCGCTCGCCTCGAACTGGCCGACGCGCTGGCTCGCTCCCTGACCGCGAGCGACGGTGGCGCTGGCGGCGCGCTGCTGCGCGAACGCATGCTGAGCATCGACGCCTTCCGAGGCGTGGCGCTGTCGCCATGGGCCGCGCCGCCGCCAGCGACGCTGGCGTCATTGAACGAGTCGGCCCCGGACGCCAGCGATGCGCCGGGTGCCGCCGAGCGGCGCGAGCTGCAGGCGGGCGCCAGCGTGCTGCGGGTCGCGGAAACCGACACCGGCCAGTCCGGCAATATCTACCTGCTGCACCTCGCCAGCGCCGGCGGCGTGCTGCACGTCGCCAGGTTCGAAGTAGACCCGGGCTGGTTGTGGCGCGGCGTCGAGGCACTGCCGCAACAGGATTCAGTGGTGGTGCTCGATCAGTCCGAACACCTGATGTTCGAGGGCAGCGCGTTGCCGCCGGAGATCCTGCATCTGTTTGCGCACGCGGCCGGCGAGGCTGCTGAGGCGCATGAGGCGGTCGACGCCAGCGCCGGACAACAGCCCGTGCTGCGCGACTGGCAACAGGATGGTGCGGCCTGGCGCGCGGCCATCGCGCCGGTGGAGTTGACGGCCGCGCGCGTGCGCGCCACGCCGTGGAACGTTGCGGTGTATGGACAACTGGCGGCGCCGCGAGTGGCCATGCTGCCGCTGTTCCGGGACCTGCTGCCGCTGCTGCTACTGGCGGCGGCCGCGACCTGGCTGGCGAGCTGGTACCTGGCGCGCAGCTGGCAGCCGACGCTTGTGCGGCTGCACCTGGCGCTACAGGCGCTGCAGCAGCAACGGTTCCAGCGCGTCAGCCTCGAGGGCGCGGCCGACGCACCGCTCGCGGTCGCGCACGCCTTCAACCTGGCGATCGATGCGCTGCAAGACAACTCGAATGCGCAGCAGCGGCTGGCCGAGATCGACCGGCTGCTGCTGGAAGCTGCAGACCTGGAACAATCGATCGAGCCGATCCTGCAGCGCGTCTGCGCCCTGATGTCATCGCCGCTGGCGGCGCTGACCCTGATCGACCGCGACGCTCCCGGCCATGCACGCTCGTTCATGGCCGGCGCTGACGGCGTCATCTGTCCGATCAGCCGCGTCAATCTCGACGCGGAGACGACGCTCGGGCTGCAGGAGATGAAGCAAGGCATCGCGGTGCAGTCGCATCACCTGGAGCGCTTCGGTTTCCTGGCGCCGCTGCGCGAGTCCGGCGCCGAGTTCTGCTACCTCTGGCCGCTGTTCGCCGGCAGCGAACTGGCAGCGCTGCTGTCGGTGGGCTATCGCGACACGGCGCAAGCGCCCGAGCAGCTGCTGCGCTACGGCGCGCAGTGCACTTCGCGGCTACAGATCGCGCTGTCGAATCGCGACTGCGATGCGCGGCTGTATCACCAGGCGCACTTCGATTCGCTGACGTCGCTCCCAAACCGGGTGCTGTTTCGCGACCGGCTGTCGCAGGCCCTGGCGGGCAGCGCCGACGGCGCCGGCTGTGGCGCGCTGATGTATGTTGACCTGGATCACTTCAAGCGCGTCAACGATAGCGTCGGACATATCGCGGGCGACCAGCTGTTGACCATCGTTGGCGAGCGGCTGCGTTCGTGCGTCAAGGACGGCGACACCGTGGCGCGTCTTGGCGGGGATGAGTTCACCATCATTCTGCGGCAGGTGCATACGGCCGAGGATGCCGCCGAGATTGCGCAGCGAATCATCGAGACCGTGCAGCAGCCGGTGAACATCGCCGGGCGCGAGCATCAGGTACGCGCCAGCATCGGCGTCACCCGTTTTCCCGAGGACGGCAACACCATCGACCATCTATTGCGAAATGCCGACCTGGCCATGTACCAGGCCAAGGACAGCGGCCGGTCGCGCGTCGTGTTCTTCGACGGCAGGATGGCGCGGGCGGCAACGCAGCTGGCCGAGAGCGGGATTTTCCGCGCCGTGCGCCGGCGCGAGTTCGCACTTTATTACCAGCCGCAGTACGCGTTGCACACCGGCGAGCTGGTGGCGCTGGAGGCATTGGTGCGATGGCAGCATCCGCGCGAGGGGCTGCGCTTTCCAAAGGATTTTGTGCCGGCGGCGGAACAGAGCGGAATGATCGTGGAGATCGGCAGCTGGGTGCTCGAGAGCGCATGCCGCCAGCTGGCTCTGTGGCGCGAGCAGGGGATCGCACCAGGCCGCCTGGCGCTGAACATGGCGCTGCAGCAGCTGCGCGCCGCGGATTTCGTGTCGCTGGTGAGCGATACGCTGGCGCGCATGGGCCTGCCGCCGCAGCTGCTGGAGCTGGAGGTCACCGAAGCGGTATTCGCCGATGATGAGGCGCGGCAGGCACTGCGCCAGCTGGTGGCGCAGGGCGTGCGCGTGGCACTGGACGACTTCGGCAGCGGTTACTCGTCGCTGAACTACCTGCGCCGGTATCCGGTGGATGCGATCAAGATCGACCGCTCATTCATCAGCGAAGTACCCGACAACTACCAGGCCACCACGCTGCTGGCGACCATCATCGACATGGCGCACACGCTCGGCAAGCAGGTGGTGGCTGAAGGGGTGGAAACCCTGCCGCAACTGGATTTCCTGCGCCAGCGCGGCTGCGACCTGGCGCAGGGCTTCGTGCTGGCGCGACCCATGAACGTCGCCGACATCAGCGAGCGGCTGGCGCAGCACACCGGCTCCACCGCACTGCTGCGACGCGCGGCGGGTTGACGCGCCAGCACAAGCGCCACACCCAGCTCCAGCGCCAGAACCAGCGCCAGAATCTGCGCCCGGAATCGGCGCCAGAGCGGTCACGCGCACGGCGGCGCTTGTCGATTTGACAGATTCCGGTAATGCGGTGCGAATCACGTGACCCTGTGATGATACGGGCATTCCTGCCTTGACCTGTCGCCGGAAGGTGTCAGACTAAAATTCGATATTTGAAGGGCAAACCTGTCGCAAGGCAGGGACGCAAAGCCACCGGTCCCGAGTCATGAGCAGGGATAGCGGGGTTGCCGCAGAGCCGATGGTCGCGCCCGCTCAAGGCCCCATCGCGGTTCGCGCCAGCCGCGCTACATCTCTGTCTCATTCCCGGGTGCCGGCACTAATTCGTGTCAGAGGGCATCAGGGAACAGCGCATGCAGCAGGCACTCCAAGGGCAGTCATCGACAGTCGATACGACCGCAGCCCGCGCTGGCCTGCCGGGTAGCGCCCAGCTCAACGCCTTTGTGATCAATCTGTGCTCATCGACCTCGCCGGTGGCGCTCACCCAGCCCGATCATGCCGGGCTCAAGCGATTTACCTTTTTTGTCTCGCGCCGGCGTGAAGAGTCACGTGAGCGCTTTCGCCTGCACATGGGGTACTTCGAGACCCAGGAAGAAGCCGAGAAGCTGTTGGACGTGGTGCGCGAAATCTATCCCGGCGCCTGGGCTGGACTGGCGCCCGGCCAGCGGCTGCGAGCCGCGGCCGCGCAGTACGCGGCTGCGGCGGCGCGCACTGCCGACATCGAGGAGCGGCAGCTGGGATTGCAGCCAGAGCGCGCCGCGGTTGCCGAGCCTGCACTGACCGAGTCGGCGGCGGAGCCGATGCCGGCACCGGTACCGACGCCGGCAGCACCGGCGGCGGCAATAGCGACACCAGTGTCGAAACCGGCGCCCGCAGCTAAAGCGATAGCTGCAGAGCCTGCGGTGCAGCCCGACATTGCAGCGCTTGCGCTGGTGCCTGACGAGGGACGGCGTCTACCGGCAAGCCAGAGCCGCGCGACGGAACCGGTTGCCGCCGCCCGATCACTGAATGACGTGCGCGCAGTGATCGCGGCACTCGATGACCCTGCGGAGCAGGCCGCGGTGTGGCGACCGGTTCCGGAACTCAAGCCTGCGGCAAGCGTACCGACCGTCAAAGCCGCCGCCGCCGGACGCGCGGCGCGCCCCGCGCCTGCCGTGCCCACTGTGCCTGCTGCGCCCGCCACCGCTCCCGCGGCGGCGGCCGATGCGCCTGCCGCACCGCTCAGTGATGCCGGTGCACTGGCGATACTGGAGAGTGCGCCGCGCGGCGAGAAGCAATGCTTTGCGGTGCAACTCGCATGGTCGGTGCAGCCGATTGACATCGCGCAGGTGCCGCCGCTGGCGATTTTCAGCGCCTACACACTGTATGGTGCCGAGGGCAATCGTGAAGGCCGGCGCTGGTATGGGGTGCGGCTGGGGTTCTTTACCGATGCAGTCTCGGCCAAGCAGGTCGCGCACTACGTGCGCTCGGAGTTTGCCACCGTATCGGTAGTACCGGTGACCTCACGCGAGCGTGAGCGCGCCAGGCTCGCCGCCCGGCGGTCGCCATCGGGCGCCGCGGCGGTGGAGACGCCGTCCATCGTGCTGGCGACGCCGCCGAAGCAGCAATTCGAATTCATCGAAGACAAGTCGCGCACGTTGCCGCCAGGCGCGACACCAGGCGCGACACCAGGCAGCGACGCCGCACGAGCGGCGCGCGCGGCGCCTGGCAAACGCGCCAAGCTGCGCACGCAGAGCGGTGCGGTAAAGGCCAGTGCGCGCGTCAAGCCAAAGACGCTCGAGGAAACCCTGGAGATCCTCGGCGCCGGCGAGCTGCAGGTAGACGACAGCCGCGCACCGCTGATCAACAACACCGGCGCGGCGCCTGCCAAGCCCAAGCCCGTGCGGAACAAAGCGTCTTCGCGGCTGGGCCGCCTGTTCGAGCGGCTGTCGGAGCGACGCGGCAGCTGACCGGCGCCCTGAATCCGGCGCTTCGTCCGCGCCTGCTGCCGTCCGTCGCATGATCGAGCGCCTGCGCACTGCAGGCCGTAGATTGTCCTCAAGCGCCATGAGGAGAATCTGATGCCGCTGCTTACCGTCACCAATGTGTCTAAGACCTATCACCTCGACCGGGTCGAGGTTTCGGCCCTGAGCGAGGTCAGTCTGGAGGTGCGTCCGCTGTGCTTCACGGTGCTCTCGGGCGCCTCGGGCAGCGGCAAGACGACGCTGCTGAACCTGATCGGCGGCCTCGATCGGCCCGACCAGGGAGAGATCGTGCTGAACGGCAGTGCGCTGGGAAAGCTGTCCGATGACGCCCGCTCGGACTTCCGCCTGCGGCACATAGGCTTCATCTTCCAGAACTTCAACCTGCTGCCGGTGCTCAACGCCTATGAGAACATCGAGTATCCGTTGCGCCTGACGCGCACGCGCCCGTCGGTGCGGACCAAACGAGTGCGCGACCTGCTGGAAGCGGTTGGTCTGACCGGACACGCACGACATCTGCCCGGCCAGCTCTCGGGTGGCCAGCGGCAGCGCGTGGCCATTGCGCGCGCCCTGGCCACGTCACCGCAGCTGGTTCTGGCCGACGAGCCGACGGCGAATCTCGACAGCCACACCGGCGATGCCATCATCGGGCTGATGCGCGCCATGCAGCGTGACTTCCAGACCTCGTTCGTCTTTTCATCGCACGACCCCAAGGTGCTGGCGGAGGCCGACGATGCCGTGCTGCTGCGCGACGGCCGAATCGTCTCGTTCACTCGCAAGTCCGAGGCGGAGCAGGCACGATGAACACGCTGTCGCTGGCATTTCGCAACCTGCTGCGTAACCGACGACGCTCGTTCGCCACCGTGCTGGCCATGGTGATCGGCGGCGTCTGCATCCTGCTGTTCGGCGGCTACGTGCAGAACATCATCTTCGGCATGCAGACCGGTTACGTTCAAGGCGGCGGACACCTGCAGCTGCAGCATCGCGATTACTTTCTCTTTGGCAGCGGCGATCCGACCGCCTATGGCATCGCCGACTACCAGCAGGTCATCGATGTGGTGAGGCACGACCCGGTGCTGGCGCCGATGCTGACCGTGGTCACCCCTACGTTGCAATTCGGCGGCATAGGCGGCAACTTTGCGGCGGGCGCATCGCTGACCGTGATGGCCATCGGCGAGGTCACGGAAGACCAGAACGCGATGCACACCTGGAATGATTACCACTTTCCAGATCCACCAGAGACCATGGCGCTGACCGGTACCAGTGTCGACTCCGTGGTCATCGGAGCGGGTGTCGCGCGCCTGCTGCAATTATGCACGCCATTGAAAGTCGCAGGCTGTCCGACGCCGCCGGCCAGGGCACCCGCTGACGGCCCGCCGCTGCCCCGCGATGTCGGGCTGCTGGTGGCCGGTGACGCCGCACAGGACGCCGCGGCTGTCCAGGACCCCACCGAACTGGAACTGCTGGCCGCCACCACCAGCGGTGCGCCCAACGTCGCGCGGCTCAAGGTCATCAAGGCGGAAGCGCAGGGTGTGAAGGCTTTCGACGACGCCTACATCGGCATGCACCTGCCTGAAGCACAGCGCCTGCTGTATGGTTCGGGAGCCCCTGAGGTGACCGCCATCGTCCTGCAGCTGCATCACACCAGCCAGATCCCGGCCGCCGCTGCAAGGATGCGCGAGCTGCTGGCCACCAGCCTGCGCGACCGGCCGCTGGCGGTCTACGATTTCGGTACCCTCAATCCCTACTACGGCCAGACCATCGCGCTGTTCAATGCCATCTTCGGCTTCATCGCGATACTGATCGGCGCCATCGTGCTGTTCACCGTCAGCAATACCATGAACGCCGCCGTCGTCGAGCGCACGGTCGAGATCGGGACGCTGCGGGCGATCGGGCTGCGTCGCGGCGGCATACGTGCTTTGTTCGTATCCGAAGGCTTGCTGCTGGGCACGCTCGGCGCCGTGGCCGGTGTCGCGGTCGCCCTGGGGCTTGCAGCGCTGATCAATCACAGCGGACTGACCTGGACCCCGCCAGGACGGGTCAACCCGATTGGGCTGCATGTGCGGGTCTGGGGCGAAGCGCGACTGCTGCTGGGCACCGCGATTACGTTGACGCTGGTCGCCGTCGTGTCGGCATGGTGGCCGGCCCGCAGGGCGGCCAGGCTGGAAGTCGTGGAGGCACTGCGCCATGTCTAGTCTGCAATGGCGCGCGTTGCGAAATACCGTGCTCGCCGCGCTGCTCGGATTGCTGCCGCTGGTGACCGCCCAGGCGGTGACGCCGGGTGCGCCCCAGCCGGGTGCGGGCCAGCCTGAGCCTTCCGAGGCCGAGGCACAGAAAATACTCGCGGCCAGTGATGCCGTGCGCAACCCCAGCCACTCGTTCGGGCTCACGAACACGATGACCGAGTATCGCAACGGCCGCCAGACCGATGTCAGCACGCTGCAGATCTACGCCAAGGCCGACGGCAACAGTGGGCAATATCGCAACCTGATCCGATTCGTGGCTCCGGCGCGGGATGTCAACAAGCTGATGCTGAAGAATGGCAACGATCTGTGGTTCTACGACCCGTCGAGCCAGGCCAGCGTGCGCATCTCGCCGCGCCAGCGGTTGCTCGGACAGGCTGCCAACGGCGACGTCGTGACGGTCAATTTTTCCAGGGACTATCGCGCCAGACTGGTGGGCGAGGAAGACATCGATGACGGTGACAGGATATCGCACCACTGCCACAAGCTGGCGCTGACGGCCGCGGCGAACGACGTCACCTACGATTCGCTCGAGATCTGGATCGACGCCAGTAACTCCCATCCGATCAAGGCGCGCTTCTATGCCGAGAGCGGCCAGTTGCTCAAGACCGCCTATTACCGGCACTACGAGCGCCAGCTCGAGGTCGAGCGGCCGACCGAGACCGTGATCATCGACGGACTGGACCACCAGTGGGTCACGATCATGCGCTACACGGACTACGCCTGGCGCGACGTTCCGGACAGCTGGCTGCAACGCGACTACCTGGCTCGCTTCCGACCGGAGTAGGGCATGGGCCGCGGGCTGTGGACGCTGCTGCTGTGGTCGGCCGCAGCGGGCGCGGCGGGCGCTGCGGACATGGAAGAGGATGATTCGGCGGCGCTGGCATTGCCAGGCGCACAGGTGGCGCCGGCGACGAGCGCACGTACGACATCGTTGACGCTGGAAGGGGTCGAGACGGCGGCTGCGCAGGATCATGGATCGGAACAGGAAGCTCAGCGAGTGTCCGCGGATGCGCGCTACGACAGCGCACTGGCTGCGGGTTGGCGCGCAATCGTCGCAGCGCGCCTGGATGCGGAATGGGCGAATCGCTTCGACACCTTGCAGGAGATCGGCACCTTGAAAGAGGCTTACCTGAGCTGGCAGCTGCAGCCGAGCCTGCTGCTCGATGCCGGACGCATCAACGGCCGCCAGGGAGTGGCCTACGGATACAATCCAACCGACTTCTTCCGCACCGATGCCGTGCGCTCCATCGTCTCTATTGATCCCAACAGCCTGCGTGATAATCGGCTCGGCACCGTGATGCTGCGCGGGCAGCAACTTTGGGACAGCGGCGCGCTCAGCGTCGTGTACGCGCCGCGCCTGACGGACCATGCCAGTGCGGCACCGATGGACCCGGACATTGGTGCCACCAATGCGCGCGGCCGCTGGCTGGTATCTTTCAGCCAGAGAATCGCGACGGATTGGACACCTCAATGGCTGGCGTTCGGAGGCGAAGGACAAGAACCGCAACTGGGCGCGAACCTGACGGCATTACTCGGTCAGTCCATGGTCGCCTACGCGGAAGTCTCCGGCGGTCGCTCGAGCTCACTGTGGGCGCAGGCTTTGGACCTGCCCCAGACCGACTCATGGCGATCGCGCGCCGCCACCGGACTCACCTACAGCACCGCGAGCAAACTCTCTATCACACTCGAGTACGAGTACAACGGCGCCGGACTGGGAACGAAAGCCTGGGATGCGGCCCGGTTCGGTACGCTGCCACGCTACGGACGCTATCGCGAGTACGCGCTGGCGCAGCAGGATCCGGCCACCCGCTCCAACCTGTTCCTGTATGCAACGTGGCAGGATCTGGTCGTGC
>Ga0116229_10004184_pt1 | contig 23687 bp, 20 predicted proteins | sample S1TSphgellanicum_3_FD_87313 | JGI IMG/M metagenome (GOLD analysis project Ga0116229, IMG submission 87313) | Host-associated microbial communities from peat moss isolated from Minnesota, USA - S1T2_Fc - Sphagnum magellanicum MG | ecosystem: Host-associated > Plants > Peat moss > Unclassified...
GGAGTCCCGGGAAAAATAGCCATTTGGATGTGGGCTCCGTGGAGAGTCACAGAGTATACTATAAGGGGGAAGGTGGTGGCTTCCCCCAAGTCCGGGCCGTGGTGAGTCTTGTGTGTCCGTGTTCCCCGTGGCTCGTCCTAGCACCAAGGGTGCTCCAACTTTGCACTAATCACTTTGTGTGAGTTGTGTGCAGGCTCATGTGAGTGACTAAAGCTTGTCAACTCTTCCTAGTCCCATCCTGGAGCTCCAACACGCCCCTCTACCCCTCAAAGTGTTGTGAACTAGGGAGCGTGCTCTGACTCCTCCTTTTCTGCTACTCTCTACTTGGGCTCACATTTGAGCCCTTTAAGGAGTTCGGAGTGCGTCAAAATGGCATCACCATCCAAACAAAAACTCCTTAATCTATTATAAAAGTTATTTTATATCTATCTTCAGGGGCTATAAAAATTTGATGGTATCCTGAATATCCATCTAAAAATGAATAGGCTTCATACCTTGTTATAGTGTTCAATACATCATAAAAAATGGCAAAGGATAAAGATTTTTTTTGGTTACCTTATTCAACTTTTTTAAATCCACACAAATTCTCAACTTTCCATTATTTTTAGACACTACCACTATGGTTGATAACCATGTGGCCTCCTCTATTGGTTGAATAAATCCAAGTTGCTAATAGTTTGTCAATGTCCTGTTTGATAGCTACAACATAATTAAGGTTCAATCTATACCTTGTTTGATGTGTTGGTGGTATTGAGGTTCCAACTCAATTATGTGTTGAATTAATTCTGGAAGTATGCCTTTCAAATCTTTGTAAGTTTAAGTAAACACATCCTTGAACTCCTTAAGTAGCATCTGAAGTTCATTAGTCTTCCCCTTTATCAATTGTGAATTAACCTTGATGTATTATGGATTTGCTTCTTGACACGACTCCTTTCCCAACCTTGCGCCTTGATCACAATAATCAAGCCTTGATTAAAAGGTTTGCTTATCAACGTACGAGAAGCGACATTTAGGTTTTGCCAAAACCCAAATCCCAAACTACACGATTAAAATACACGAACGGGGTCATGACTTCCCACGTTGGCCGCCACTACCAACCAACCTTTTGGGATGCACTTAAGGCTCGTGCATATCCCTATAAGCTCACCTTGCTTACCTCCTCTTTTGGGGCCAAGTTTCCCTTAACCCGAAAGTAGGAGTCCAATTTTGATTCGGGCCTACGCAAGATAGTTCCATTTGTCCAATGCCATTTGACAACCCTACTTGCCTTTATGCAAAAAAATTCGTGATACAATTTCTTGGAAGTTTTTAGCCCTTTATTTCACTTGTAACTTGATGTGGTACATTTTATGTGGCACTCTGCCCCACTAAAAGAAAGGTGATGTCCTCATCACGTTCTACGTCTCTTCTTTGCTGGTCTAGCGTGGAATTCTTCTATGACTTCTTGGGCATGTTCCATATCGGATTCATGCACACAAAATGCCTCTATTAGATGGTATCCTACCCACTTAACTAAGTATTCCCGCTCTCTTCCTCTTAATTGCCTTGACTTGAGCACGGCCTCCACCTCAAACTCTGGTTCATTATGAACCAAGTCTGGTGGGGGCCTTGAATTGTACTTTCGATTAGGCCTTGAAGCATCACGGGAGACCGGCTTCAAAAGAGACACATGAAATGTGGGATGAACTCTAAGGTTTTCCAGTAGTTTTAACTTATAAGTGTCTGAAAGTTTCTTTTCGAACACCCTGAATGGGCCCGCATATGGGCCTAAGAACTTATGACTTAAACCTTTTAGCAACCAAAAATTCTTGATGTTCAACCACACTTCGTCCCCTTTTTGAAACTTCACCTCTTGTCGAGACTTGTCCGCAAAATCCTTGTACTTTTTGTGCACCTTTTTCAAGTTGGCACTGCCAAAGGCGCCGCCTTTCTTCATCAAGTTGTGTGACCATCGGCACTTCCTCACTTGCATCATTCGGGGGTTATCCATGTGCTGCTCAAGTCATGGGCACAAGTGGTGACTTGCCCGTCACCATTTGAGAAGGGGTGGACCCAGTCGCGGAGTGTTCCGAGTTGTTGTAACAAAACTCGGCTAATTCCAAGTGGTCCACCCAATCTTGTTGATCTACCACCACATAATTCTTTAAGAATTGTTGGATCACCAAGTTCACCCTCTCGATTTGCCCATTGGTTTGGGGGCGGAAAGAAGTGCTCATCTTGAGCTCCGACCCCATTCTCTTCCACAAGGCTTGCCAAAACTTATTTGTGAACTTTGGGTCTCGATTCGAGACTATGTCCTTTGGAAGACCATGATGTTTGAAGACATGTGTGAAGAACAACCTGCCAATTTCTTGCGCCGTGGCTTCATCCTTTGTGGGAATGAAATGTTCCATCTTACTAAATCGATTCACCACCACCATGATGGCATCGAATCCCCTTGATGGGGGCAAGCTTACTATGAAATCCATGGACACACTTTCCCATGGCCCTTCCGAAATTGACAAAGGTTGCAACAAACCCGCTTGCTTCTTGTTGAGGGTTCGTTTTGTTGGCAAGTTAAACAAGTTTTCACATACTCCTCCGCACTATCCTTCAAGTTGGGCCAATAATAAGACTTCTTTAGGAGTGTTGTGGTGCGTTTTGCACCACCATAGCCTGCAGGCGATCCATCATGACACTCCTTCAAAATGGTGTCCCTCATCCTCCCTTCCGGCACATAGAGTCGTTTTTGTTTGTACCACAATAATCCATTTTGTAAATGGAAGTGGGACTTGGCTCCATTTTGAATGTTTTGCCTTACCTTTTTGGCAAATGCATCTCGGCGGCTTATTAGTCGAACTTCCTTTTGAAGTTCCGTCTCTCCCACATACACCACTCTAAGTTGGTGTTTTCGACTCAACGCATTTAGGTACTATGTTCTCCTTCCCGGGCTTGTATCAAATGTCCACATTTAACAATGCCAATGAGTCTTGCCACCTTACTTGTTTGGATGACGACTTGGGTTGAGTGGCAAAATACTTCAAGGTCACATTGTTGGTCCACACTACCACATCTTTGGAGCCTATGTAATGGCCCCAAGTCTTGAGACAATGTATGACCGCCCACATTTCCTTCTCATGTGTTGGTCACCTTTGCTTCATCTCACTCAACTTCTTGCTTTCCAATGCCACGGGTCTTCCTTCTTACACCAGGACTCCGCCAATTGCAAAGTTGGAGGCATCAGAATGGATCTCAAAGTCGGGCAACTTCAACACCGACGCCTTCACCAAAATACCTTTGAAGGTTTCAAAGGCTTCATCGCATGCTCCTTCCCATTCGTAAGTGACAACGAACTTCTTCAAGAGGTTTGTCAAGGGTGCGGTTATCTTCGCAAAGTTCTTTATGAACTTGCAATAATATGAAGCCAATCCCAAAAAGGATCTTAAGGCCAGCACCGACTTAGGTGGTTCCTAATCCACAATTGCTTTGACCTTGTGATCATCCATCTTCAAACCTTTTTGAGTTATCCCATGTCTAAGGAAGTCCACTTTTGTCACCCCAAATTCGCACTTCTCGAGCTTGGCATACAACTTGTTTTCCCTTAGCCTTTGGAACACCTTTCGGAGGTGCTCCACATGTTCTTCCAAGGAGCCACTATAGATCAAAATGTCGTCTACGTAGACGACCACAAAGTCATTGAGCCATTCCTGGAAAATGTCATTCATGAGAATGCAAAATGTGGCGGGTGCATTGGTGAGCCCAAAGGGCATCATTATGAATTCGTATGAACCATACCTTGTGTGGCAAGCAGTCTTTTCTTCATCCCCTTCCGCACCAAATTTGGTAATATCCCGAATGTAGGTCAATCCTACTAAATACCTTGGCTTTCGAAAGATGATCAAATAGATCATCAATTCGAAGCAAAGGATATCGGTTCTTCACCGTTGCCTTGTTGAGTGCTCTATAATCAACACACATTCTCCACGTCCCAACCTTCTTGTGAATAAAAAGGATGGGTGCCCCATATGGTAATTTGTTTGGTTTGATGTAAGCTTTCGCAAGGAGTTCCTCAAGTTAAACTTAAGCTTTTTCAACTCCTCATGGCTCATTCTATATGGGGCCTTGGCGAGAGGTGCCACTCCCAGTACCACTTCGACTACATGATCAACTCGTCTTCTTGGGGGCAAGTCTTCTGGCAACTCTTCGAACATCACATCTGGGAACTTTTCCAAAACTTGCTTTATGCACTTGGCAGAAGTCACCAACTTGGTGGCTTCCTTGGGCTCACACTCATCCAACACCCGCATAACACACATTATGCCATAACCTTCCACGCATTCTTTTTCCCAAGTTTTTCCTAACATGAAGTGGATGGTTGATCCACCCACACAAGGCGACTCGTGTGCCTTCACCCGCACAATCCCACTTTTAGATGGGATCCTAACTAGCCTATTGTGCCCTTCTATGAGCACATTTTTTTGGGTGATGAACTCCATCCCCAAAATGCAATCGATTCCACCCAAGTTGGAAACTAACAAGTCCACCTTTCCTCTCCAATTTTCTAGTTGGAAAGGAACTCCTTTCACTTGAAACGTAGTGGGATGGGGAACCCCATCCGCGAAGTGCACCTCAATAGGTGCCTTGAGCTCCTCCAAGTGGAGTTCCATCCTTTCGACGCTTTCCCGGGTTATGAAGTTGTGAGAAGCCCCTGTGTCCAAAAGACATAACACATCCCGTTTAACAATCTTCCCTTTCAAGAAGATAAGTCGATTACATTCACCTTGGGCTAGGTTAACATTGAGGTGATTACCTTAAAGCCCCCATTCCTCGCTTTGGACTTGGGATAATCCTTGGAGTAATGCTCCATCTCGTTGCAGTTGAAGCATGCTCCTTTGGGTTTCACCCCAACGTCTCCCTTGGGTTGGCTCCCTTTGAAAGGAGCCCCCTTTTTCACAAAGTTCCCCTTGGGTTTAAACCCCAAACCTTGGAATTATTTGGGCTTATCTTTTGTTGGGCTTCCTTGCCCACGGTTCCATTCTCCGTCATGCCTTGGCTTTTTGTGAAGGAACTTGTTGTCCTTCTTGAACCCGAAGATTTCACTCCGCCCCACATCCGAGAAGCCTTCCACTTTCGTGATGGCTTTGGATAGTGAGGAGGGCCAATTTTCTTCAAGCTTTCACTTGGCCCAAGTTGGAAGTCCCATCATGAATTGGCACACACGGTCCAACTCATGCATGTGCCGGATCTGAAGCATGAGTTTGGAGTAAGCCCTCACATATTGCCTCAAATTTTCATTTGTGGCATTCACAAGGTCACGAAGTTTGCACCTCGAAATGTAATCGGAGTTCCTTGGAACAAATTCGGTCTCGACGCATTCCTTGAAGAACTCCCAAGTGTAGCCATGGTTCTTCCCTTCCTCTTCTCTCTCTTTGTCCTCCACCATGTGGCGGCATAGCCTTTCAAGTAGGACTGGGCAAGCTCCACAGCCGAATGCCGTCCAACCTTGGCGACATGTAAATAATCCTCCATCTCTGCAAGCCAGGCATCCACAACCTTTCGGTCATGGGCACCATCAAAGTTCCCAGGTTTGGCTAGTTGGAACTTCGCATCCTTGGATGCTCCTCCTTTGAGGGCCGCAACTAGCTCACTAAAGTCGGGCCTATTCATTTTGAAGAGGATTTCCAATTGTTCCTGGGTGAATAGGACCGAGCTCCGTTACTCCTTTTCACTTTTGGGTTCATCTTGGTCCTCCCGGGTTCTTGGTTCCTCCTCCCCAATTGATTATGGCGGGACTATTTGTCCTCATTGGGTTTTTCCAACATGGTCTCTTGTGCTTGCTTGCGATTTTTCTTAGGTGCCATCCGAGATTCCCAAGAAGTGAACCGAGCTTATCGAAGCTCTGATACCACATGACGCGCCCCCAAGTTCCTTGTTAGACCCAAAAAAGGGCCAACTATGTTAAAGAGCGGAAATAGTTGGAACTTGGTGTCGCTCCCAACTTCTAACACTAAAGCGGGTGAGAGGGGCATGTTGAAAACTCCGGGATTAGACTAGGAAGAGGGACAAGCTACTTAGTTAATCGGTCCTGCATCCAAAACCAACGTCACACTTCCCTCAAAGTGAGGTTGCGACATCAAGTGTCAGGGAATTCTTCATGATACAACTTGACCACAACATCCCTAACTACAGAAATTTTACGCTACAAGAACAAAAAAAAAAAATTGAATACAAATGTAAAAAAAAATTCTTGAAGGGAGTTTGAAATATTTCATACCTTATACATATATTCAAAAAAAAAATTGAAGTTAGGGAATGCCATATCTTGCAAAACTTGGACTAACATTTCTTGTAAACCTTTGTTGGTAACACCTCCTTGAACTGTTCCAAGGGGATAATCCCAATTGATTAGATTTTGAAAAATTCATGAATAATGTTGGGTTTTATGTGAACTAGCTCCATTGACCTGCATAAATATAAAGAGGAATAAGAATAAAATTCTTTGAACGTAACTTGATGTAGGAAACAAAAGAAGGGTCAAAAACATACTTGTTGAATTCCATCATGGAAGTGAGGAGCTCAACAAGCCCATGAAAGGTATCAAAGACAATGGAATCAACATAAATGTGCTAGGAGGGTTCATCATTGTGTAAATGATTAATATAAGGCAACTAAACCTATCATTACCATCTTAGACAAAAAATGCACCTAAAAAGAGACTTGAAATTAGGATTAGTAAACAAGAAAGTCTTATATCTCTCATTTTCAAACATCCAATGCATACTCCAAAAAGACATGTGTTATTTTTGGAATTCCTCCTACCCTTTCCAATTGAGAAATGAAATGTAAAAAACTTTGTACCCATCCTAATAGCTAGTCTAGAATGTTTACTCCATCTTAAGGATGTCAATTTTGAGAATAGGACGAACAACTAGCATCGATATCATTTAACATAAGGGAATAGCCATCTGGGCTTTGTTATTCGGCACCATTTTGTGCTTGTCAAGGACTTTAGAACCATTATACTTTGTCTGGCTCTGAATGATTCAAGAATAGTCCTATCAAAGGACAAAGAGTTTACATATGCCACCACTTGGGAAGTATGCAAAGCAAATTAAAAATTACAAATGCAAAAAGAAAACTATGAAAGCAATCCAAAATTTTACAAACAAAAGTTGATCCAAATGCACCCAATACCTAAGGTGTCTCCATAATCCTTATGATGGAGACATGTCTACAAAAGTAGATAGAAGAAAGTTCAACATTCTTTCCCAAAAAAAAAAGTTGAACTAAGAAGGAAAAATTTAATTAAAAGAAGGAACCAAGATCTAGCTTGGCTCCTTGCATTTTTTGACGCATCCAAGGTTCTTTTGGTGTTGAAAGATCCTTGGTTGGGTGAAAGCACATTGTGATGGTACATTTTAGGTAAGAAAATGTACTCATTTTTTAGTACATATTATATTATTTTGGGTGCAAATTTTTTTTCCTTTCATCTAGCATTTTGAGAAACACTGAAAATGGATTTTTGACACAAATCCTCCTTCACAATTCTTGTTATCTTTCAAATGATAATGTTTTTTCAAAAAAAAAAAATGTATTCACACACTTATGCTTAATTGAATGAAAACTTTATCTAAATGTTTTTTGTGAAACCACATGAATGGAACACTTGATATAGAATTGAAATGGGACAATGAACTCATGAGTAATATATGATTGAGTACTTCATCAAGTTTGATAATTGTTTGAATGATTTTTGAAGTATATTTGCACTTTGCAATATATTAGTACAATTATAATTTTTTCACTAATATAATTTTTAATCATTTAATATCAATTTCAAAGTGGGATATTTTTACAATCTTATTCTTTGGGTTTTGAACTATTTTATTCCAAGTACTATTTACAAAAAACTATTTCAATATTAACTTCGTAGAAATTTTTAAACATGTAGTTTCAAAAAGTAGTATTTGTGACAACAACCTTTGACCATCGTAATGTGTTTTCACCTGGTTCCAAGAAAAAAAAGTAAAGCTCTAATGTCACCAAAAGAAAGGGGAATAATTTTTGCAGTGTGCACAACCCCATTGCTAGACATACATAAACTAATGTATGTTCCTGAAACTTTCACTGAAATAGAATGATTCTACTTCACATATTGCTTCTTCTTCAAGATCCTTACAGACACTTAAGTTCCATTGTTTTAATTCTATGGACCAGAATGGATCAATCATTCATCTTGATTTCCTCTCTAGGAGTCAACAGGTTGTTTCATGTGTAATGGTAGTTCATACCCAACAATAGAATCCCCATAGAAATTAACTTTATTATTTCAACATGGTTCAGTCTTAGAGACTGGACAAAGATTTAGGGCAAGATTAGCAAGTACAATCAATTTTACTCCCTAGTACCCCCTTGGTCCCAAAATCTCTAGAACTCCCACAATGCAACAGGTATTCTTCTTAGGAAAAAACACATTCTACACTTCGTTTGAAATCCCCAAAAACATCAAATATGAGTTGCCACACAACCATTCCAAAAATCCTAGACAATCTCATCCTCTCCCTTGTGTTGGTCCTTAAAGAAACACATCAAAAACACCTCTAGACCTTTTTCTTGACATTTTGAACGCAGCGAAAGTTCAATCGTCAGGAATCTTCCAATCCAGTAGTTCTAATCAAGTTCTATTTCTATCTATTTACAACACCCAAAATCCAAATCCAACACATATTTTTCAGTTTTCCAGGAAGTCTAGCAATTTAGCTTTTTTTCACCACCAAAAACCTTCACTTCATCAGCCTGCATCAAATATCCTCCTCATCACCTAATCTCCTCGCTTCCTTGAAATCATCTTGCCAATCTCCTTGTATAAATATGATCCACAAAGTTCATGAAGAGTTTGCATTGAGCAATAGAGATTGCACTCCATCTCATAAACTAACCCACTAAGCTCCTTTAGTCATAACTTGCAAAACAACAAAACACACCAAAAACAAAGACACATCATAAGCAAATTTTTTGACATCGTTAAAGCACCATTGCCATCAATTTAGCCACAGTCTAAATTAGGGTTTGTGGTCTTCATCCATTGAAAACATTTGACACTATTTTTAGGTTACATTAGTTCAACTCCAAAAGTGGAGCCAAGTTTTAGCCCGGCTCTTATAATTCTTTTTGGCCAAGCTTCTCTCAGTCCCAAGAAAAGTTTGGCCTCATCAACAAATGAAGAATTGAGCTCTAACTTAGCCCCACTTTGGGAACAAAGCTGGCTCAACTCTTTTTTTTTCAAAAGGGGGATAATAAGTTATAGCTTGGCTCCACTTTTGGAGCCAAATTAGATCTTGGCCATTTTTTTTGTAGCCAAGCTTCTTTTGATTGCAAAAAACAAATGGAATCAAGCTTCTTTTGACTACAAAAAAAATGCAGTCAAGCTAGAATTTGACTCAAGCTTTTGTTGAACTTCTTTCAATGCCGAAAAAAATTCAACTGTAACAATAAAAAAAAGCGGAGTTCTAATTTGGCTTCAAAATTGGAAGTAAACTGAAATTCAACTCATTTTTTTGTTGTAGTTGAACTTCTTTCAGCGCCGATAAAAGTTTGGCTATAGCAAACTAAGGAGCCAAGCTTGGGGTGGGCTCCATATTTGGAGCTAAGCCCAAGTTCAACTCCCCCCCCCTTTTTTTTGGGCCAATTTTGCCATCACTTTAAAATATGAACTTAAGCTTGCATTCAAGTTCAAGTTTTGTTGAGCTCAAATCCAAGCTTGAGGTTGGATTTTTCTACACATCAAACTTGAACAAAAAAACCAAGTTTAAGTTTCAAGTTTTTACTTGGAAGTTGTTTTCCTCTTGAGGTGTCTTGAAATCTCTTGGGGTCTCCAAGCCTTCTCCCTCTTCATGCAGAAAGAAATCAACAAGAAATAATTTTCTAAAAATGAACATTTATATACAAGTGTGGACTCAAGCCTTACTTTTCTACTTTGTGAAACCCTAAAAAAAGGGTAAACATTTTTTAATTTAGAAAGTGATATTTTACTAAACTTATAAATAAAAAGCAAATTGGGATGGCCAAACATTCAACAAATGGTTTTTTTATCAAAGTAAGACATTTAAAACATTCCAGTATGATTGAGTATTTAAATCCAAACTGAATTATGCAAGAAACTGAGAAAAATAATTGAAACCTCACCTAAGAAATGGAAAAATATCTCAATTGAATTCTAAATTGATATAGTTGACCTTTACAAGGATTGAACTACTTGGAATTATCCAGCTTTGACAAATGTAATCTTAAACCAATGTACAAGCAAAACTGGACTAATCTATGAAAAAACCTTAAACCTTAAATTGTGAACACATTTTTTGTTAACCAAAAGTTTTAGAAAAAAACCTAAATGCGTTAACACGTACCAAAGGATGAGGGCTTGTGCCTTGTGTGGTGTTGTCGTCATCCCCTGAAGCTTTGCCATAGCCCACCTCTATCTCTTTCTTATTTGATGACAAAAATCCATTAATTAAAATCTTTTCATTTAACATGTATTTTCATTCATAGTGCAATGCATATGGGCCTATAATGCAAAAAATCTTACGTCTAAAGATTCCTCCTTCCCTTGAAAGAAATCAAGCTCCTTTCATCTTATTGATATTTCTATCTCCTTCACAATTACATAAAAAATGTATTAAAAGTTATGAAAGTTGCTAAAATACAACACATCACATCTCTGTTTCACTTTAAGAAAAGACATAGCACCTTTTGTGACGCGCTCCCAAGTCCTTAGTTAGCCCCAAGTTGGGGCTAAGTCACTCAAATTGCGAAAATGTGGGGGACTCAGGGCACGCTCCTAGCTTCCAGCACTAAAGGGGGTGAGAAGGGCGTGCTGAAAGCTTCGGGATTAGACTAGGAAGAGGGACAAGCTACTTAATTATTCGGTCCTACATCTAAAACCAACCACCAAGTTGGTTAAAACTCATTCTACACACTTTCAATGTTGGGACAAGCCACGGGCAACCTTGGACTCACTTGACTCACCAAGGCCTGGACTCGTGGGAAGCCACCACCTTCCCCCATATAGTATTGTTTGCGTCTCATCACCACACTTGCATCCAAATGGCACTTTTTCCCAGGACTCCCAAAGTGGAATCCCGAAACTGTCCCGGTTTGTACTCTCGGGACTTTGGGCGTTTATAACTTCTTGCCCCAAGCTTGGATTATAACGAGGTTTCAAACAAAGTTGTAGTTCTTTTTGAGAGCTTTCCAACAGTGTGTCGCACTTCACCTGCACACACCGGAATCGGGTTGATTCTTAACTTTTAGTGGTTGCGAGTCAAACTGCCAATTTGACTCCCGACCCTTCTTTCATCTGTAACTTGTGCTGAAGATGTCCAAATGGCTCATGCAAAGCCATTTTGGACATTTAACCTTCAAGACTTTTTTCACGATATAAAGAACACCCCAATGCGAGGTGTTTTGACCCCTGCAATCATGTTTTGAGTCTTCGGGAGTCCCATAGGACTTTTAAATCCCATTTTCGGGAGTGTGAGTGACGACCTCACATTTCCCTCAAAGTGGGGTTCTAACACTCTCCCCCACTAGAAGAAAAGGTCAATGTCCTCATTGACACTTAGAAATTTCCTTTCGCAATTGCAATCGCTTTTTTTGGATCCTTGGCCATCAAATGCTGACTTTTGCGGCAGGACCTTACCGCAAGCTAACTTAGGCGTCCCTAAGTTTCCAACACTTTCTTGGCAAGTCCAAGGGTATGTCATAGAAAACCTTTAACTCTTGCTCCGTCAAAATAGTAAACTAGCCTAATTGACAAAGCCCTCATTTGGGAGGTCATTCTTTCAACCTTCCCCTCATGAGGACTCAAGTCAAGTCTAATCTTGACCTAAGCTATTGACACGACTCCTTACTCAATCTTTTGCCTTGATCATAATAATCAAACCTTGATTAAAAGGTTTGTTTATCAAGGTACAAGAAACGACATTTAGGTTTTGCCAAAACCCAAGTCCCAAACTACACAATTAAAGTATGCAAACGGGGTCATGACTTCCTGCGTTGGCCGCCACTACCAACCAACCCTTTGGGATGCACTTAAGGCTTGTGCATGTCCCGCAAGCTCACCTTGCTTGCCTCCTCTTTTGGGGTCAAGATTTCTCTTCACCCCAAAGTAGGAATCTGATTTTAATTTGGGCTTACGCAAGAAGTTCCATTTGTCCCATGCCAAACTTGACAACCCTATTTGCACTTATATATTATTCTTGTGATATAATCTTTTGGAAGTTTTTAAGCCTTTAATTCACTTGTAACTTGATGTGGTACATTTTATGTGACACTCTGCTCCACTAAAAGAAAGGTGATGTCCTCATCACATTCTACGTCTCTTCTTCTTTACCGGTCTAGTGTGGAATTCTTCTATGGCTTCTTGGGCATGTTCCATGTCGGATTCATTCACTTAAGATCCCTCTATTGGATGGTATCCTTTCCACTTCACTAGGTACTCCCGCTCTCCTCCTCTTAGTTGCTTTGACTTGAACACGGCCTCCACCTCAAACTCTGGTTCATTATGAACCAAGTTTAGTGGGGGCCTTGAGTTGTGCTCTCGATTAGGCCTTGAGGCATCCCGGGCGACCGGCTTAAAAAAGGAAACATGAAATGTGGGATGAACTCTAAGATTTTTTGGTAGTTCTAACTTATAAGTGTGGGAAAGTTTTTTTTCCAACATTTTGAATAGGCCCGCATATGGGCCCAAGAACTTATGACTTAAACCTTCGGATAATTGAAAGTTCTTGATGCTCAACCACAATTCGTCCCCTTCTTGAAATTTCACCTCTCGCCGGGACTTGTCTGCAAAATCCTTGTACCTCTTGTGCGCCTTTTTCCAAATTGTCCTTTGCCAACTCCCAAAGGCGCCGCATTTCTTCATCAAGTTGTGTGACCATTGGCACTTCCTCACTTGCATCACTCAGGGTTGTCCATGTGCTGCCCAAGTCATGGGCACAATTGGTGATTTGCCGGTCACCATTTGAAAGGGGGTGGACCCAGTTGCGGAGTGTTCTGAATTGTTGTAACAAAATTTGGCTAACTCCAAGTGGTCCACCCAATCTTGTTCATCCGTCACCAGATAATTCCTTAGGAATTATTGGATCATTAAGTTCACCCTCTTGGTTTACCCATCGGTTTGGGGGCGGAAGGAAGTGCTCATCTTGAGCTTCGACCCCATTCACTTCCATAAGGCTGGTCAAAACTTGCTTGTGAACTTTGGGTCTCGATCCGAAACTGTCCTTTGGAAGACCATGATGCTTGAAAACATGTGTGAAGAACAACCTTCCTGTCTCTTAGGCAGTGGCCTCATCCTTTGTGGGAATGAAGTGTGCCATCTTACTAAATCGATTCACCACCACCATGATGGCATCAAATCCCCTTGATGGGGGCAAGCTTACTATGAAATCCATGGACACATTTTCCCACGGCCCTTGAGGAATTGGCAAAGGTTGTAACAAGCCTACTTGCTTCTTGTTAAGTGTTCGATTTTGTTGACAAATCAAACAAGTCTTCACATATTCTTTTGCATCGTCTTTCAAGTTGGGCCAATAGTAGGCTTTCTTAAGGAATGTTGTGGTGCACTTTACACCACCATGGCCTGCAAGCGGTCCATCATGGCATTCCTTCAAGAGCAACTCCCTTACCCTTCTTTCCGGCACATAGAATCGTTTTTGTTTGTACCACAATAGTCCATTTTGCAAATGGAAGTGGGACTTAGCTCCATTTTGAATGTTTTGCTTCACTCTTTGGCAAATGCATCTTGGTGGCTTACTTGACGAACTTCCTTTTGAAGTTTCGTCTCTCCCACATACACCACTCTAAGTTGGTGTTTTCAACTTAGCGCATTGGGCACGACATTATCCTTCCCGGGCTTGTGTCGAATATCCACATTGAACAAGGCCAATGTGTTTTGCCATCTCACTTGCTTTGAGGACAACTTGGGTTGAGTGGCAAAATACTTCAAGGTCACATTGTCGGTCCACACTACCACATCTTTGGAGCCTATGTAATGGCCCCAAGTCTTGAGGCAATGTAGCCACATTTCCTTCTCATGTGTTGGCCACCTTTGCTCCGTCTCACTCAACTTCTTGCTCTTAAATGCCAACGATCTTCCTTCTTGCACTAGGACTTCTCCAATTACAAAGTCAGAGGCATCGGAATGGACCTCAAAGTCCTTGTCAAAGTCGGGCAACTTCAACACCAGTGCCTTCACCAAAATACCTTTGAAGGTTTCAAAGGCTTCGTCGCATGTTCCTTCCCATTCGTAAGTGACGGCAGACTTCTTCAAGAGGTTTGTCAAAGGCACAGTTATATTCGCAAAGTTTTTGATGAACTTGCGATAGTAGGAGGCCAATCCCAAAAAGGATCTTAAGGCCGGCACTGACTTGGGTGGTTCCCAATCCACAATTGCCTTGACCTTGTGATCATCCATCTGCAAACCTTCTTGAATTATCCTATGCCCAAGGAAATCCACTTTCGTCACCCCAAATTCACACTTCTCGAGCTTGGTATACAACTTGTTTTCCCTTAGTCTTTGGAACACCTTGCGGAGGTGTTCCGCATGCTCCTCCAAGGAACCACTATAGATCAAAATGTCGTCTATGTAGACGACAACAAAATCATCAAGCCATTCCCGGAAAATGTCATTCATGAGAGTGCAAAATCTGGCGGGTACATTGGTGAGCCCAAAAGGCATCACCAAGAACTCCTATGAGCCATACCTTATGTAGCAAGTGGTTTTATCTTCATCCCCTTCCGTAATCTGAATTTGGTAATATCCCGAACGTAGATCAATCCTACTAAACACCTTGGTTCCCGAGAGACAGTCAAATAGATCATTGATTCGATGCAAAGGATACCGATTCTTCACCGTTACCTTGTTGAATGCTCTATAATCAACACACATTCTCAACGTCCCATTCTTTTTGTAAACAAAAAGGACGGGTGCCCCATATGGTGATTTACTTGGTTTGATATAACCTTTTGCAAGGAGTTCTTCGAGTTGAACCTTAAGTTCTTTCAACTCCTCATGGCTCATTCTATATGGGGCTTTGGCAGGAGGTGCCACTTCTGGTACCACCTCAATTGCATGATCAACTTGTCTTTTCGGGGGTAGGTCTTCGGGCAACTCTTCGGGCATCACATTCGAGTACTTTTCGAAAACTTGTTTTATGCACTTGGCGGAAGTCATCAACTTGGTGGCTTCTTTGGGTTCAAACTCATCCAACACCCGCATGACACACAACATGCCGTAACCTCCCACACCTTCTTTTTCCCAAGTTTTTCCTAACATAAAGTGAATGGTTGGCCCACCCACACAAGGCATGTCATGCGCCTTCACTTTCACGATCCCACTTTTGGAAGGAATCCCAACTAGTCTATTATGCCCTGCTATGAACACATTATTTTGGGTGATGAACTCCATTCCCAAAACACAATCCATTCCAGCCAAGGCGAAAACCTACAAATCCACCTTTCCTCTCCAATTTCCTAGTTGAAGAGGCATTTCTTTTGCTTGTGACGTAGTGGGATGGGGAACCCCATCCACGAAATGCACCTTGATGGGTGCCTTGAGCTCCTCCAAATGGAGCTCCATCCTTTCGGCGCTTTCTCGGGTTATGAAGTTGTGAGAAGCCCCTGTGTCCAAAAGACATAACACATCCCGCTTAGCAATCTTCCCCTTCAAGAAGATGAGTCAATTGTATTTAGCTTGGGCTAGGTTGGCATTGAGGGCCATTACCTTAGAACCCCCATTCCACACTTTGGACTTGGGACAATCCTTGGAGTAATGCCCCATCTCGTTGCGGTTGAAGCATGTGCCAAATCTCCAACATGAATTCGGAGTAAGCCCTCACATATTGCCTCATATTTTCATTTGTGGTATTCACAAGGTCGCGAAGTTTGCACCTCGAGATGTAATCGGAGTTCCTTGGGACAAATTCGGTCTCGACGCGTTCCTTGAAGAATTCCCAAGTGTAGCCATGGTTCTTCCCTTCCTCTTCTCTCTCTTTGTCCTCCACCATGTGGCGGCATGTAAATAATCCTCCATTTTTGTAAGCCAAATGTCCACAACCTTTCGATCACGGGCACCATCGAAGTTCCCGGGTTTGGCTGGTTGGAACCTCGCATCCTTGGATGCTCCTCCTTTGAGGGCTGCAACCAGCTCACTAAAGTCGGGCCTATTCATTTTGAGGAGGATTTCCAATTGTTCCTGGGTGAATAGGACCGAGCTCCGTTGCTCCTCTTAACTTTCGAGCTCATCTTGGGCCTCCCGAGTTCTTGGTTCCTCCTCCCCAATTGATTCCGGTAGGACTACATGATCTTCGTTGGGTTCTTCTAACATGGTCTCTTGAGCTTGCTTCCGATTCTTCTTGGGTGCCATCCGAAACTCCCAAGAAGTGAACCGAGCTCAACCGGAGCTCTGATACCACGTGACGCGCTCCCAAGTCCCTAGTTAGCGCCAAGTTGGGGCTAAGTCATTCAAGTTGCGAAAATGCGGGGGACTCTGGGCACACTCCCAGCTTCCAGCACTAAAGGGGGTGAGAGAGGCGTGCTGAAAGCTTCGGGATTAGATTAGGAAGAGGGACAAGCTACATAGTTATTCGGTCTTGCATCCAAATCCAACCAACAAGTTGGTTAGAACTCATTCTACACACTTTCAATGTTGGGACAAGCCACAGGCAACCTTGGACTCACTTGACTCACCACGGCCTGGACTTGGGGGAAGCCACCACCTTCCCCCATATAGTATTCTCTGCGTCTCACCATCGCACTTACATCGGAATGGCACTTTTTCCCGGGACTCCCAAAGTGGAGTCCCGAAACTATCCTGGTTTGGACTCCCGGGACTTTGGACGTTCATAACTTCTCACCCCAAGCTCAGATTGCAACGAGGTCTTGAACAAAGTTTTAGTTCTCCTTGAGAGCTTTTCAACGGTGTGTTTCACTTTACCTGCACACACCGGGATCAAGTCGATTCCCGACTTTTAATGGTCGGGAGTCAAACTGCCAGTTTGACTCCCTGCCCTTCTTTTGACCATAACTTGTGCTGAAGATGTCCAAATGACTCATGCAAGGCCATTTTGGACATCTACACTTCAGGACCTTTTCAACAGTTTAAAAAACATTTCAATGCAAGGTATTTTGACGCCTACAATTGCGCTCTGAGTTTTCAGGAGTCTCGGAGAACTTTCAAGTCCCATTTTTGGGAGTGCGAGTGGCGACCGCACACTTCCCTCAAAGTGGGGTTGAGACATTTTGTTTAAGAACTCACAAGTCGCATCCCCCTATATTCTTCAGTGCCATTGTTAGCTTTCACTTATTCATTTTGATATGAGTCCATTTATTACAATGCCTTCTTCTATTCATGTGTTGGGCCTAACCTTCTGCATTTGAAAAATGTTCCATTTACATCCATTCTATGGCTTTTATATTTTTTTCTTTGAAGGATGATGTCATTTTCTGACTTTTCTTACATCCCCTCTTATACCCGTGATCATTCAAGGAAAATATACCTAACAATTATCGATTCAAATTGGTTTTTTATGTGTTAGGACAATTCATTATTCAATGTGTCTGTTGGGTTTGATGCCAATCATTAAATGGATTAAGTAAAAGCTATTAATAATTTACTAACATCCTTAGTTAGAGCAAAAGTTGTCCCCTACTACAATTCTGACAATTTAGTGTTATTCTATCGCCATTCAATTACATGACAAACGTGTTGGTAATGGATGTTTCGGACAATAAAGATGAAATTCCTAGAATCAATCAACTACATTTCCATCTAATTCACTAAAAGAACAAATGTGAACAATTATAATTTGTCAAATTACATTGTTAAGATGATCAAATGTTATTAATTTATTGACCTAACAAACATTTTTTTACATTGTGTAAGGAATTTATATACAAACCTTCACCTATTTGGTTTAATGTTAACAATAACCATAATAATTTTTTTGACATACTCTTAAGTATTCGTGAAGTCTTGATTTGTCCATGAAGAATAACTACATGTTTAACCTAATAGCTCGTACTTGTTAAAATGAATTGGTGATGTTGTTATATCATTAATCGGGTTGAATGTTGACCAACTTGTGAACCCCATGCCACTATAATCCAATCACTTGCACAAAATTTATCTGTTTGTTTGATTTGATATGACACTTTAGAAGGACTTTGGATTGTTCTATTATTGGTTAATGATATGGTTCCACATTGTCAAATTCTTCTAATTTTCCAAATCCAACTTACAATTTGATTAGAAGTTTTACTATTAATTACTATTTGGATATCCCATGAAACATTTTATGCATCTTAGTAAACTTTGGACAATTTGTCATTTTATGTCCATTCAAACCATAGATGTGGCATGCATATGAAGATGTCTTTTGTGGTTTTTTACTATGTTGTGTTGCCTATGTGGCTACCACTATGGTTTGCTCCTTTTTTTTGCATGTCTCCACATTATGATTAATCATTCCATAATTTGTGCAATACTTGTTAATCTTCCCTACATTACTTTGTGTTTTTGGTGGTGTTGCCTATATAATATTTTATGGTACTAAACATGCATTCCTTGCTTCAGTAATAATCATTCTTTTTTCATACAACATTGCTGCCTCCTTATGTTATTATAATGTTGATTGCTTCATGCATGTAATTGTAATTCTAAGGTATGATTGCAAGCTTGCCCTAAACATAGTAGTCAAAAAATTGTCTATGGTTGGTATTTATAACCCATGAACGAGCTTTTGAATTCGATCATAAGTACCTCTACCTTCTTAGTCTCCTCTTGCTTCATGTTCTTCAACTCCATGTATGTTTGCTTGTTATTTTGAATCTTTCAATGATGTTTGCAAAATGCATGTGTAAGCTCCAAAAAAATACAGTTAGGAAATTTTGACATGTAATTATGGCACCAGTCTAATGTTATATCTCTTAACATATAGTTGAATGCATTCATCATATACTTTTAAAAGGTTTCCGCATTTACCTTCATTGCAAAATTGAACACTTTGACATGAGCATCTAGATTAACATCTTTTTTGATGTCAAGGTACTTAAAAGCTACCATGTTTGGCCTCATAGAATGGCCATTGCTTTGATCGAGGATTTTTGAAGTTATGACATACGGTTTTAGATACCCCCTTATTGGATTTTTAACATCTATACTTATGTACCTTCCAAAAGCTATTAAGCTCATCGGTGGTCATTTTGTAGTTCTATTTACATGAGTAGTTATTATCGAATTAGTAAACACCATCTAGGATGTCCCAACAACTCCAGTGGTTGTTGTTGGTAGTCCCAAACTCCCATTCAAATTCCTTCCCATTGGAACCCCACCCGATCCACAACCCAAGTTTGTTGCAGCTCTAATTAGTACTCCACCTTTGACAACATTTGTATTGGGTGCAACATTAAGTGATTGAATAACCTCTATTCCAATAGGTTGTTTCCAAATTTTAACAACTATTACTTTTGACACTCTTGGTGAAGCTGAATTAATTCGAGTTTAACAATTTTATGGTTACCCATTGGTATCCTATGGGGTGCAAAATGTGGATGTGAATATACCTTTGGTAGCTTGCTCCTGAATTGAATGGATGGACGAATATGTCAACTGTGTGGTCCCAATTGACCTCCCAACTCCATGCCTCTCAGTCTATTTTAAACTACAAAACTTTTGGTTCATGGTCCTATGATTAATCCATTGATGCTCTGCCACATTTTGTAACTCCACATGTTTAACAAAAAAAATTCTCTGATGTGGAAAGGCACAAAAGGACAATCCATAATTACTCTCCTTCTTCCTCACAAAATGCAAAGATTCTTTAAAATAATTTGGCTACCTTTGAATCCACATATTCATGATCCCTAGTTTTAGCTATATTTTTTGTTTGATCCAACACTGGATTTCCATGATGTGAGTATGATTGTGGTACTTCATCCAACACATTCACCTATGCCTTTGCATATTTAGATGATCTTAAGTAGTTTTCTTCAATCTCTTCAAGCACATCAATATTAATGTTTTCTTCCACCTCCTAGTTTTCCATTGGTTCATAATAATCTAGAGATGTAGATTAGTACACAAATAGGGTTACATACATTTTGTAAAATACTTTTTTCGATTAATCATCAATTTTGGACTTAAGATTTCCAACAATTGATCGAGTACTATAGAAGTCCATGCTTTGTCTTGATCTCTACGACTCTAAACTATAGATTGCGACTAAGAAATATACTACATGGTCCACTCATTTAGATGAGTATTTGATTGTTTTTCTTTTTGTGGAAATTGTTGTATGTAACTATGCCTTCTTTGAAGACCACTAGTCCACCTCGTGCCTTACCACCTCTTATGGTAGAAATGACATGTGCCCTACAAGTCTTTCTTCTGTTTTCAAAACTTGTTTTCCAACATTAGATTTTAATATGGGGTTTCTGTTATTCCCGCACACTCCTCTCCATTTTCAAAATTGTCCTTTGTTTCTCTCTTTAGACCTTGACGATTTGCTTTCAAATCCAATTGCTGCTATAAACTCTAGGTCACCATTCAATTCATCTTATTCCACAATCCTTATTCTTCAAAGTCTATAGATTGTTTTGCAATCCTTATAGTGTCAACCATTTATACTTATGGTGCTTGCTAACATACCTTTTTAAAATTTGAATTGAAAACAAAACCATTATTTTGAACACCTTCGTCTATAGTATAAACAACAAAAAATGCAAAAACCCTCTCATACATGTAACAAAACAAAAAAAAATTCCCCAAAAAGATGGTCGCTAAATGGTAGATGTGGATTAAATTCTTACAGAATTATTCCACACTTACTATAACATACTCGCACTACAATATTCACACATTCACAATTTCTACCTGGATTCTAAACACACCTATGTCTGCAGTTCATTAAAACACCAAATTCAGGGTTATTTTAGATAACCAGAATCTATATTTCAAGATGCAATGTAGAAAACCAAAAATAGAATTACAATTCATTTCATTATGTTTTTGACACTACATATAATCCACACAATAATCTAAATATGGATATTACTACATAAGTTTCTACTTCCCTTGTTTACTAAAAACTTAAATCAAAATATAACAAAACAATTCCATGTATTGTTGAAATGGAATCAAATAGTAAGATCAAATTTATGGTATATCAAAAAATAGAATATGTAGTTTCTGCTATAAAGTACTTACATCTATTTCCTTACTTCAAAACTATGTGTTTGAGAATGAAAATCACTTCCCTAGAACTCCCATCTTTGAGCAGTCCCCAAGTACAAGAATCAAGACTAGGGAAGAATTCCAAATTTAAACCTCTAATGTCCAATGATCAATCCCTATCCTTAATGCCTAGTACATCCAAAAACAATGTAATCAACCTACTCCCTTAACAAGAGCAAAAAATTAATGGCATGACAAAATAATAAATTGTAATTAATAATATGTGCACAAAAAATCACAAATTAAATGCCCATTTCTCAAATAATTAGAATGTGGTTTGCATTACATTATAATAATCTCTTAACATATGTAACAACGGCCATAGACCTATTAGATTTTATGACAATGACAATTAGATTTTATATGGAGAGTGGCATTGCTAGGTTCTATATAAATATTCATAATACCATACTTGTCAATTTCTCACATTCTTTTCTTACATTCCTACAGTGATGCCCATAGTTACCTAACCCTTTATAATATCACATTTGCAAACTATGCATCAAATTTTCAATGTGTTTTTTTAAATAACTTAGTATTTCACAATAGTGTTGTTAGAATGACTGAAATATCTTTTGTCAAAAGATTTTTGTATTGTATAGATAATTATTATATTTGACCACTTGTGTTTTGCTAACAAGTTCATGTTATAGCTATATTTAATTTATTTCCCATTATAACGGCAAGGATGACAATGGCCATGAATGATGTGGCAATGTAGAATGTGCTTTTGTTCATAGATAATATTATGCCACATAGGACATGTTTGAAACCAAGGGTTAGGATTTTTAATAAAGTTGCTAAAAACTGTTTTTTTACTTTAACACACGGGGCACCAACCTTGATAGATTTATGTACTTACATTTAATTGAACAGAGACATTGTTGTTGGACATCCATGTGGCAAATCCACATGGTAGGAATATACTTTTGTTAAGGTATATTCTAACATGTCATCAAAATCTATTAGGGAATATTTTAGCTAACATGGATGGAATATAATTAAAATATGCCTTCTAGCTCTTGCTCACACGTTCACCAAATAGCAATCCCCAATTTGATGATAATATATATACAATAAAACTTGAATAGTTTCAGATGATGCATCTTTTAATGCTATGTGACATAAACTTGTAATAAACTTCTTGAAATCTTTGATCTTTTTGTTCAAAATGTAGGTGCAACACTCTTCCTCGTCTATCATCATTACAAGTTGTGAAAAAGGTATATGTTTGTCTTGAAATGTACTTCAAAACTAGTTATGAACATTCATATCTATATTGTGCATTTAAAAAAAAAATTGGCTATTGATAGATAATGTCTTTGGAATTCATGTGTATATATGGAATGAATTTTTGTCATGAACATGTATAACTGACATTCATGTTGATCTAGAACTTGGGCCATGATAGAATATTTGTGATGGGCTTATAGATCTTGAATCCTTAATTGTTTTGCAGATTTAATGGAAGAGGACATTGAATATATGGTTCTTTTAAATGTAATAAATTGCCAATCTATTATTGTAAGTGAATTTGCAATTTGTTTGCCACAACCTGTTATTTGTCGGCCAACAATGAGTTTCGAATCTAATCAAGGTCATATCCCCTTGTCAAATCTAATTAAATTCAATGAACTTGTTTTGCATCAATCTATTGTTGAGATCAATAGTTGGGTAAGAAAAAATTATAATGTTTTGTAGTTCCCATTCACTAATAAAAGTCTACATTAACAAATTTGATCAAGTAGTTTGTCCTCTCCCTTTCTTCAAATTATCTCTTTTGGGCAAGATTATAATGATGAAACAAGGGTAGACGTGACTTTCTTAGATGATATTGGCTAAAGTATCATGGGCCTTAGGTTCAAATATCAAAGCAAATGGCATCAAAGTTTCAAGTAACAAACATGTCAATGGTATGCACTTGGGATTTCAATGTCTACCATTTGCATCTGCCTTCTTATGCCACTTCTTGCATATCCTATTTGAAAGGTAAAACTTTGACAATATATTATGAGGGTGGTGGTTCAGAAGGTTGCAAATACCAATAGGGTAGTTCGGGTTTTCACCTTGGAAGGTTTGAATATTTTGAAATCAATGTGAAGTGGTCGATAAATTCCACACAAAATTTTGAACAAATAATCTAGTGAGGAACAATCAATATATTCTAAAATGTTATAAAATGTTATAAAAGTTAAAATTATAAGGTTTTGTACAAACTTTGCATGTGGTATATGGTTGTGAGATTGGCGCCTGTCAATGGTATGAAATGTGTATTACCAAGTGTCTTCATAGGATTTTTTTGTATTGGAAACCCTAAAATGAACCTTAACCCATAAGTAGAGGCTTATAATTACTAGCCACATCTTAAACCCTAATTAGTAGACGTAAAGTTTAGACCTAACCATACATGAAATTAAAA
>Ga0116229_10004185_pt1 | contig 23686 bp, 11 predicted proteins | sample S1TSphgellanicum_3_FD_87313 | JGI IMG/M metagenome (GOLD analysis project Ga0116229, IMG submission 87313) | Host-associated microbial communities from peat moss isolated from Minnesota, USA - S1T2_Fc - Sphagnum magellanicum MG | ecosystem: Host-associated > Plants > Peat moss > Unclassified...
AATATTCTAATTTTACACATGGTTAAAAAACCCATGCAATTTTTTCAAAAATCTAAATAGATTGTACACAATTTTCATCCATAATGAAGAGACCATTCCTTGTATTTCAAAATCCAAAACTTACCATGTAGGAAAGGAGACAATGAGTCCTTTCCTTTGTTGAGAAAAGGTGACTATGATTGACCTACAAAGGTTCATTATTATCCATTAGTTCTTTTTCAAGGAGATTTTTCCTTGGGGAAAAGTTGTCCATTTCGGCACTAATGTGGGCCTCATCTTTTGAGCCATTGGTTCTTTTTCAAGGAGATTTTTCCTTGGGGAAAAGTTGTCCATTTCGACACTACTTTGGGCCTCATCTTTTGAGCCATTGGTTTTTTTTCAAGGAGATTTTTCCTTGGGGAAAAGTTGTCCATTCCGACACTACTTTGGGCCCCATCTTTCAAGCCATTGGTTCTTTTTCAAGGAGATTTTTCCTTGGGGAAAAGTTGTCCATTTCGGCACTACTTTGGGCCTCATCTTTTGAGCCATTGGTTCTTTTTCAAGGAGATTCCTTGGGGAAAAGTTGTCCATCTCGACACGACTTTGGGCCCCCTCTTTTGAACCGCATTGATTTGTAAAGTACAAAACTAAATGTGTGCAAACATTTGCATGATCTCATTGAAACCCATCCCATGGAATCATTTTAAGAACTATGTTTTGTCACTATGTGTGAATTGCATCCTAAATCACTTAAAGTTGGGTTGGTGAAGGTAGGTCAATGTAAAATTGTATGTTGTTTTCAAGGTAGGTTGGTGATGTGTATGTTATTCCAAAGATGTTTGCTTGAGGGGGGTCACTTTTGGTTTTATTAAAAAAAACATGAATAAAAAATGAGGTCCCACATATAGGTTGTCATGAGGAAATAATAATTCAACTACTTATATAATAGGGTTATGTTTATTCTCAAATTCAAATATAATTTAAGATAGGGTATGCATTGACAAAATTAGAAAAAATATAAAATATGTATAAAGACTTATAATAGGTATTAGGTGTTATTAGGTTCAATTACATGTTTAAAAATGTGTAAATTATACTAAAGGTTCAAAGGAAAGGAAACAACACTAATGTAGTGATCTTTACTAGTTTTGGGTGGTTATTATAATTTTATATAAGTACCCATCAATTATCAACTTGGATATATACCCATTTACTTATTAGGGGTGGGAAAAGAAATTGGTTTCATGGTATAGAACCTTGCTTCTCAAATTTTTTGAAAAATTCAAAAAATAACTCTATAATCATCTTTTTGTTGGTTATTTTATGAAAATTATTCATCACCAATGCGATTTGGTATTGAAATGGTTGTTGATGCATTTTAAAAATCAAATTTGAACATTTAATGCATGATGTTTCAAGTTAGTCATGCATAATCATCTTACTTCTTCCATTGTTCCTTTCCATGCCTTCAATTAAAAGTAAAGAAATCAAACTTGGGCTCTACACTACTATGCATTATCAATGACAATTAACTAATCAATTGATAAAATAAATTAATTGATTTTTTGAAAATTAAATTTCATCTAAATGAAAATATTGGACGACATGGCAAACACCTTGAATTGAATTTAAATTTAATTCAATTGGATTTAGGGTTCAAGCAAGATAAAGTGGATACAAAAAGTGAGTGTCTTAGTTTTACCTTCCATCATGCATATAAAACAAAAAAAGTGGGTTCTAACAAATGGATTTTAAACTTGTTATTACAACCAACCTTCAAGAATATGTATGATTTTTATATTTCCAAAACTACTAGAGTAAAACAACTACAAATAGTGTTAATAACATAATACAATGCAGTGCACTTGATTTTAAACATTCTTTGCATTGTACTTATTTTTAACATTATTTGCATGTTATCAAGTTACATGGAAAAAAAACTACAAGGAAAAATATGGTGAAAAATTCATTGCAAGGATTCAACATTTACCTATAGTTGTGAACCAAATAGATTGTACATACTTTTTACCTTGGTAAAGTTATCAAAACAAAAATCTAAAACTTTTGACCTTCCTTTAGGATATCAAAACAATTGGAACCTCTAGCTTTCTTCATTGGCATCTCTAGCCTCCCTTTGGCATCTCCAAAACAATTGTCATATGATTTTGACTCGAGAAAATACCCCAAAAATATCCCCAAAATTACATCATTTGTTAGAGGATCGAGGATGATTTTAGCTATTAAAAAAAACTCCATTGACAAAAGAAAATGGTGATAGAAAGTTCACAAATCCATATTGGGGTGCATGAAAAAAAAACTTGCACAAGAAGTTCAAATACTTGAAATCTATTTCTTAAATTACCACAAATATGAAGGTCCAATTCAAGTATTTGCAAGTACTTTGTAAAAAATAATCATGTCAATTTAGATTTGGAAATAAATGTCAACAATAGTTAGGAAAGAATGCACCTAAAAATGTATATTATATTTTCCATAAAATCATCTACTTGTTATTCCTTTTATTTGAAGAATGCCATATTTGGTTGCAATGTCTAATTTACGTGTATATATTTATAATGTTTTCACCCCTATATGTTATTATGATGTGTTATATGTATGCAAAACATGTTATGAATCTAAATTCAAAAACTAAACATAGGTTAAACCCAAAAGCTAAATGTAGACTAAATTTAAGTTAAACTTAGGCTAAACTTAACCAAGCATGATTAAAGCTAGCTAAACATGATTAAATTTAACTAACATGGGATAAACCTAAAGGTCAAACCTACAAGTTAAATCTAAATTAAACCTAAGTTAAACCTATAAGTTAAATCTAAATTAAACTTAAAGGCTAAACTTAGGCAAAACATAAAGGTTAATTTTAGGAGAAACCTAACTTGACTAAACCTAAACTAAACATAAAGGTTAAACCTATAATTTAAACTTATAATTCAACCTAAAGGTTAAACTCAGGTTTAATGTAGTTAATCATGATTAAACCTAATTAATTGATGTTAAACTTAGCCTAAACTTCAAGGCTAAACATAAGTTAAACTAAGTTAACCAAGGCAAAACCTAATTTGAATGTACTTTAATATTGATTCCAATAAAAAAAGGCTCAATGGCATGATGTTGAATTAAGTTTATTTTTGTGATTCATGTCAAAATCATATTATTTAAAATCATTCTCAATTGGTTGATGATCATAAGTTATTTCAAATAATTAATTACATTTTTAAGGAATACTTGCATAAAAATATTTAAATTATATATTATTACTATTTTCCTAATGATAATTATGAATATATGGCTTTTGAGTGCATGCACCTAACTAATAAGTTTTTTTTTCATATAATATTTTTTCAACTCCTTGACGTGTCTAAAAAGTTTTGCTACTTGGTCAAATATATGGTTTTGAAATCAAATGATGTGCTTTAGACATGTAATTGTGAGCTTCATGACATGACCTAGTCGTGTAATTATAAGCATGGTTAAGTCATGTTACATCGATAAGGACATGATTGCATGATTAAAACTTAATAATTGTTACAAACATGTTGAAGTCATGGATGTTGTCTTTTAGCAAGTTGATTGTGAGGGCTTGTATTTTAATCCAAAGTTGAGAACATTAGCTCCTTGGGGATGCCCTCCATTTCATCATATCCACATGTTGGGATTTTCACGAAGAGCTTTATCACCAAAGGGTTGGTTTAATAACTTACCTAGGCGTGAAGCTTTTTCCACCATAGTTGTTGAATATGATGAGCAATTATTTTTGCATTTACTATTGGAGTTTCACAAGGTGTAGATGCCCCATAGGGTTGAAGACCATGTCAAATTTTCCTCACTTGTGGACTTTGAATATTTGTTTCAACATACCAACATAAATGCAAACACATACAAAGACATTGTGACAAGGGAGCTTGGTGGATTTCATCACTATATTGTTGGTATGAAACTTGTAAATGCACTTTAACATGGTGTTAAACAAAAGAACAAAATTTTGCCACAATGGCATGTACCACATGGCTGATTAATAGAGGAATTGGATGTTGAATTTATGGATGAAGTGGATTGTGAAGAATTTTTAGATGTCTCATGATTCATTTCATGGGGATGGCGTAACAATTGTGAATTTTGTTTCTTTTTTTTGGTTGGAATGTGGAGGTGTGTAAAGTTTATAGCTTTCAATTGCATAGTATTCAACCATGTGACCTTCCTTATACATAAATGAGGTTGAGGATGCTGAAATGACTTTTGAGTTAGGGATATTGTGTAAAAAACTCTTCCATGTTTCAAGATTGTGAGACCTTCATTTTGCTTCAATTTGAAGATGTGTTTATCTTCAAGTATTTGGGGATTTGATGTATATTGGGTGCTTTTAATGGTGGAATTGAAAGTTTTTTTAGGATTATATGTGTCTTGGAACTTTGAAAGGAGTTGGGCAATTTGGGATTAAAGGTATGTCTATGTAAGATGGTTTGTTTAGCTTTGAAGGTTTGGGGTTTGGGTGATTTAAGGGTGTGTCCATTTGAAGGTCTAATTGGGGGTTAATTTGGGGGCTTGTTTGAAGGAGTTTGGATAGTTTGGAACCTTTCATTTTGATACCATGGTAAATAATCTATAACCATCAAAAAAAAAAAACTTCAAATAAAACCTTCCATTTTGATACCTAGGTAAATAATCTATAAACATACATGTTTGAGTTGCTATCAAAGAATTGTGATTTAAAAAAAAACCTTGTTGGATGTCAATTAAGGTTTTTTGTTAAAAAACTAAGAATGTATACCCACCTTTAAACACATCCAACCCCTAACATACATGCCCAACATTATGATCCCTAATACTTGGACTTGATTTGGTCCTTTGAAATTTATAGACCCATAAACCCAAACCTAGTCAGTTTTTAAAGAAAAAAATTATAATGTTTGAACTTGATTGTTATTAAAAATTTTCATGCCCACCCAACATTAGTTGCCTTCTAACCTGCCTACCTACCTATTTCATACCAACCAAATTAAAATGTAATTACATTATGTAGTTACTTATTATTTGGTACTAGCAAATTGAAATTTGGTTACATTACATAGTTGGCACCTACTTACATATGTACCTACTAGGTATTTACCAAATCAATATTTTATTACATTATGTCTAGGTAACTATGCAAGTAAGTAGGTACTATTGCAACCTTAACTTTAGGCTCACGACCAAGGCAAAGGTTTGCAGGGTTGTGGGCCAAGAAGGAAGCATGAAAGTCACATCTCATGCTCCCGGAAATGTAGGAGAGTGTGAGGGAATGAAACCTCACACTCCCAAATGAACTCCCACTTTGGGAATTGGAGTTTCGATGGACTCCCAAATCTTTAACGAGCGATTGCAGGGGTCAAAACTCATTGGATTGGACCATCCCTTATATAATTGGAAAGCTCTTGGAACGTAGATGTCTGAAATGGGCTTGCATGACCCATTTGGACACCTAAAACACAAGTTATGGTAAAAAAAAAAGGTTGGAAGTCAAATTGGTAATTTGATTCCCGAGCACTAAAAGTCGAGAATTGCCCTAATTCCCTTGCGTGTAGGTGGCATGCAACATATTGGAAAGCTCTCAACGAGGGCTACAACTTTGCCTTAAACCTCATATCAATCGGAGGTCTGCAGACAAAATTATGGGCCCCCAAAGTCGCGATAATCCCAACTTTGGGAATTTTGGGACTCCCACTTGGGAGTCCTAGGACAAAATGCCATTTGGATGGTGGTCCCTTGTGACCAGTCACAAAGTATACTATAAGGGGGAAGGTGGTGGCTTCCCCCAAGTCCGGGTCGCGGTGAGTCTTGTGAGTCTGTGTTTGCTCGTGGCTCATTCATGCACCAAAAATGTTTCAATTACGCACTAACCAACCTATTGTTTGGTTGTGCAGGTCCGTGTGAGTAAGTGACTTGCTTGTCAATCTTCCTAGTCCTATCCCAAAGCTCCAACACACCCCTTTACCCCTGAAGTGTTGTGAACCAAGGAGCGCACCCCAACTCCTTTTCTTTCCGTTGTCTTTTTCTTTGGATTCGCAACTGAGTTCAGCAAGGAGCTTGGGAGTGCATCAAGTACCAAGTAAGTATTTACTTACCTACATATTAAGTACCTAATAAATCAATTTTTAATTCCATAAGCATTATCATATTAATATGTATTTTAAGATAAATTTTTAATTTTTTTTCAATGAGATTATTTCACTACACAAATGTTTTTTTATTGGTTTTTCAAATATTAAGCTATAATAAAAAAATACACCCAAAAAATATGAATATATAATATAAAAAGACTAGTTGTTGCAAATAACACTTACTAGTACTTTAGTCATATGGAACCAATTTTATTTTTTCTAGTGAAAAATTGCTAGATTTTTTAAAAAGTAGGTTGTCCACTTGTAAGCTTGGATATTTAATATTTCTTTTGATTTTTTTGCCTAAAAATTAGTTGCCATGTTGTTGCTTAATTACATATATGGATGGAAAAAATATTGCCTTCATAGTGATGGATGTATCTCTACTATAAAATCATGTTAATTTGCATGGTAATCCAAACTAACATTGTGTTAGACTTCTTAATCTATGAATTGCAAACTAGCAATCTTGAATTCTCAATCTAGATGAATTGATGATCAATGAAGAAGGGAAGAGGAGGATGACATAAGGTATTTGACATGCAAATTTGATCATGTTGTACCTATCTATGTAGAAATATTATCTTTGCATTGACTCTGCCTCCTAATCACCTGTTAACCTTACAACGGTGCACAACACATGTTTTTCACTAAAATAGTTGTGTCATGTTGCATGTGGAGAAGGAAGGAAGCAAATTGCTTTACTTTGATGAATGTTGATTGTTGTTTGCTAGAATGTGTTGTCAACCCCCACCATGTATGTACATTACAGGTGTGCCTCAATTGATGAATTTTGTGTGATTTCAATCCTTTTGAGTGTAAAAATGTTTTGAGGAGAAGATATGTTGTACCCACAACCTCAATGAAAGTTATTATAACAATGTTGTGCACATCACTTTGAAAAGCTCGGTTGGATGAGAATTTGACTAATAGTGTTGGTTGCAAGGTGCAAATGTATACAATACTAGATGGCTACTAAGTATATATGTTGTTTTGTGTAATTCCTATTCCCCTACCATTGGTACTTTTCATTGCACTACTATGGTATCCTTGTAAAAATTGTTTGAATATTGGTTTCCTTCTATTCCATTTTCTATTTGTGTTGGCAAATTCTTGTGTATAAACTATATGTCAAGTTATATTATTATCCTTGTTTTCATCTATTATTTGTCTACTTGTGTGTCATTACTATGTGATTTTGGATGTTAGTTGGTGTATATATAGCCTAAGGTGCTCCAAATTATACTAAAAGAGTGCAACCAAACAATTGGGGGGTGGTGTTTGGGCCATTTCCACGTAGACCAAAGGAGAAGATGTGCGCTTATTATATGACCACACAAAATTATAACTTTCGCACTTCTTGTCACTTTGATCACCCAACTCGGGTGCTTGTTAGGGGCATTGTAAACTTGGAGGAGGTCTGTTAGTAATTTGAACACTTTGGCTACAAGATCATGCCAGAATGTTGATTGCATTGCCTTTTAGAAGTTGGTAGGATTTGTGTTTCATGTACAAGGCTACAAAACTTCCCAAGTTATAAAATTTTGCAATTCGGAAATGATCACATCTTTAAGCAATGTTAATGGATGTGGACACACAAATGACTACTTTTGTGACTCCTACAGACCTAGCTAATTTGCCTCAATGGCTAGGGGAAACTATGTGTGCAGTGAGTATTTGAAGTTTCAACACCTTTTCCAATTGCTCTTTGTCCAATATATCACACTAGGTTAATTTCATTGGAGGAATAACTAATATATGTAGGTGGCCATGTATTGGAGCCCACCTTCTCAAGGACACAACCACCAAGATCAGCTAAGGTAAGTTGAGCTTGAGACTTGTTTTCATTGAACAAACTCAAAAATCTTTCAAATAATGCTCATCAATTCCCAATCTTCAAACATCATGACAACTTGCAATATGAAAATTCTTCTTGCAAATTTGAAACTAAAAAAATTTGGCTATTGTGAAAGCCTCCCCAATTGTGCTTATGTGACCCTAAAAAAAATTTCACATCCAAGTTTAATAAAATTTTCCAACCCCGGCCACAAAATTAAAATTGGGATTAGGTGGTAAACCAGGGATGTTAGTCCACGAGCCTATGAGCATGAACGCATGAGTAGGATTGAATCTTTTTTGGAATATTTTATCCGTGTCAACAAAATATTAAAAGAATATTCTTTGACATGTAGGACATAATTTTTGCTAATGTGGAAGATTATTTTATCACATGTACATGGATGAATGATCTTTATGGATGAAACTACTAATAAAAAAATGTTTAGACCAATTAGAAGTAGGGAACAAGAGGTAGATCATTTTAATTACACTCTTTTACTCTACCTTTTACTAGCCTTAGCAAACTATGCAAAAATGTTGGGCCATTTTGCAAAACCGAACAAACATGCTTTGATTTTTCTTCATCCAATTTTAATGGGTAGGGTCACATGTCGAGCACAACTGGGGATGCTTTTAGAAAGTAATCATTATAGTGAATATAACAACTCCAAGCCAAGACACACATGACATTGAAGAAAGTGAAAACATAAGGTAAAAACTAGTATCCACTTCTAACACCAAAAGTGTACCTAGTTGTCATCTTGTGCACAAGTCCATCAAAAAGTATGCTCAAACACAACTTTATGTTAGTGATTTTGTTATCAATATTTAGCATGAAGAAGGATGCACCTAAGTTGGAGAGTCATTACAGGTTTAAAATCATAACCTTTAATATAGTTTAAATGAAAACCAAGTGATTGAGGATTGGATGATAGACAAATACAATGTCAAGTATTGTTGGAAAACAACACATTGTCATTGCTATGAGTTCATAGATTGCTTATGGTTAAGTTTGCCATTTCCCCACAGCATACTTCAAGTTCATCATGTTATGTTGGGACTCGACAAATTGTAATAGGAATCATATGTTTAGACACAATCAAGAAAACCCATTCATGGATTCAAATGATAAGGTCTCCAACATGCATTGCCATTTTAATACACCAGTTAGATGAATGAGAAAAGAAATAGTTCCACAACTCTAAACTATGTTAACTTTTACCACTCACATAATATCTTTACATGTAATCCATTCACTAGGAGAAAAACCCAAAATTTCAACTATGTGTTCAATTACTTTTCAACTGTCATTTATAGTTGAAAACATAAAACTTTCAATTGAAAAATGTTTTTTACAACTCAAAAATGACATTGTCGACTAATTTCCAAAATAGTCAACAATGTTGAGTCAACCCTCCAACATAGTTGAAAACAATGTACACGTGTCAATTTGTGGGTTAATGTTGAAGTGATAACATTTTAGTTGGAAACGACAAAAATTTAGTTGACGCAACATTTCAACTATAAAATGCTGATTGGACCCAATTGATTCCATGTGGGCAAGTCAATGGATGAACTTCATCCACCTATGTGTCATGTCATTTGGGGGTGTGGAATTGGAATTATGACTATTTTTTCAACTATATTACAACCAATGTAGCATTGGCATGTATCATGCCATTGAAGAAGGGCATGGAATTTTAGAATTTTGATTATTATTCAATTATATTATAACTAATGGAACATTGACACATGTCACATGAGCATTCATGGTCCACCATCAAACTAAAATATTTGATGTGTGCCATGTGTATGGTCTCAAAATCTTGAAATTATTGATTTATTGAAAATGTTAGCATATGATATTGTGCTATGTGGACACTTATGTTACATAGTTGCATGACACATGGCATCTTGTTATTTGTGGGTCATCCAACATATGTGAAGTCAAACCAAAGTAAAGAGATCAACTACAAGGTAGTTGAAAACAAGTTGAAAATATGTTTAAAATAAGTCAAAATTTATGTAAATTAGTTGAAATATAGTTGAGATTACAAGTCTACACAAGTTATAGTCACAATTGTAAGACTACTAAAGCTAGACTATGAGGATAATACACCTAATTAAAATTAACTAAAGAAAGTCAAACAATAATAAAATCATAATGTACCTATACATTATCAACTAAAAATGAAAAACCTATTACAATTTGAAAATTATGCAAGGAAACATTGTTCCCATGTAGGAAATGGTCCCATCTACACCTATTAAAAATAAATAAAAAAATCATCATTTACTACTCAAGAATAAGGAATTTTGACAAAGAAAAAAACATTTTGAAATCTAGAAAAATTAGAACTAAATAACGAATAGAAAGGCACACATCATGAGCTTACCTTATACATAGTCGATAAACATAGTTGAAACTTAATTGAAATCTAGTTGAACCCAATCAAAACATAGGAAAAATTATATAGTTGAAACTTAGTTGAAAGTAGCTCACTAAAATAAACATAATCAAAACCTTACTTGCATTGATGGTTGAAAAGGTTCATAAGTTTAGCTTTCATTGCCTAAATGTCTATTTTGAAACTGGAGAAGAAAAAAAACCAATGAAAGTTGAAGAAAAAAAACTTTCATACTTACAAAACACGTTTTTTTTTCCTTTTATTTGGAGCCCTCCTACTTTCAAAACTCATAACTTTCTCATTTCTTCTTCATTTTAAATGATTTAAAGTGATGTAGGAGCATCAACTTAAGTTCTACAAATAATCTTAGAACTATTATAACAACATAGCAACATAATAGGAATGTTTTGGGTGTTCAATAACTGATTGTGGTTTGTTGTTTTGAGTTCTTGACCCCCCTACTTTGGGCTGCCATAACTTTTTCATTTCTACTTCGTTCTTGACGAGTTTTAGTGCCTTAAATGCGTAAAGAAGAGGGGTTCAACATCTGCTTGGATACCAAAAACAAAAGAGCCTTCCCCTTGGATCTGAACTACCTTAAGCACATTAGTGTACTAAAACTAGCTTAGTTACCTTGATGAAAGTTCCAAAAAAAACCTAGTTGAAATTTTTTTTAACAAGAGTTCAAAACAAAACTAGTAATTTTTTTTAAAAACTAAAGGTAACATGGTGGAGAAGTAAAAGAAGAAATATCTTGGTAAATGGAAAATACACAAAAAAATGATTTTTTTTTAAAACACCTGCAATTGTAAGAGGCATGTGTGGTGGTGGTTTCCAAACTCCATAAGCTTGTCTCCTCATGTTATTCATGTTCATTTGCCTTGACACCATATGACCTTAATGTGCATAATAATTTTCTCTTAAAAGTGCAATGAAAAAAAGAAAAAAGAGCTTGAACATGCTTTTAAAAAAAACAATTTAATAATAACCCCAAAATGAAATACTTGAAATTCCTCACATGTAAAAAGCACGATGCACTCACTTGAAAAAATCCATGAATTGATATAAAATTACATGATAAGTGAATGACAATGTTATATAAGGGTAGTCCTTTCATTCATGGATGGATGAAATATGTGGTTATAGTTGGGATGTCAATTGGCTTTCAACTACATGCCAGTTGACATCATTTCAAGTAATTTTCAACTATAATTCAAAATTTGAATTTCTTGCCAACACATTGCCACCACTGTTATATGTCATACCATCGATTCAACCATATTATGTGGCACATTAAATCATTCATTCATACTATATGCTACATTAAATCCATCCATTCATAATTAATTATGGCATTACATATATTACATGACATTTAATGGCATAAATGGAATCATTTATAAATGAATGACATTTTATGATATAATTTTTTAAATTATAAATTGTATAATTTTTAATTTTTTGGAATTTTATGGCATTTTAATGAATATATAAAATGCCATAAAATTATATACCAATTATTTTATACCACAAAATTGAACCTTTGCTAAGCTAAAGTAGTTTGCCTAACCTAGTTAGTTATCCTAGCCCATGTCTAATTAGCTTCCTTATTTAATTTAAAATCTATGTAGACCTAGGTAGGTAGTAATAGGTTAAGTATAGGTAGGTTATGAATCATGACACCATGATTAAACAAAAATCAAGTAGGTACCTACCTAAAAGCCTTGCCTAGTTACCTAGATATTTAATACCTATATACATATACCTAATTAGTTTAAGTAACCTATTTACTTACATTTGACCTAACATATCTACCTATTACTTACCTAAGGACCTCCTACTACATCTAGGTAGACAATAAGTAGGTAGGTAGTCATAACTTACCTTGCTTTACCACCCTGTTTAAATCTAGCTTCACTGGCTATCCAACTTAGCTACTTAGGTAGCCTACATGCTTACATGCCACATTAGCTACCTAGATAGGTTGTAGGTTAAACAAGTATACCTATTGCAAATTACTTCTAGGTATTTGTAAGTAGGTAGGTACTTATTACATATATTACCAAGTAGGTAGGTGATAAATTGTAGGTTAAACATATTTAGGTTATAGCATAGGTGATTTAAAGTAAGGTGTAAGTTAAGTTATGTAGGTCAATAATTTGTAGGTACCTAGGTAAGTAGGTATGTAATATGTAGGTATAAGTTACAATAATAAGTAGGTAACATGTATGTAAGGTGTGAGTAATGATAAGTAGGTAGGTGGGTAGGTAATATGTGGGTACGGTATAGGTAATGATAATTAAAGTTGAAGTACAGTTGAAAATGCATGCAATATTTCATCCATCAATATCGTTTTTTCATCCATTCAAAAACAAGGTCCACCAACATAGTCAAGCAATTGACTTGATGTGGCATAATGTCATAGCAAAGTGGAAATCTCAACTATTCCTCAACTTAGTTATATTTTATTTTTAAAAATATTTTGACAATCAACACCAGTTAGTGGTCAATGCCGTACACTTACCAAACTAGTCAACATGTCAACTTGTTTGAAATGCCATCCCACCGCATGGAATTTTTTTAATAAATATTATTTTGTAGTCGAAACAAAGTTGAAGATGGCATCTAGTCAAAAACTGATTGGTTAGAAAATGCCCTTTTTTTCTCCTGGTGATTCTTGGCTTAGACTATTGTTTAAGATTTGGAATATATAAACTAAAAATGGTTACAAAAATCAATTGAAAGAATTGAAGAACAAAATTGTGCCTTTCAAGCCCCTAAGGAAAGTATCAATTTCATCCATAATATTGTAAAAATAGGCACTAGCTCAAATACTCACATTGATTCCTAGGTGCCAATGGAGTGGTTGCATGTAATGATGTCCAAACCGTATTACAACCCCATGCTACATAAGCACAACCAAACAAAACAAACATTTGCATTGTAATGGTTTTCATCCAAATATGATGATTAATATTTATATGCATTGGGTATGTTGACAAACCCTAAAAATTGGCCGGTGGCTTACATACCTGCTAATTGAGAAAGGTTGAAAGATTTGTGGCATGAATATTGTCAATGTTAAAAGCACACAATGAAGGTCATGCATCACCCTTAGGGCTAGGTAGTGGTCCATAGATTTTCACACTATGTACCTTTCATAGATTTTTGTACAATATACTTGGACAACCCTACCTACCACAACAAAAAATTCCGTTAGCAAAAGTCAACCTCAAAAGTTCACAAACATCATCCTTGTGTGGTCATCCCCTTTCCCTTGCTCTACATGTATGAAAACAACATGTTAGTTGTGGCTAGTAGTAAATATTTGACTATTGGACCTATTGGAACCACTTTCCATTAATTGCAACAAGAAAAATACCAAAAAACTAAATGATTATAACCTACAATGTATTCCACCAAAAGTGGCTTGCCTAATTTATTGTACCCATTGCTAGGATTTCAAGGTTCTTGTAGTGAATTATTGATTTCTATAATAACTATCAAATATGGGGAATGGAACACACTACTATATTCAACAAACAATGATTTTGAGAAATAAATCATGATTGAAAAGCACCAAGCACAAACATATCCATTAGAAATATAGGTAGTCACTTCATATGCATGGATTTGGTTCATGCCAATGTTGGACAAATAATCAATTGTTGCACCAAGTCCAATAGCCTTTCCAATTTCATGTGTGCCTACTTCAAACTTACAACAACTTCAAAGTGTCAGATATTGTAAGATAGAACACAACACAGACGCCAAGACGATATTACTAAAAGATTAAAAATAATAAAAAGGCTATGGACACTCTAACAACATATCGGCAACATGTCAACTACTTCAACTTTGTTTCCTATGGTGTCCAATTATGTATTTTTCTTGACCACTTCTAATTTCATGCCTAAGGAGAGGCACTAGGCACAAGAACAAGATTACGGTGATGGTGGAGGAGCATAGATAAAATGATCTAAGAAGACATCTACAATCATCTCCCCTCCACCTACAACACAAAACCTTTTGAAGTTTTGGTAAAGATTTGTGGTAAACCGATAGAAATTCATTCAATTAGACTTTGTACTTAATATTTAGTACTACAATGGGTTCAAAAACCACTTGGGTTAAAAGATGAATCAAGAGACTTACCTAAAAATGGTGGCATATCATTAAGCAATGTATTCTTGCAATACAAGATTCCAATGCATGTGGGTCCACACATCTGTAGCCTTCATGAAGAAAGTTCAGTAGCACAAAAAACCCATGTTGATGGCAATTAACAAAACATGTATAAGTTATCATGTCCAACCTTAATAAATTTACCGCAATCTTTAATTTTATACAAAGAATAAATCTTAGATTCATTGTAGTATCACGCAAAATAAGGCAATAGTGAAAATTTTGTGTATGGCACTTGATCAACCATGTAAAGGAGGTAAATCTTCACCTTATGGGATGATGCCACAAAAAAATTAACTCCAATACTTGCAAATCAATTGGCATGTGGGCCACACTCTAGCATGCATCCACTATAACCTTTGCTCTTTATGTGGCCTTTCCACTATTTCTGCAATTGGGTTCAACACTAATAAACCTTGATTCAATAGGGTTATCCTAGAAATCCTTTTCTACATGCTAAAAAGAGAAATATGCATTTGACCCAAACTTCACAATTTCTTCCAATTCTTGAGTACCTAGGGGTCATTCAAATTATTATAATGTCAAGAAAGATTTCCAAGATTCTTGCATGCTTAAAAAATCTAGTCTAGAAACAATGTGTGTGCACATTGATATGAAGCATCCACTTAGTTGATGTGGTCTGTGTCACACATTTTCCAAGTCAAAAAAATAAAATGATAAGTGTTAAAACAACAACCTTTTGTGTTTGAAACATGGAAGGTTGACACGAGCTTGTGTGATCATTTAGAGTTTCCTTTAGTTGCTTCATGTCCACGTGTTTATCAAATGTCAAACCTACATATCTCAAAACAACCCTAGTCTTTTACACTAAAATTTGCCATGGCACTATGTTGTGATGCTTAGCCACATTCAATATTATCTGCAACCAAAATCCATTCACCTTTCATGACAAGCTCATTTATATATGTTATCTCCTTTAGTATATAATTGGATTTAAACACAAGCAAAGTGCTACATGTGGCAGTTGGTCAAGGGATAACCTCATCACCTTCTCCAAGACTCACAATACCCTAAGTGTAAGAAAGAAGGTTATGGACTTTGTGGCATTATGAATGAAAATGATATTTCAATCACTAAATGCATTAATAAAATTTGCTACCTTTTTCCTTGGAAACTCATACTCATATGTTGTTCTTGCATTAGGTCAAACATTAATGCGAACATTAGTGCAAGCAATAATTGAAGATACATTGTTTCATAACAAAGAAACATAATTTCACAAATAATTTTACAAATTGCCCATGTTTGTGCATCTGACACCAAACCTTGTAACTTTTGAGTTTTTTGCCTCCCATAGTAAAGATTGATGGCGTCTTGACATTCCAAGGTTTATTTCTTCCAAAAGATTCACCAATGGCCAAAAAAAAACATATTCTTTACCAAGCTTTTAAATTTGTGATGGTGGAGATTTGCATCAAGGCATGCCTTCTTCCATTCATGACATGTCCTTTGTTGGACTTCTTAGTCTAGATAATTGTTTTATGCATAGTAGGGTGGGTGGCATTCAAATTAACCCCCTACAAACCAAGGTAGACATTTGTATGTTGTAAGCATATTAATATGTTTTATTAAAAGCATGGTCAAAGCAAGACCCTTGCCAAGGAGAGACAAGTCCCAAAGGCACACATTTGAACATAAAATTGAAAGCTCATGTAAGGGTGGATAGATTGCCAACCTTATCCTTCACGTAGGCAGTCAATTTGTCCAACAAATTGTACCATTAGAAGAAAAAAATCAAATTGTAATCATTTGATTTGTGACTACATGTGACTAATTGTCACATATAATTAACCATGGTAAGTTTTGCAACTATTTCTTAAATTATAGAATTTATGGTTACCTTTGCAACTACTTTAGAATTAATGGTTTAATCATCTACCAAACAAATGATTTCTAACATTATTTTCATCCTAGAAGGCCCATGTGTGACCCATTAATTGTAGAATTAAACAAAAATTGGTTCGCCCTATATATATATTATGATACATCATATGTACATTAGTGGAATATCTAGGTTATAATACATTAAGATGTTCCTAAATCCACTATGGGTGTATGAAGGTTTTTAAAGTCTATTACAAAAATTTAAGGGGGTATTGGGGGTTTATTAAGATTTACAAATGTATAATGCAGGTATGTATATTGGGGGTGTTAAAATCTTATGTAACTTGTATTTAGAACATATTAAAACATATTAGTCATACATATGTGTGTGTGTGAGTGTATGTACACATTGAGTGCATTCAAGTTATATTTCAAATATATATTAAAAGGCATATTCAACTGTATTTAAGGTTTATTATATTCACTTATATTATTATTATTATTATTATTATAAAAATCTAGCAATTGATTTAAATTTTGAATCCATTAATATTTATTATATGATATAATTTCAATAATAATAATAATGTTTTCCGTTATTATTAGTAATAACCTGTAATAATTATTATAATTAAATAATAATAATTATATATAATAAAAGTTATAACAAGTGAGATAATAATATTAAAAATTAGCCTAACATAGTAGCCAATATTAATCATAATAATAATTACAGTAATTAAAATTATTGGTTACAAATAATTATAATGCAATTAAATATACTTAATAGTGCAATAATTTGTTATTACATTTAACTATTATTACCTATAATAGTTAGTATAATTAATAGGTAAATTAAAAATAATATAAAATAAATATTAGGAAATAGTTGCAAATTAATTGCAACTAAGTTGGTCACATTTGCAAATAAAATGTTTAACTCATATATATATATTTTTATTCCCATAATGTGAAGTATATAACTAGGTGCACTAATTATATTCAAAGTGTAAGTGCCATTCAAAATATGGGTGAATAAAACTACTTCAACCTTAAATGTTAAACCCAAAATAAAATAGGGTTATTTTAAACCTACCAAACTAACTTAGGCCTACCTACTTACCTCCCTTGGCCCACCCTCCTTACCTTTTACATAAAAGCCATGTGTCAACATCTTATTGACTTTAAGTTGAATGATCAAATTTTAATTAACTAATCAAGCTTAAATGTGCAATGTGTCATCAAATAATTGGCTTTAAAAAAAAAGACACAATTAATATGCCATGTGAAATTTTTTTATCATGCCATAAAATTGTATGTAAACCATCCAAGATGGAAAATGTGGATTTTTGAAAATTAAATAAAAATAACTTGAAACATTAAAAAATATTACCACATGTTAACACAATATCATTTGTTGTTAATGTTGACCATATTAGTTACATATTAGTTGCAAAAAAAATACATGTATACACACACACACACACACACACATTAAGTCAAAGGATAAAAATGTATTTTGTTGATTTTTATTTTCCATCTAAAGACCATGTAATTTGTGACTATAGTCACATATAATTTATCAAATGCAATTAGTGGGATTTTAATCACATATGTTGTTTATGATTAAAAATTAGTCACAAGGACTAATAACAAAATCCCATTTTTCTTCTAATGTAAAATGATGGTAGATATTTTATTTATGTTGCCATTGCAACTCTAGTCATATTGGTCGCTTCAAAGATTTTCATTGTCATAAGTAAAGGTACCCACTATGAATTGATGAAATTTATCACAAGAGTAAATGTTTCATGTCTAGATTTAAATATCCATACTTAAAAAAAAAAATTACTATCATAAAAAAATCCAAAGCTAACATCACATGTTTCATGGTTTTGGCCATTAATGAAAGGATGCCATGTTGAGCCATTTGTTTATGGTTTAGAAACACAATTTAGGGATTTTGACACATTACCAAGTGCTTTAGCCACTAATTCTTCACAATAAAAATAGGCATATAACTTTTGGCAACAAAAAACAAGTCCTCCATGAACTTCTTTTGCTAGATTACATCCTTTTTGTAAGGATTAGTACTCCCAAAATGATCTATGATGTCCCCATACCCAACACCAATTCTTTGCTTGGATATTTTCAATGTTGTTATTTTACAACAAAAATCTAGATATGCAAACAAGATATGTTTATTCATAGAAGTAGTCCCATGTTACTAGACATATGCGATCACACCTTTATGCTTCTTAGTGATATTGCTAGAATTATATATTTGGGAAATAGAATGGCAAATCGGCACAATGCACGCATGGTTTGAATAGTGACAAAATTTGGCTTATTGCTATCATTGACTGCAAAAAAAATGTCAAGGTAAAGAGAAGATATGGTGAAGTATCCATGACCTTTGATTCAAGGTCAATGGAGTTTTCAATAATTCTCATGAAACTTCTATTTCTAAGTTTAAAGTGTTTGGGGTTTAAATGTTTTCAAAAGCAATGGTGCATTAGGTGTTGAAATTGAATTAGCCATTGACCTTGAATCCTTAATTAACCCCATTTCCAAATCACCAACACCATCCTAATCACGATCTTGCAAAAGGTCATCATTTAAATTAACTGCATCAATTTTTGCCATTTGCACTTTGAAAAAAAACAAATTTACAAAAGTTAAATGAACTCAAATTCAAAACTACAAACTGAAACTTATAGTTGGATTATTGTTTTTGGGAGGTTGTTATGGATTGCAAGCATAAACAAAACCTTGATTTGGATATTGGAATAATTTGACACAATCAAGGATTTTGCAACAAGAGGAATGCAAAAAAATACAACTCAAGGTCATTCACTTGACACAAGAATTGAAACACTCTAAGGAAAGGACACACATGCATTCCAAACATAGCTTGTTATGTTTGCAGCATTTGATGATTCTATTAAATTGTAACATTCTAGGTAGAGAACAATCACCTCAAGACTTACACAACAAACAACATTAACTTTCAAGCATTCATATGCACCTAAAGACTCAAGACAAAAGCAACAAGCAGCTAGATTTGCATATACATTTATAGCAAAACAAAGGACCCCACTTTCCTACAAAACTTGATTGAGTTGTTGTGAATAGAAGGTTGTGAAGCAATGAAGGTGACCAAATCTCTATGTAGCTCTTTTTCACTCCAACTTCAAATTTTCCATTTCTCCTTTCATTCTTTCAATCAACACTTGAAATGTCATTCAAAGAATGAAGATGGTAGCCATTGAAGAGCCAACACCCTTGACAAGATTTGTTTCAATTAACAAGATGACAATACCATTGTTGAAAGTTGAAAAGGAGCAGTCACCAAAAGTCGAGACAAAGGATTCAAGAGCACTTGCATGAAATCAATTGTGGGTTTTAGGTTTTAGGTGTTGGGATACCTACATGGATGAAACAATTTAGATGAAAAAAATGGATGAAAGGTAAATGAATTATTGGCCTAGCTATAATCTAGTTTTATTGCATAGGATAGGTAGGGTATAACTTTTTGTGGAAGTAAGGTATATTTGGGTATCCAAAATTCTAATACTAGGCCAAGTAGGTTTTTGCCCAAGTGTTAACAATACCTGGATTTGACAAGTAGGTTATCCCATACTTGGAACCAGACTTGGGTTGATATCTGGGTTGATTCTCAATAATCAGCCAGCACTAGTAGGTACTTACACTTTTATAAGATTCCTAAATTTGCTATAGGTTGAGGAAGGAACCCCATTGAAGCTCTTCTTGGATTCTCGGACCCTCAAATCGACAAATTCCTGTTCGGGATTTTGGCCATCAATTGCCAGTCTAAGTGACTTTTTTGTTGAAGAATTTTTGCTATGTTGCAAATTTTCAAAATGTGTTTTTGGACATTGGTCTGCCACTTTTGCAAAATAAAAAGAAATTGGAAAAAATACGCCGATCATCTGCAATAGTGCAAATAGTCCTAAATTTACAAGTAACATATTGTCAACCAGCCACACCACATAGAAAAGTGTAACTCAGGTGGAGATAATTCAATAGTGTTTTGATAGATGGTCTGATTGGTAAAAAAACATACCCCATAATAATTATGTGAATCACATTGTGGTTTTTCACAGTCTGCCAGGTCTCTTACTCTTGTACATTTTAAAGCTTTTTTGCTCAGTGGAACAGGTGATTGGTCTACCAATTCCATGCTCGTAAAATCGGTTTTCTCAAACACTTGTTAGCATACTAATGAATGGTCAAGTCCCTGCTCATTATGTTGGGTAAGGAGCCAGGCGAGCCCCTTACTCAGAGGGTGAAAATCAATGGATAGTTCCATGGTGTAGAACATATTCATTGATTTTCACCCTCCTCACTTCCATCCTGAAAACTGACATGGCCAATTCCAATCCCGGGCCTCAAAGACTTTTAAGCAATCAATAAACCAAACAACGAGTCATACATTACATTGTGAACCCATGTCCCCTGCTCTGGCCAACACCTTACAGATATCACATATATTGTAGAATCATTTGCCAAACAATAATACATTGTGTTCCAATACACTTATCTTCCTGTTTCTGAGGAACTGCACAGTGAAACCATGCACAATCTTAGAGTCTTGGGTGGCACTAAAGTAATGTAACACAGGTCACCAGGAGTTTATCAGCTATCAATTGTGCCTACAACAATCACCACCATCATCCCATCAAGATTGAGCACAAGTACCTTAATCTACCTTTTGCCCAAGTTTAAAAAAAACCCCGAAGCAGTCTTGGCAGGAACACATTCATTGACCACTGTGATAGACCTCACATGTCTTGGTCCAATGCTTCAGGCTTATCCTGACATATCTCCAAATTCTGCGTCAAACCCCATTAGCTTCCTTGGCTTATCAGGCTGAACGTCAATCCGATGAGTCACAACAACTTAAATTCTCATTGTCCCTGCTTATTTGGTCAGAATCCCCATCCATTATTTAAAGTTCTGTTTGTCAGCAGCACAGCAGAAATTTTGCTTTCTAGACATGTAGCATAAGTTGTTGAATAAATATGTCACTTAGATGTAACATAAATTTTCAAGCAATGCAGATACATAAAAAGGTGCAATACATCAGACAGTTTACAAGCTGCTGAATACTGAGACAACGCAGGTACTCATAGACTGCCATAGTCACCATGACCATTAGTCTACTGAAATTGCACAGTTTCTCCACCAGAGTCTTGATAGTTGGCTTTTCAGTTAGCATCCAGAGATCAGACTCAATTCCCACCAATGATCTCATGGTAAGAATTGCTTCTACATGCAAGATTATTGCAAGTGGTTTCCTTACTGCTTCAAGGTTTGATTCTTCTCCTTTGGCTGGTTACTGCAGAATGTTCTCCTTGTTGGCAGCAATGCTTGTTGTCTTCGCCACTTTTGATTGTACGGAACTAGTGCAGCAAAGGAACAAACATCTGCCCAAAAATTTGTACAACTCTGCGAGCTCTTTCATACAGTCCAAGCTTGATTTCACAAAAATGTCACTCTGCACACTGCTCTGCAAGTTCTCCAATGAGGGAGAGTGTTAACAGTGAGCAACAAATGTCTTGAGCAAATCAACTTACTATGGAACTGTAAGGCTTGCACATGATGTCAAAGAAACAAAACAAATTCTCATGTAGAAGCACCCAGCCACACCAAATTGCTTCCATGGTGATCTGGTCTTCAACCTCATAACTTGATTGACAGCATAGGAATGCAACCCATGTTTGCACAAGAACAAAAAGCCCCCGAGGAAACTTGACATTCAATTCCACCAAATCTCATGCCAATCAAGCTTGGATTCAAAAATGCCAACACTTCTATGAGAGTGGTAGAGAAAAACTCCCACAAAAACAACACTTTGAAAGTAATGAGAAGTATTGAGTGTGGTGATCTTTGCCTCATTATGACTGTCAATCACAAAAAGTGTCAGATCATCCATCACCTCCATCACCTTCTTCACATTCACACAGTAGAACACAACAGATAGCACAATTGAGAGTTCAACAGCTACAAAGTTCACAAATTTCTCCACTCTCTTATTCTCTGTTTTGTAAGCTCCAGAAAGGCTTAACTCCTATTCAAAGTCTCATACACAACTAGGTTTTAAAGGTGTGGATGTTGTACTGAGAAGAAAGTGCACAAGTACATCTGTATGGCATTGTACAGGAAATCTCAACAACAGATTTGAAAAAAGGGGACATGACAATGAGCGCAGCAGTCATAAGCTTACGCTAGACAGTCACTGCTCACAAACTGTCAGACCATCATCACCTTCTTCATCACAAAGAAAAGCAAGCAGTGAAGAGCTGCTGCCATGATTACTATCCACTGGACATCAATCAGCACTCACCAGCAGTAGGTTGTAAGCTGCCATTGTTCTTCACTGCAATGTAAAGGAAATGCAAGATAAAACCCTATATCTCTTGCATTCAACATGGCAGCAATTTTTCCACCTGGAAATTTTGTGTGGAAGCATCATACAGATTTGGAAATGGCTGTTAAACCAGACCTTCATAACTACTGAGAAGCTCTTGATACTTACATTTTGAGTCAACCTGAATAGAATTATCAGATGACCTAATAATAGGAAGGGTGTAGAGATTTCAGATCCAACAACATACTAGCAAGCAGGAAAAAGAGGGATCCGAACCTTTAAAAAAAGGAAACAAAGTCTTAGGAGCAGTTTGCACAACAGTGACCGCGACAGGCATGTTTGCTGGCTTGGAAATGGCTGCCTAACCATGACAGGCCTATTTTCATAGCTAGATAAAAAGATCCATGGGTCTGTGTGACACAATTCGCAAAAACCTACGTCGACGAGAGAGAAAGACAAGGCTGGCTCTTCACACTCTTCATAGAAGTTGCGAGGAAAGCTGGTAAGTCACCTTTGTCTCCAAGTGCTCAACCCACCTGGGCAAGCTGAAATGCTACTTTGAACCTGCCAAGATCTCAATACAAATCAAGCAAATGCCAACAAATCAACCACCACAAGACATGTTGACAAGCATAACAGCCTTGCATGGGCATGCAATGTGCTTGCAGAAATGAACTGCAATGATGTACTGCAAGAACTTGTAGATCTCGCTCCCCTTTTTCATTCACTGCTGATGGAAGCTGGTTAGATTGTGTAGAGCTGCAACCTACAAGAAGAGCTTTTAAATACATTGAAATCCAATGACTCTCATTGAAGACAAGAGGTTATAGTATAATGTACCCTCAGAATATGTGAAACGGGTGTGATCAGTTTCTGAC
>Ga0116229_10004187_pt1 | contig 23678 bp, 14 predicted proteins | sample S1TSphgellanicum_3_FD_87313 | JGI IMG/M metagenome (GOLD analysis project Ga0116229, IMG submission 87313) | Host-associated microbial communities from peat moss isolated from Minnesota, USA - S1T2_Fc - Sphagnum magellanicum MG | ecosystem: Host-associated > Plants > Peat moss > Unclassified...
CCTAGGAAGATTTAGCCAAAAAAGGCTATAATATTCAGAAAAAAAGTACATCCTTTTTTTTATTTTTGCTAAAAAATAAAAACCAAATATTTTTATGGTATTTTGGTGGGTTTTTTTTTTTTTTTTAACTTCTTTTTTTCCTCACTTCTGGTGATGGAACATCTCACTTCTTTTTCAATTCTTTTAGAGTTTACACTTGTTTTTACACTTGTTGGCCAAAAAAAATTGAAACCCATGTTCTTGAATGATTGAAAATAGAGTGATGTTTGTCTTTGAAAATTAAAAATTAAATTAGGTTTTTGTTCTAAAATGAATTTGCTCATTTGTGCCAAAATAATAATAATAATAAATTAATTAATTAATTAATTAATTAGGTTCTTTGGTGCAAGAACTCTCAAGTTAAGCCCACTTTGACTGGTATAATAGTACTGGGATGGGTGACCTTACAAGAGGGGCACAGGGACCCATTAATGTTGTACCTCTAAGAACATGGGACAAAGCTTACCTCAAAGAGCTTTGAACCAATTGATACCTTTCAAGTCAAACTAGAGGTCCATTGAAGGTAGAGAGAGAGAGAGAGAGAGAGAGAGAGAGAGAGCTAATGTGAAGGCAGTGGGACCAAGCAAGCAAGTGTGGTTTGATATTCTTCTTGTTGTGTGACTGACTGCAGCTTACAATCCCTTTAACTACAAGTAAAGGATCGATCACCCATTCTATCATCAATCCATATAATTGCAGCAACACTGTTGTTGTGAGGACTGGCTGTTTGACAAAAGCAAGGAAGGGTCTTTGCAATTATTGTGGCAAGCTAGCTACACTACAATTTCAACTGTACTCAAATGGGCTTTTGCTTTTTCTCCTTGACTCTGTAAGATCAGCAATTTTCTATTCTATTTTACTCTCTTATTGCAATTGCTTCAAATGTAGGGTAAAGCTCCTGGGTGCAAGGGCATTACCAAAATAAGCGCACATGAGGCAAGGGTCGAGCACAAGCCTGAGCGCAAGGGGCATTACCAAAAGAAGGGCACACAAGGCAAGAGCTGAGCACAAGCTCGAGCTCAAGAGGCATTACCAAAAGAAGGGCACACAAGGCAAGAGCTGAGCACAAGCTCGAGCTCAAGAGGCATTACCAAAAGAAGGGCACACAAGGCAAGAGCTGAGCACAAGCTCGAGCTCAAGGGGCATTACCAAAAAGAAGGGCACATGAGGCAAGAGCTGAGCACAAGCCTGAGCACAAGGGGCATTACCAAAATAAGAGCACATGAAGCAAGAGCTGAGCACAAGCCTGATTTTGGTAAATACTCCAGCCAACGGGCTTTTAAGCAAATGTTAAAATCAGTGCAACCTTAAGAGAGCAAGGCTTTATATTTTTCTTGAAAACCCAAAAGGTACTCTAGTGCGGCATCAGTTGTTGTTGGCCCATGTATGAACTTGTTACCCAACTAATTGACTTTGAATTTTTGATCTTTTTGTTGAATTTTCAATTTGAAAAATTTATTCAAAATTCAATATCTTTTTCATTGTAGGTCTAAAAATTATCCCCATTTAATGCCTTGATGATGTTAATATCAAACAAGCAGCTCCCCCACATAATAATGCCTTTGTCTTTATTTGTTGTAAGTTCAAACAAAATCATGAAAGACAATGATGTAGGGTGCCATTATGCTATTAAGAGCCAAACGAGCCCGAAAGACAAAAGTTCTTATAAGGAGTGTATTAGCTTGTTAAGTTGAAATTGCATAACGTAATTGATCATTTAGAGAGAATATTTTTAGATTCATGATTTACAAATCATCAAAAAGTTGTTTTAATTCTTATGACCAAAAAAATGTTGCATTATATTATTAGGTAAAGGTGATTTTTAAAAAAATCTCATAAATTTGTCATTTTCAAATAAATTCAAGTCTTTTTAAGAATCCTATAAATAGCAAAAGCATTAGTCGCAGACAAAAATCATGCATTTGCATCCCATACTTTGTTGTTATAATCTCATACTTTGGATTCTAACAACATAATACATAATGAAGGGACCTATGCAAAAACAATTACAAAATTCTAACAATGTATCATTTTTCAAGCCACATTTCAAATAAATTAAGTGATTACAATTAAATGATCCTAATAGCATGAATACACCTTGTGACATGATTAAGTAAGATGCATAATTGATTAGACTATAATCTATCCAAAAACTTTCAATTTTTCCTCATGTTTAATCTTTCCTAATGTGCATTGTTCAAATGGATTATTGAAGCAAAAAACATGAACTTATGAATCATATACCATTGCATTTTGATGGAATTCAAATCTCATTTTATTCAAGCAACATGTGGTCACTTTTCATTTGTGCAATTATGTGTATGATTTACTATAAATTTCAACTTTCTTCTTCATTTTCATATCTTTTAGGGATATTCACAAGAGTCAATATTCAACACTTTAATTATATTTTTTTGATCATTACAAATTTGGAATTATGTTGAATAATGTTTATATTCATTAATGAAGAACTATAAAAAGTTATTATGCATTTTACAAGTTCAATTAGTGTGTTTAACCAAGTATTTAATTTGATAAAAGAAATTATTTGTGTCCGCAATAATTCAATTGATCAAACTAGTGTTTTATTTTTCAATTTTCTCATGTTGTTCCAAAAATGGCAATTAGCCACAAGAGGTTTTAGCCAAATTTGGCTATAAAACAAATAGGGAAATAGAAAATCTAGGAATCCTATCACATGTTGGTGAACCACAAAAATCTAGTAGCAAAATACAATGATATTTTTTTTAAAACTAAAAGTCTACCCAAATCTTCCAAAAATCTTAGCAATTTCATAACTTCTTTGAAATGTGGCACTTTTTTTGGAATTTTTTCAAAAAGTTCCCTTACCATGTTGCTTGCAACCTTTTTTAATATCAAAATGGCAAAAATTTGCCAAAAAAAAAACCATTAGATCAAACCAAACTAAAATGTACTAATTGATTTAATTGAATTTTGAAAATATAGTCATTATTGTCAACTGAAGTTCCAAGTGGTTGAATAAGAACAAAATATCATGTAAAGCATAATCCCTTGGTTGTACAATTGTACTGTCTATTCCCTTGTGTTATTATATAATAAGTAAACTATAATGATGTTGTTGGCCTCTTGGCTCCATCATCATTAAGGACATGGAAATTAAGTGCATTACCTAAAATTTCTGTATTGTGTAATCTAAAAAAAAAAATCTAACGTGTAAAGTTGAAAAATTACCTTTGCACTTGTGGATGGATGAAAGGCCAATGATAACAACTTAATGACATGAAATTTCACACCTTAAGATCCTAGACCTTTGCATATGGAAGGATCCATCAACAATCTCAAATGTCCCCCTTTGGAAAATGTCAAAACAAGAGGTTTCTTATCTTCAATAAAAAAGAAGGAAATATTCGTATGTAAAGTTCTCTATAAGGCATAAACATCATCACGTAGACATCCGTTGATCCTTGGAACTTATCCAAAAAATAAAAAATAAAGTAGGGGTGGGGGCATTGAGCCATTCAAAAATTTCTTTGGCTCACTACAAGGTTTTTAGGTTCCAATGCAAGGTCTTGTGCAAGCTTTCTAGGTTTTAACACTAGGTCATCTTTTAGGGGTAGTTAGCTTTGACATTATTGTGAACCTCTTGATGATGTCATTTTCTTCCCATTTTCATTATTGTGAAACTCCTATCACCCACACCTTTGACATCCTACTAGCACCTTCACTTGCATCTCAAGTTTCAACTTCCTTCCTTTTCATGCGTGTTTTTGAACCTTTGATGTGATGTTTAGCTCAATGCAATTCAAGAGGTTTTCAAACATTGCTATTGTGTTCATTGTGAACAAATTTGAGAAAACCAATTTGAAAAGTTTTGATGGTCATATTTTGGTAGAGTTGTGAGTTTAGTGGGAAGTTTGCAAGTGTGTTGTTGCGTTACAAAATGCGCTTTGGAGATTTAGGTTTCAAACAGTTTGTACTTGGTGTAACATGTTATTATTTGTGCAATACTTGTTCTCCATGTTATTTTTACCTTTCTTAACAACTAGTTAAATGTGTGTTACTTGCACATTACATATTCTCCAATGTTCACCAACATACTTGTTTTAATTGGTGGTTACTTGTGCATTACATTTAAATTGAATAAAATTCAATTAGATTTAAGCAAATGTTTGGAGAACTTGATTATTGGCCTTAAATATCTTCAGCTTTATATGTTAACCTACATATTTAAATAGGTTTTTTTTTAGTGTGTGTTGCATACAATTCATTTGCCAAGGCCACTAATGTCACACCTTCATTGATTAATGAATTTTGATATGATAATGAATTGGTTACTTGACAATTGATTTTGGAGGTTCTTGTGAACCTATAATAAATACACTACCAAACTTCACTACGAGTGTCACATGAAAAAAACCTATCACATGTGTTTAATTGGATGTACCTAATCTCCTTGATGATAAGGAAAAAAAGAATGTGGTTGCTATTACATTACCCAACAAGAGGTAACCTAAACTATTTTGGGTAGATAGATTTCACAAATGCACAAAAAGAAGGTAGTTTCTACAACTACCATTGTAACAACATACCCAAGACAATATTTTGCTTTTAAACACACCAAAACTGCCACACAAGTCAAGAGGGAAAACATAAGAATTTTTTTCTTTAACCATGAACAATTTCCTAGTTCTTCATTTTGTTTCACACACACCTACCAACACATACATATCCCCTTTCCCTCTTATATCTCCAAGATGAAATCCCCCTAGAATCCCCTCTTCATCCTACACTAAATCCCCGAGGACAATGGTAGATCCTACATTGATTTTTTTGAACTTGATCATATATATGTACCTAGGTCCTGGGGGGACACTAGTTTAAAAAGGTAGAAAATACATGAATAAAAATATAGTGTGCAATATATTCGTTGTTGGGTAAAAATTATAAGTTAATTAGTTAAAAATAGGGTACATTTTATTCAAATAATCAATTTTCTTATAATATAGGGTATGTAATAATATGAAATAATGGATAATAATTATTATAGGGTGGTTTTAATATGTATATATTAGAAAATTAGATAATAATAGGGTGATAAAAAAATAGGTTGGACAATTATCTAATACCCCCCCTAAAAATGATCATTAGATGCACGTAAATCCAAAACTTTACACTAAGTGTCCCAATATATTGGTTTTGACAATAGCCTACATGTTTTAATATGAATAAATATGTTGTCATTTCACAAACAAGTTTCAAATATTTTATTTTAAATTGTGTGTTTGCATGATTCTCAATTTGTGGGTGAGGGTTGATGTTGAACATGAAAAAGTTGTTAAGAAATGCAAGATAATTCACATAAATAATTGAAGTAGTATCTATTAGAGCAAAGTAACCAAAATATTGCTAACCAAACTTAGAAGATTTTTGTTGCAAAGCTAATTAAAAAAAGACTATTGAAAAATAATAACAATTGCATTAACAATTATAACTATTAAATATTTAAAAATATAAAAGGGGTTTGAACTAAGGAATGAAGGGTTTATTATTGTGAAGTGGTGTAATCAAGGTTGTCAAAATTGACATGACATGTCAAAAATGCATCCGTCGTCACATTGGCATTTGTTTTAGCATGTTAATTTGTTTGTTAGGACCAACATCAACCATTTCTTTTGGTGAACAACTTTTTTTTGTCAAACTAGTTTTGGTGATCAAAAATTTTTAATTACTCAATTTTTCTGTCTCTAAATTATATGACCAAAAAAAATTTAACACTAAATCGAACAACTAAAAGAAATTCGATCATTACTTGAAAACAATATAAGCATTGCCTAAAACTTTTAATTATCTAATCAATAGTAGTTTGATTTCCACCATTGATCCAATGATTTAAAGAACGTTGATTGTTGTTTTTTCGAACAATTCAATTACCAACTTGGGCAACCAAAAAAATTTGGCGATTGAATGACCAAAAATTTGGCAATCAAATTTTCAAACATATTTTGAAAAAAATTTGGTTGCCATTTGAAAATTCTCAATCATCCAATGGATGATAGTTCAATTTCCATCATTGATTTGGTGACTAAATTGTTTTATTTATTACCCAAAAAAAAATTGATTGTTTCCCAAAAACATTTGTCACCATTTGAAAAAAAAAAAATTGATCACTAAAAAATTGTGGGGATTAAAAAATGTTTTGATTCCCACATGGTTCACAATTTGACCAAATGACATAATTTTTAATTGCCCAAAATTGTCCCATGGACTTATGTTAACACTAAGTTGACTTAAGTTGATTGTATTTTGACATGACACAGGGCAATGTCAGCGTCCAAATGGACGTGTAACCTCCACATGAATGCCTAAACATTGTGATAATTCTAAATGTAATTCAATAGTTTCAATCATTGTGGGACTTTTTAAATGAAATAGGTTCACCCCATCTTATTCATTTCGCTTTGGTTAAAGTTAAGTCACTATAAAATCATTATGTAATTAACATCTTTCATTATTATGTTAACATGATTCACTATTAATTAAAGTAATTCATTATAATAAATATTTTTTCTTATGTTGTTTTGATACTTTAGGTTATTGTACTTTAAGTTATATCATAAGTTATATTACCTTAGGACATTTTAATTATTTCACCCTAGGTTTTTTTTGTTATTCTAAACTATTTTAGGTTATTTCATTGTAGGTTATTTTAGGCTATTGTACCTTAAGCTATTTTCAACTATTATAAGTTATTTTTATGTTATTCCACCTTAAGTTATTTTAAATTATTTTACTATAATATTTTCAATTATTCTAGGCTATTCAACCTTAAGCTATTCTAAGTTACTTTACCTTAGGTTATTTTTAACCATTATAAATTATTCTACCTCATATTATTCTACTTTAGTCTATTTTTAATTATTCTACATATCCAATGTTATTATACGTTAAACTTCATGTTATTTAAAGTTATTATACCTTAGGATATTTTAGGCTATTCTAAATTATTCTATCATAAATTATCCCATACCCTAAGGTAAAATAACTTATAATAGTCCACAATAAAATAACCAAAAATAAATAAATAAAAACCTTATAATAACTTATAATAGCTTAAAATAATAAAAAAATAACCTATGGTAGAATAACTTATAATACATAATGTGGAATACTCTAAAATAACCAAAAATAACCTAGGGTATAATAACCTAAAATAAATGAAAATGGCCTAGCATAAAATGGCCTAAAGTAACATAAGGTGGAATAGCCAAAAATATTTAAATGTAAAATAAGTTTTAAATAACTTATGGTGGAATAATCTAAAATAACCAAAAATAACTTAAGTTAAAATAAACTAAAATAATGTATTGTGGAATAGTTTAGAATAACTAAAATTTAACCTAAAATAATCAATAATAGCTTATGGTGGAATAGCCTTGAACAACCAAGAAGAGCCTAAAATGGTTTTGCTTAAAAAAATCTAAGGTCAAATAGTTTAGAATAGATTATAGTGGATTAGCCTAAAATAGTCTAAAATGGATTAGTTTAAAATAATTTAAGGTGAAATAAACTAGAATATCCTATAATAGATCAACTTAAAATAACCTAAAGTGGAATAGGCTAAAACAATTGAAAATAGCCTAGAATAGCCTAGGGTGGGAAAGCTTACAATTTTTGAAAACATATTATCATGGAATAACCTAAAACAACCAATAATAACTAGGTACAATAGTTTACAATAACAAAAAAATGGAATAGCCCAAGGTAAAATAACTTAAAATAACTTAAGGTAAAATAGCCAAAAATAGTCTAAGTTATAATAATTTAGAATAACCTATGTACAATATCCTAAGAATATTCAATATCGTATCACAAACTTCCCATCCCATGATTTGGTAATGGAAATTGTGTGAAAATCATTTTTCATTGGTTTGTACATTTTGCAAACAAATGTCATGTGTTTAAAACACAAATGGTCCACATATAAGTACGATGAAATTTTCATGTGGTATTTGTTTACATCCATTAATATCTACATTTCTTGCCTTATTGTTTTCCTTTCATTTTGATTCAATAAAAAATCCCTTTCAATGTCATTGTTGCAAGCAACATTGTGAAGGCATGCCACAATCTTGCTTGCCACATTCTAGTTCTTAAAGGGAACAATGAGGTCTTCAATGAAGTGTTTGAGCCTTTTTGTGAACATGACATCTTCTAGGAGGATGACACTTTTGAACACACTTTTGAAATCAACTCCCATGTCAAAAAATAAAATAAAATAAAATAAAAATAGATTGTGGGCAAGTCTTCTTTTCTTGTAATTGATTATATTGTTTTCTTTTGTTTAATTCTTTTGTTGTGTACTGATTATTCTCTTTTCCATTGATAGAAGCATGTCTTCACCAAGACCGAAGATATTGCCATTTTCTTGCATGTAACAACTTCCTTCCCAACCCTTCCTCTAACCCACTTTTGCCTCCATAGGCTAAGGCTCAAGCACAAGTTATGGCTTCCATGACTTCACCACCTTCATTTAGTGTTTCACCTAAATATGATATTGGTGTTTTTCAATACATTGATCATGATGGAGGCTTTGCATTAAGTTAGGCATTTTTATTTATTTTAGTCTTTTCTTAAAGCTTGGGGTGGATCCTACAATTCAGGGTCCAATTGTTGTTTGGATACCTTTAATTATATATTAGTTTGTTGTGTTGAATTAGATTTCCAAGTTTGTTTTCTAGCTTCACATCTTTTTCATAGTCTACATAGGAAATAATGAACATTGCAATGAATGTAATTTGGATGCAATGTAAGTTTAAATTCATGATATTCTTTTTTTTAATTCACTAACTAGGGGTACTTAATTAGATGTGCACTCATAATTTTTTTATTCAATTTAGGAGTCACATTGAATGGCCCATCTTCTAAATTAGGATAGAGGTGAAGTACTCTTAGCAAGTATGTAGGCATATTATTGGAACTTGATGTACCCTTTGATAATTTGTTGGCAACAAGTGGGAATAAACCAAGTAAAAAAAACCTAAGCCTTCAACCTCTTGCTAAAACTTGACAAAACAGTCCTCTTATAGGAAATCGAATGTGTAAGTCATGATGAACTTAAGTCATTGAACATGTTGTGGAAAATAGATTCATCTTGAGTTTGTTTGTATTCACTTATTCTAAAAACAACTTTTGTACATGGAAATGAAAAAACAACCATTGTGAATTTCCAATGGTGCAAAAAATCCTTCATGTTTTCATACACAATTTTACTTAATCTATCCAAATATGACTTCCTTGATCATATGCTCACAAAAACTTTTAACATACAAGATCATTTACTCAATTCTAATTTTAGCAAGCCTTTTAGCATGGAAGCATTTATCTTCAATCTTGCACATAATCCTATTTGACATGATTCCATAAGGTTGTATTGGAATAAAGTCCTACATCCATGTTTCTAAATAGTAATTACACATTGAAACTTTAATCAATAAAACTACACACACTTGTTTACAAAATGAAATCTAGCAAGCCCATTGGTTTGAGGTAACTAATCTTTAGTTTTCCTTTTAATGTTATACTAAACATTATAAAAGTTATGTTCTCTTGAATTTTGATTCTTCCTTGCAAGTTACATTGCAAAATGTAATAATTTATTTCCTTACATATACGCTATTACAAGGTCCTGCAAAAATGCACAAATGTTGTGTTATGATTATGACAGTCGAATGAATAATAGTTACCTATTGATAACTATTAATTACAAAATCAATTGAATAACATCTTTTTTTCAACTAAGCTAGTGAACCAAAAAACAAATTTAATCTTGCACACAACCCCTTTGTAATGAACATTGAAGAGTGATTTTAAAAAATGCATTCAATCTCCATTTTCAATCACTTTAATTTGCCACAACTTTTCACACATTGAATTGAATGACATTGAAAGCAAACAATGCACCAACGTCCAATATAACAAAGTTTTACTGAGAATGTTATTTTGTCAAGTTGGGCATTTTCATATCTATGTAAACATGATTGAAATTAACTTGGGATTTTAATGATACCTATTTATTCTACATATGTGTTGAGGTGAACTCATGGCAGTGTTTCATTTTTGAACCCACTACAAGACCTTCGCTCTTCTATTGGCGTTGTTTGTTTTTCCTCATCAAAGTCCTTGCAAGACCTTGGTGAAGTTTTTGGCATCATCTCCTATGTGTTTTTGATAAGCCTTAAAGACTTTCTTGCGTATGATAGTTGTGTTGCTTATCCAACTCATTGATTAATGTCAAATTGTGCACCAATGTGTCAAAATCTTTACTATATATGTTTCATATGCATCTTCCTCTAGGTTTGAAGCATTTTCTAACCACTTCTTACATATTGCATCATAAATTACTTCTTTTCATTCATAATGGAATCCTAAAAGGTAATTAAACTATTTTTGGAATTGAGTTTTGTAGTTCCAATTAATGGAATGTGTTGGCATATTTAGAAATGAATGAAATAACTTTAAATAGATACTCAAATTACTCCCTTGGAGGTTTATAATATCCAATTAAAATGGTGAAAATTATTACAAGCTATATGGGATTATTATACAATTCTACCTCTTTTTAATTGTTTTACATTTAATGAAGTTAGCACTTGTTGAATGTTATTCTTCAGAACACTCCAAGTTTTCACCAATCAAACATATAAGAGTTCTCAAAAAAGACAAGTTCAATTTTTTTTGGAGTTGTTGCCACAACAGTCAAAAGAACATCATATCCACATGGATTTCTTCTACACAATGTTATTTGGATTGTGTGATCACCATATCATTAGTTTGTGTTTTTTTGTTTAATGAAGAATAACATTTGATGCACTTTGAATGATAACTACAAAATGTGGTCAAAACCACCACAAAATCATGTTATTAGTTGAAATGATCTAAATATCTTTATCCATTTGTGTTTGTTGTAAAAACTAGTTGGTTTTTGAAGATCTTAAGTATGAAATATTTCAATAGCTATAGCAAAGATTATGGATGGATGGTTAGTATTTATCTATTTGGTTTCTCTTAAGAGTTGTTGGTGACAAAAATTTTCTATGAAATCAATTGTCCCATATCTTCCTCTCTTCACTCATTTATGTTGTTGCTACATTTGAGCTTGATTTTTCCTCCTCCCCTAAACCCTTTCACTTCAAACATGTTTAATTTAATGAATTTCTAATCAATTACCCCTTTTATCATCCATTATTGACTTTGTTTTGCACTTACTTTGTTCAATATGTTTTTTTTTCTTTGAATATCTTGTCATAACTATGTTGTTAGTTGGATGTTTGGCTTAACAAGCCAATATTGATGAAATATTACATATTTATGGGTAGTTTCCAAGAGTTCAAAAAGAGTTAATGGTCATCAAACAACAAATGAACAACATGCAACAAGTGTAAGACCCAATGAAGAACAACATAGAAGAAGATCCAAATGAAATCCATCAAGCGTAAGAGGTAGAGCTAAAGCAGATTGTGTTAGAATATCTAATTGATGATGTTTAGAATTAAAAACCCACTGTCACTAACCCACTTAACTTCTCATGGGAAGCTTGGTGTGCTTGATGACTTTTCCTATATAAGAACTATCATTCAACATGATCATCTTTTAGTTGCAAAGGTGTCTAAAGTTGAAGATAATATAATGGGCTTTGATGTTTGAAGTAGTGAATCATAAGTTACAAGTCGTAGAAATGGCATAAAGCGTCACACAATACATTCAACTATCTACTTCATTGATTAAATTCTTCCAAAAGAATGGATTCAGGTTTAAATATTTGTTTATAAATTAATGTCAAACTAAAGTTGTCCATTTCTAAAAATTAGATATATTGTTATGTGTTTGGAGTACTAATCTATTTTTTTTCCTTTCTTAGAATTGTGAATCACCTTCAACTTTATCCCTTATCTGTTTTGAGATAATTTTTGTATGACTCAATTTATTTTTCTTTTGTTATTTAGTGTTTTGGCAATTTTGGTAATTGTCTTCATTCCTTCTAACATCGTACATTTTATGTTTGCACAATGTATAGCCTTTCCACTTATGAACATGCAATATAAATGTTTCTAAATTTGGAAAATCATTAGGGTTTTGAATAGGACAAATGTACATTCTTTATGATGAATCTTCACTATTTTTCATGTTTGCCAACTATTGTTTGATTTCCAAACATTTCTTTAAATTGAATTTAATGTCACAACCTCTCACATGAAATGTAAGAGCATGAGATCTATGAATGGAGTTGTGTGTCACCATATGGTGACTTGTGTCGCAAGTATCTTGAAAAGACCAAAGCAAGTGAATAAGTGGGCAAACAACTTTGTCAAAAAAACTCTTTTCCTTTAAATTTTGTGGGATAACATGTAGTCAGAAATATCTTAATGTTTTGCTAACCCCACTTAACTTAAATTTAGGACTTTGGAAACCATTACATGAAATTCGTAATAGTGTTGTTCAACATTAACCTAGATATTGGCACTAGGGTTGATGTGGTAAAGTATTTGGAACTGTAAGGAATATTCGAATATTTTCATGACATTGTGTAATATTTAAATTTGTCAAAAAATATTTTGGCCAAGTTGTCAAAGAATATTTTTATGATGTGGATGGAATATGCTAATGAATATTCCCTATGTTCATATTCATCTACTCGCATTCACTTGTTCACCAAATGACATTCTTGTTATCGGTGATTTAGAATAGAGAGTCAAAATGTGCAAACGTGAAAGCAAAGGCAACATGTTTGTGAGCTCAAAGCATAAATAAAAAATATAGTGGAATCAAAGTAGGAGATTTCCAAGAAACACAAACATGTTGGAGGTAAAATTGTGGAGTTGGAAGTGATTATGAAAATGAATAAAAAAATAATGGTGGAATTGTAAAGCATTTCAAACAAAATGAAAAATTGTGTCCGCATAAATTTCATTACCTTGTAATTAGAGCTTTGAAACAACTAAACTATAACTATGTTATAATTATCCCATGGAAATACGAAGAATCAAAAAATAAAATGCCAAATAAAAAATTTGTGGAATTTTATTATAGTTCCATATTAGTCTCGAGATGACATGTATATATTTGAATGTATACACCACATATATAGTTTTGGTCAACCATGTTCAACTTTGTTAACAAGTTGCACGACAATCACATATGACAATTATAATACAACTAGAATAAACATTCATTATTATTTTCTTTCCAACTATTTTACAATCATTATATTGGATCTTTGTACTAATAAATAATAATAATAATTATTATTATAGGTCAGGCTACCATAACTTAGTCTAACATAACTAGAAGTTAATAATTAATAATTAGCTTCCATGGTATTATTTAATGATATTATTATCATTTTATTATACATTAATCACATTTAGATTTTAGATTAATATTTAATAAAATTATTTTTATTAATTATTATGAATTATAATAGTTAACATATTTAGTAGGTATAAACTATATTAGCATGGAATTACTCATTGCTTATTGTTAGTTAGTGATTAAACAATTTTGGATCTTTATTTTTGTTGTTTATTTTGTGTGATTTAAAACATCATGGGAATGTCAAGGTAAGCTTTACATTATGTTTCAACTCTAGAAGCAAAAGAACAACATAGAATAAACACAAAGCATGTCGAAATCACATTATGTGTTTTTAAGAAAATGACTTTTTATTTTTAAACTTCATATCTTCCTTGTTCCTTGTTCATGTTTAGCAATTTAAAGTGCTATGGGTGTGCCAAATCAATATTTACATTAATTAGGAATGGAAATCAATTCCTTGCTATCAAAAATTATTCGAGTAAAAAAATTACCATAACTCAAAATACGTGCTTAAGATGGTGAATAAACATTGAAACATTCAAAGTTTAAATGGATGAAGTTTCCGTAGGAAAGTTGTAGCAACTTCATGGGGATCATCAATTATGGCATGAAATGGGGTTGATTTTTGCATATTTACATCCATTGTGCAATGTAAATAGCTCTAAATAAGGGGCCCAACAATTACATTTTAGATCCTTAGTAACCATCATGTACATGATTTTTAAAAAAATACAACTTTAAAAATCATGTACATAAACCAAAACAAATAAGAATGCCCACCCAATATACGTAGTCCTATTAGCTAGTGGTAATTAGCCAAATATTCCTAAATAACCTCTAAATACTTTTAGTGGTATTGTTACTTAAATAGAAAAAAAAAAAACAAAAGAAGAAGTGGGAAACAAATGAAAATTGTTGTGACCTTGGCCTTAGGCTTACAACTAAAGCTAAAGCCATGAAATAGGATGTGGGTCAAAAGAATGTCCTAGATTCATGTACAAGTGTGAGAGAATTCTGAGGTGAGTACCAAACACTCCCAAGTGAGAATCACATTGGGAGTTGGAATCCCAAAGTGTTTTGAATTTTTCGAACAAAAATGTAGATAACAAACCTTGTCCAAATTGAGCCTTCTTTATACCTTTTCAATTGAACCTTTTTTTATATACCATTGAAAAGCTATTAAAGCTTAAATATTGAAAGTGCACTCAACATATCCATTTGAAGATTTACATATATGTTGTGACCAAAAAAATCATTGGGAGTAAAATTGGTAGTTTGATTTTTGACCATTAAGACCTAGGAAATAAAAGTTAAATGACCTTTGATTGATAGTTGAAAATAATTCTTCAAGGCTATGATTTTTTTCATTGAAGCTCCTCAATCAAACTTTTTATGTGTGAATTATGAGCTTACAAAGTAAGGGAACTCACAATTTGGTAGTTTTGGGATTCCCATTTGGAAGACTTGGGGAATTTGGACCATTTTGATGTAATCCCCACCAACAACCACAAGGTATATTATACAAAGGAGAGTGGTGCTCCTCCTAAAGGTTTGGGTTGTGTGAGTCAAATGAGTCTAGGTTTTTTATGATTAAGGGTGAATGCATGAACATGTGGATCAATTGGGATGTCATACTATAGTTTGATGCAAGAATGTGTTGTTCATAACCGTTTTGAGGTGTATCAAAATCAATATTTAGTTTAATTGATTTTAGTTTCAAATTATCAACTTGAATATGAAGATACAAATGTAATCATATTCTAAGAAAATATCCTTAAAAGTTACATGGGTGGACTTTTGAAATTGTAATTCATGGATTGTCCAAATAACAATGTGTTTATGTGTGGTTTTTTTGGGTTATTTGGTTTTGGAATGTTTTAAAGGATTTCATGTGTCTTTTTTTAAGTTACAATTTTTTTTAAAAATGAAGTCCTTTGGAAGAAATCTTATAAAAACTTCAATTATGAACTTTTAAATGGTAAAAAATGACCTTAATTCTTCTTTTTTTCAAAAAAATCCCCCAAAAGCCCATGTTTTAAAGATCCCTGCAAAAGCCACCATTTACATGGATTTTATTAGTTCATATCTATCACATAATTCCCATTTAACACATGACAATAAAATTGACTACTAATTTAATACAATAAAATGGATTTTATGAATGTTGACATGTGTCAAAATTGATCAACTCATTCATGCATTCACCCTTAAGTCATAACACCACTTGGCTTCAACTTATTCTAATCAATTTTTTGTTTGTGCACATTATTTTGTCTATGAATTTGCACAATATATGAATAGGATTAAACAATGTGGATCCTATTCATATATTAATCATTCTAATTTTTTTTGTGAATATTTATTGATTATCAAACATGATATGATAGAATTATGTAGTCACCCATATTGTATTTTCACCCCATGGTCAAACTTTGCCACAAGCATCCCCAACCATGTTAGGGAAGTTTTTTCAAGAGCTTTCCTTGAAGAAAATTCTTGAGATTTTCATCCTTCGTGGAACTTTCCTAATTGCCTCCTCAAGGAATTGTTCACCTCATCAAAAGGTTGTTTGCCCATGGGGAGTTTGCAACAATTTCATACATGATGGAACTCCATATGGTTCTTGAGAGGAATGTTGCTAAGATGCCTTGTTTAAGGGAAGTTCATTGAATTTTCATCCATTGTGGAACTTCTCTAGGTGTTTTGCCATGGAAATGTTCCTTGAATGTTTTGTTAAGTTTGTTGAATTTTCATCCATTGTGGAGCTTTCATGGATGCCTTTTGAGGGGAGCATCCTTTTAAATTCTTGCTCCATGAAGATGTGCAACTTTAAAAAAACAATTAAAATGAGATTTCGACTTTCAAATGAAAGGCTTATCCATACACCAATGTACCATATATCTTGTTATGTTAAATATTGTTTTCCTATCATAACTACATTTTGATTATATTGGTGTCAATCAAGAAAATTAAAGAAACATTTTTTATTGAACACCACTGGCAATATGCATATGTACTTTTGCATCAAAGATTGAATTATATATAATTTGTTGTAGTTGGATAATGCTTAAGGGGGGTACAATTTTCTTTCAATTTACAAAATATGTGAGCAAAAATATAGGGCCCCATATATCAGTTGTTAAGTAAATTTTTTAATTTTAATTAATTCTATAATAAGATTATGTTTATTTTGAAACTAAGATATAATTAATATATGGTATGCATTGTTCCCTCGTATTATATATATAACATGTGTATTAAAGATTTAAGCTATTGGTTGTTAGTAGGTTCATAAATGAACTTGATTAATAAATGATGTAATATTTGAATGTGGCAAAATGTGAAATGGGCATGGAGAAATTTGATTTGTGAAGGATCCCTCCACACTATTGATAATTGAATCATTTTGAAGAAACTTACACTTCATATGGGTATTTTGTTCTACCACCTCCCAATTACATAATTTTGATATATTTTTTATTAAATTTAAAGTGATTTAAATATGTGTAGAACAATAACTTGGGGAAAAAGGGATCTTCCACATAATACCTTTCAAACCAATACCTTTTTTGATGTAGGTGGTGTAAAATTTGCACATTTAGTTTTCCTTTAATTTAGGATAATGCATCCCTTCAAAGTAAGGGTCATTTTATTTGTAAAGAAGAACCCCCTTCACGTGCCCAATGTTTGCAAATTTACTATTGATCAATCAAAATAATCTATGGCAAACCAAACCTTGCAACATACCAAAAATAAAATTAATGTCATAAAAGCTAGAAAAATCCTCCCACATGATAAATGGGTGATTGGAGTTTAAAAGAGCACCTTGTGGGGTTCATTTTTCGTATTTGATGAGTACACCTTGTGTTTGAAACTTTTATTTTGTTATTTATTCATACATGAGATTATTGCATTTATCTACTTTATTAATCAATAAATATGGTAATTGATAAAGACCTATTTTTATTTTCCAAATTAAAAAATCTTTAATGTGACCCTTTATGTTCTTTATAAATGTTTATAAAAATCAAATGTACAATGTTATAAATGTATGTATGATATTGAAAGGATTTAAAATTGCCATTGGTTATATTATGGAACAATATACCTTGTAAATGGTGTGGCTTTATAAAAATTTCCCCCATATGTTAAATTTTCCACTTGAATATTCATGAGCTTGTCAAGCATAATATGTTCTATTCCATGACCTAAACAATGAAAATGGGTTGAGTTGAAATAATCACAAAACAAATCATGTTACATTGTACTTAAGCTAGTTTGGCTAAAAAATGTTTAATATATTTTTTTGTTAACTATGTTCAATAGTAAAATAAAATAAAATAAAATAAAATATTGTAATTATACTAAATATTAAAGCTATTGTGTTTGAAAACTTGATTTGAAAATTTGGCATGGTAGGCACGTATTTTTCAAAAAATTCAAAAATTCCCAAAAAAATTAATTAGTGCCTAACAAGCCTAGGTATTACAATAACATAATTCCAACATCTTGATATTTGACCCCTAATTTTTCATAAATCATGTTGAAGGTGTCCCACTAAAGCATTCAAAAGGAAGGAAAATATAATTAATAAATGTGCAACATGTGTGTACATGCACCATGTAACACAGACACACACACACATATTTCAAAATTTCATATTCCCAACTGAAATATTTTAAAGATAAAAAATCAATTTGAAGGCCTAATTTACTTAATAATATTTTATAAATTTACCTCCAAAATAATTTACAAATACCTTATTTGAATTCATATAATTTGTACTCAAATGATAGTGACCACATTAGGGTACACATCAACATATGCATAGGTTTTAAATTTAAAAAATTGCAACTTGTAAGATTAATGATCGTTAGAGCTAAGAAAATACAATTTGAGAATAATGATTATTTTTTATTAAAAATTTCTGAATCAAATTTGATATTAAAAAAAATATGTTTATTAAATTTATCACATCATAATCTTGTTTTAGAGAATGATGACATTTAATAGGATGAACTTCCAATGGAGGACATTGGTTCTACTCTTAATCATTATTTACAATGTTATGAATCACATAGAGGAGAAAAGAGAAGAAATTTAAAATCGAAATACATGTGGAGGTGTTTGCAAAACATTGTAAAACATTACATTATGAACTAAAAGTTTTTTAAAAACTTGAAATCATTTGTTACATTAGTTGCTAACCATAACATATTTTATCTGAATGAAAGGAATGGAACTAATATCAACAATTTTGTTGTATTCAACTTTAATTACTTACCATTTTTTTTATTTTTGAAGGAAATATAATTGTTGCACAACTAGGTGAAATGAATTGGGACTCACGATGACACACCCCCAAAGCTTGCCACAAGTCATTTGGGGTAAACTTTCCAATGTAGTGTATTTGTAAAAGATTTTAAAACCTTGGGGCTTGCTTTTTAGTTCTTCACAATAGGACAAAGGGATTAACTTTGGAGTTTAATTAGAATAAGTCTAAGACAAAGCGACATTATTCATGAATGTTTTTTGGTCACATCAATTACAAACTAAAAAGATGATTTGTGTAATTGGAACCAAAATTGGGTCATGAACTAGCCATAGATTCACCATGGCCCAAAATTCAAAGAAGGATCATTTTCCTCCTAGCATATTATGTATATTGTTGTGACACCTACATCAAAAGGGCAAAAGTCCCAAGACTTTGGGGACTCAACCCTAATTGTAAAACAAAGGGTATTTCAATATTTCAAATTGTTTTAACTCTTTCAAACCAAATGGGACATATGACCTTGTTTCCTAAAAATCATTTTCCAAAGCCATATCAAGCTTTTAATTTGGACATGATTTGCCCCTCCAATCGCACTATGAATGCATAGAACATTTGAAAACATTTCAAAACACTTGGGAACATATTTGCTTATACTTTTCAAATCAGAATTTCTAGCCATTATGTTTGTTTGAAAATGCAACCCCATCACATTGTAGCTTGTATTGAAATATTTTCTACAAGCCAAAAAATAGTTGATAATTTCATTATGAGCAAATTCAAACCTCCAAATTACCTTATGAACATTGGGGATTCTTCACAAGTTCGAATTTTTAAAGTCAAAGTTCAACTTGGGAGTCCTAATCCATGCCTTCTTTTGATTATCACACACATTCACTCAAACACTTTCATTTCTTGTAGGAAGGTGTTTGCATTCTATTGCATTCATTCTAAGTTTTGATACCTTATTCAGATTGATGCTAGAATTGGAACTTGAAAGCTTTGAACTTCTTAGGAAGGACAAACACCAAATGAATAAAAGTTTCCAAAAACTAGTACCAAAAAGTGTTTGAAAAATGAGAATGGGTTCACACATTCTTGCAAACCTATTGTTGTTAAAAGTAGTTCCTATAAAAATATTTTCAACATTAAACCCTTTTTTACCTCCCTTTAATGCTTTGTTGAGTCATTCAAGCTTTGCATAAGAAGATCAAAGAGAGAAGATGTTTTTGGAAATGAATGTGCTTTCACAAATAAAGGAATCCGAAAAGTTCAAAATTAACAAATGACCATTTGGAGATTCAAAATTTAAAAGGAAGGTTTGATTTGGGGACCACCATATGGTGTAATGATAGATATTAATAATGTTTGCTTCATTAAATGATCCAAAAAAAAAAAAAGTTTGCAATGTTTTGTTCAGAAAACTTGATCCTAACCACCAAATTTGAAAAGTTCAAAATTAAACAATTTAATCCAAAATTAGTTAAATACATATTGAGTCCCATAACATTTCATGTACAAGATCATGTTTACATAGAATATGCACATTGCCCTCACATTCTATGTGGTTGTGGTTGTTGATGTTGAGGCGACAAAAATGAAAACATCAAGGGAAGATAGGTGGCTCACGAGTGATGTTGGGTATTGGTCCCGTTGGGACATAAAAGTCTTACACCTAGTACTGCTTCCTTGAGAGTTGCCCTCTCACAAAAGGAAGCAAAGCTAGGTGTAAAAAAACCATTCATGTTTGAAAGACAACAAATACCCAATTCACCACTCATGGGCCAATGGTAGTTTGCTTCGCCCCTTCACTTTTCCCTCAACATTAAACAACCATGATGGTGGGCAAATACAATGAGAAGGTACTACTATCTATCAAGGAAGCTCTCAAGAGGACGGGGTGCGCAAAGTGAGAGAGAGACTTTCATGTCCGAAATAATTGAGCAACTTGTTGAAGTTGGGTGGTGGGAGCAACTTGAAGGTTAGGTCTGAAAGTTGGGGAAACATTTTAGTCATTCTTATTTACAAAGAAGAAGAGAAGAAGAAGAAGAAGAAGAAAAGACCAGAAAAAAGGAAGTTGGTTTGGGAACAAAGTGTGACTAAGTTAGACCTCCTTTCCACCCCTTTTTCTTTTAGGGTTATACAGCCCACCTCCTTTTGCAAAGGTAACTGGACTTATTAGCACAGAACAATCATAGGACTTGGGAGATTCAGTTCACTGGGCTCTTTGGTATGACTGTATACTTTTGCATGGTGAAATATAATTTAACACTAAACATTTTTATGCTTAAAAAAAACAGCATAATTTTAAATCTAAAAAATGAATTTATAAATGAATTTATTTATTATTTAAAAATTTTATATACATTTTTATAAAAAAAAATTTAAAAAAAATCCTCTAATCGGTGTCTAATTGACAAGTTAACTGGTGATTGTCAATTGAGTAGTTGAAAAACCTACCCTTATGCAGAATCAATGGTTATTACCAAGGTTAGAGGAAAACCTCTTGAATGTGTTCCAGTTAAATTGGATGGAACCTTTAGCGAAGTGGTTCCGAGTTTTAGACCAGTTCTTTGATTCAGTTCACAAACCTGCATGCTTAGAACTGGTCCAGTTCCAGTTCCAGTTCCAGTTCAACAAACCTGCAATGCTTAGCCTCGTGTTGGAACTTGGCCCCAACTGGGCCACAGTGAACCGGTACCAACCAGCACTCGATGAAGGATGGATGGTAAAGTGGTCATGAAACGGTTTTTCTGTTGAGTTCCAGTTCTGTAGCTAACCTGGACTGTGCTGGGACTGTGCTAACCCTGGAACAGAACCAGACCAGTTCTACGGAACTGGAAATACGGAACTGGTGCCCCACCTTAACCAGACCAGAACTGGAACTGGAACAAAGATTAGGATTGTTGTTGTTGTTGTAGCCCTCCTTCCCTTTTAGTACTTCTTAGCACACATGTTCCTTCTTTTACACACATGATCCTTCTTTTACACACATGTTCCTTCTTTTACACACAAGTTCCGGTTCTTTAGGGAAATTGTCAAGACCTTTTTTGCAAAAATGTACTGGTAGGGAAAGATGTACTGTATCTTTTTAGTCACATTGGTCATTTTTTAACCAATCACACTAGAGTGGTAACTACCTAACTCTAGGTCTAGGGGATGGTCTGGTTAAGGTTGTGGATATGTACTAAAGTGGTTAGTAACTAGAAAATTTGATCTAGGGTTAGTCTGGTTAAGCTGGGCTTTGAACTGGACTAGATTTGAACTCATTTTATTTGAATAGGTACCCCAAGCTCTTCATGTTTACGGATTTTTTTTCCTTCCATGGCTAGGGCAAAACCCTATTCCACAGACCTAGTAAATTATTATTAAATAATTTTTTATAAATAATTTTACAATAATAATATTTTTTTTCTGATATCTAAAATTTGAGAATTTTTTTTTAAATTAGAAAATTTAGTCAAATTTGCACTAGAAAAACAGAGTTTTCCAAAAATTTCTACTCAATTTCTTGGTGGAAATTCGCCAACAAAAACACACTAGTTTTAAGTTCTGTTCTTGTTTTCTTTTTTCTTGGTGGATTTTTGCCGAAAAGAAAGCATTTTTGCCAGATTTCGATTTTTTTCTTAAAAATTGAAAATTTTGTCAGATTCTAGATTAAGTTCCAGTAGATAGGCAAAAATATAAAAGAATTATTTATTAATTTATTTTTCACTTTCATCAATTTTCTCACAATCATATTTGGTTAAGTCTTCCCATAAGATGATTTAGCAAAATTGGGAATATTTAGTCACATTCGGATATAAATGGAGATGTCAAAGTAAAAAAAAAAAACTTAAAACATTCTCCATATTTTTGGCTACCCACTTGAACCATAAGGAGTAGAAATTCAGTGATTTTTCCAAATTTTTTAATTCCCTCAAATTTTGGCGTTTGAGCACTTACTTCATTTTAGCAATTTTAGCAATGACTTCATATTCACGTATGTATTGGCAAAATTTCTCCAGTAACCCCATTTTTTTAAAAAAAAGAAAAAAAGAAAAAAAGAAAAAGCATTATTTCTAAACTTTGAACACAAATAGTCTTCCTCTCTCCCCCCACCCCCTGTCCTTCCTACCTTGGACCACACCGACCAGGGTAAAACCATGGTTAAAAACCCAAAACCCAAAGTGAGAAAATATTAACCCCCCAAAAAAGTTAGATTTGAACTCAAAGACCCCTGAATTAGTCTAAGCATGGGGGGGGGATATTTGCAATTTTTTTAAGAAATAATTTAAATGAATTTTGAGATTTTAACCATGGTACCAACATGGGTGTTAGTTGGTTGGTTGGTTGGTTGGTTGGTTGGTTCACCCCAAGGACCTACCACACTTCCTCCCTCACCACCCTAACCCTTTTTGTTTCCTACCTTCTTCTTCTTCTTCTTCTTCTTCCTTGATGGGCCAACAAACCCAAAAAAAAAAAGGCAGGAAAGAAGTGGGTACTGGGTGGGTACCTACCTACTTACCTACCTACCTATCTATTATGATTGCTTCATAGATTCTGTCCAGTCTGACTGTCAGTCAGTCCTTCTCTCCCCCCCTCCCTTGACTGGTCTTCTTGCATGCTCATCACTCACTGCAGTTCTCTGCTTCCAGATTTAGCTGTTCTGACACATCTCTCTCTCTCTCTCTCTCTCTCTCTCTCTCTCTGTGTCTGTGTCTTTCTAGAGAATTGTCTGGGTCTCTCTTCTGCCTACTTCTTCAAATTTACTCATCGTCTTCAAACTTCTTCTAAGCTTTTGACTAGCTCAGATTCTTTTGCTGGTCTTCCACCTCCCCCCCCCCCACACCCTTTTTGTTTTGACTGGCAATTAGATCAACTCTTTTTTGGGTTTTCCCATTACCATTAGCTGCTCTTGTTCTTCTGCACTACTTCTCTCTTCAATCCCCTCCTCCCCCATGTACACATCTACTCTCTCTTTCATTCATAATACACTCTCTTATCTCTCTCTCTCTCTCTCTCTCTCTCTCTC
>Ga0116229_10004188_pt1 | contig 23677 bp, 23 predicted proteins | sample S1TSphgellanicum_3_FD_87313 | JGI IMG/M metagenome (GOLD analysis project Ga0116229, IMG submission 87313) | Host-associated microbial communities from peat moss isolated from Minnesota, USA - S1T2_Fc - Sphagnum magellanicum MG | ecosystem: Host-associated > Plants > Peat moss > Unclassified...
CCGGCCTCAGTCTTCTGGTAAAAGACGCTGTGGCTAACGTGCTGGAACGTAAATATCCCTCGCGTATGTGCCCCGCATCCCGCCCCATGTGCGGAAACGCAGCCAGGTTCTCGAACGCCTGCTGAAGCTCAAGGATGTAACGTTCCGCGCGGGCAAGCCCCAATGCGTGATGGAGCCGGTCAGGATGCGTTGCAGGTCGGCGTCAGCGGCTTCGGATAGCCGGCACGGCAGCTTTTGGGCACCATTCTGGCTGAGCGTTTCGCCGTGCCGACGCTGGCGTAAGTCTTTTTCTGTCCCACATTGGAGCATTGCCAGCAGGCTAACCTCCGGTAGGTTGCAGTGGCAGGAATGGCATTGTATCGACCACCTGCATCGAAATGCTGCAAGGGAAACGGATTATGTCGGCAGGTCACAGGCTTGGGATTGGTTTGGCCGGTGTTTTCCTGCTTGCCGCGGCGGCGCCGACCACCCCGAGGATCACCGCCGGCCAGATTGTTTCAACCAGCGTCGATGTCACACAGCCGCTGGCGGCGCCAAAGGTGAAGCTGCAGATCAGGGGCACCGCCAACGCCGTCTCGTTCATCTGGATCGGGCCGTCAGGTGAGGCATTTTATCAGACGTTCAGCTACGGTTCCTGGAAAGGCGCAATTGATTTTCAGGGCTATAGCCCGTCTGTGCAGTCCGCCTTCAGCGCCCAGGCATTCAATCTTTATACGGAGGCCGGCACCTGGACTTTGGACCAGGTCAGCGTATGTGCTGGTTTTGTGAATTGCTCAACGTATAGTGGCACAAGCCTGAACGCTCTGTTTGGCAGCCTTGCCATTCAGGTCGCGAATCCCAACCCAGCGGATATCGAACCGCCTAAAGCCTCGCGGGCGATTATCGAGACACCCACCGTGAGTATTGCCAATAACCCCAACCTGCAAATCAATATCAGGGTTTCGGACAATATTTCAGGCATCTATGCCGTGGGCATAGGCGCCACAACGCCGGGCGTTGCTCAGCAAATTTCCGTTGGCAACAACGCCATCTCCTCCATTACCCTGGACGCCGTGTTTCCGCTGAAAACAACAATCGCGGTTGGCACCGCGACCGGCACCTACACGATCAGCAGTGTTTATTTGATCGATCTGGCAGGCAATTCCAGATACATCAGCGACACGGCAACAATCTCCAAACTGTTCGACGGCAAAACGAGCTTTGTTATCACCAACTGAGTCTCCCGAGGGCGTGCAGAGGGTGATTGGCGGGCTGCAAGCAGCCCACCTTACGGCAGACATGCAACCGGCGGGGTGCCATTTGGCCCGGATCAGGATTGGTATCGGCGGCTGGACGTTTGCACCATGGCGGGGCGCCTTCTTCCCCGCCGGGCTGCCGCACGCCGAAGAACTGGCTTATGCCAGCACGAAGCTGAGCTCGATCGAGATCAATGGCACGTTCTACCGCCATCAGACGCCAAAAAGCTTCGCTGCCTGGCGTGATGCGACGCCCGATACCTTCGTGTTCGCGGTAAAAGCCCATCGGGCCACCACCCATGGGCGTGATTTTGCCAATGCAGAAGAGGCGATCGCGCGGTTTCTCGACTCGGGTATCTCGGAACTGGGCGAAAAACTTGGCCCGATCCTGTGGCAGTTTCCGCCGACCCGTAAATTCGATACTGCTTTGTGCGAAGGGTTTTTGGCCGCCCTGCCGGCTTCCCTGAATGGCCGCACACTGCGCCACGCCATCGAGGCGCGGCATCCGAGTTTTGACGATCCGGCCTGGATCAGTCTGTTACGAGCACATAACGTGGCCGCGGTGATGGTGGATTCCAGCAAACAGGCCCTGCGTGGCGATATCACCGCCAATTTCATCTATGCGCGGCTGCAACGGAACGAGGCCGACGCCGAAGAGGGATACGCGGGCGAATTGCTGGATGCGTGGGCGGCGCGGCTCAAAGGCTGGGCCAAGGGGCAGGCGGTGCAGGATCTGGCGCTGACGGCACCGGCGCCGGGGGGAAAGCAGCCGGCGCGCGACTGCTTTGCCTATTTCATCAGCGGCGACAAGGAACGCGCGCCCGACTCCGCGCTGGCCATGTTGCGCCGCCTATAGCGGCTCAGGCCGGCCTGAAACCTTGGGCAACGACGTAAAGCTCGCTGCTCTCCTTGCGGCTGGCCGGGGGCTTGGCGTGTTTTACGCTGGCGAAACGCTGTTTGAGGGGCACCAGCATCTCCTTCTCCGAGCCGCCCTGAAACACTTTCGCCACGAAGGCACCGCCCGGCGCCAAAATGCCGGTGGCGAAATGCAGCGCCAGCTCGGCCAGGCCCATGATCCGGATATGGTCCGTCGCCGCATGGCCGGTGGTGTTGGGCGCCATGTCGGAGAGCACCAGATCGGCCGGGCCGCCCATCAGCGCGGCGAGGCGGGCCGGCATGTCCCGGTCGTCGAAATCGCCCTGGATCAGGGTCGCGCCGCTCACCGGCTCGATCGGCAGAAGATCGACGCCAACCACCTGGCCGGCGCCGCGCAGCAGCGCCACCTGGCTCCAGCCGCCAGGGGCCGCACCCAGATCGAGCACCCGGCAGCCTTTGGTGATCAGCTTGAACCGGTCGTCCAGTTCCATCAGCTTGAAGGCCGCGCGCGAACGAAACCCCTGCTGGCGGGCGGCAGCCACGTAGGGGTCGTTCAACTGGCGGTTGAGCCAACGCTGCTGCGCCGGGCTGCGCCCGCGCGAGGTGCGGAGCGTGACCGCCAGCCCACGCGCGTTATTGGTGGAGCCGCTGCCCTTCTTGGCTGCCATGGGGGTAAGAACTTCTAGATCGGGGTGTGGGCCGCCGGCTGGCGGTGCAGCGCAGTATGTGCCCGCCTTGGCCGCGCGGCGCCATGGCGCATCATGCGCAGCAGCATCCCCTCGCGCAGGCCACGATCGGCCACCGTTACGTCGGGGGCCGGCCACACCGTGCTGATTGCCTCGAAAATGGCGCAGCCCGGCAGCACAAAGGCCGATCGCTCAGGGCCGACGCAGGGGTGGCGGTTCAGCCCCTCCCGCCCCAGGCCGCGCAGCAGCGCCAGTGCGGCATGCGCATCGGCGGCGCTGAGGGTGACGCCATCGACCATCGGCCGGCGATACCGGGCGAGATTCAGCGCCACTCCGGCCAGGGTGGTGACGGTGCCGCTGGTGCCGAGCAGGCGCACCCCGCCCAGCCGCAATTCATGGCCGATGCAATGGATGCGCTCGAACGACGCCAGCCGGGCCCGCACATACGCCACCATCTCGCGATAGCCATCGGGCTCGAATCCGTGATGGCCAAAATGCTCCGCCAGGGTCACCACGCCGAGCGGCAGGCTGTCATAGCCGATCAATTCCGGATGACGGCCGTCATTGGACAGGCGCACCCAAGCGAGTTCGGTGGACCCGCCGCCGATATCAAACAGCAGGGCGCGGCGGCCGCCCTGGGCGCAGCCGGACGCGTTTGGCGGCGGCGGGCGCAGCAAGGGTGCGCAGCTTTCCAGCGCGAGTTCAGCCTCCTCGCGGGTGGAGATGATGTTGAAGGCGATGCCGGTTTCCGATTGCACCCGGTTGAGAAAGGCCTCGCCATTGCCGGCGCGGCGGCAGGCCTCGGTGGCAATGGCCCGCATCGCACGCACCGGCCGCCTGGCCAGCCTGGCGGCACAGGCATGCAGGGCGCCGATGGTGCGCTCCATGGCGGTATCGCTCAGCATGCCGGAATGCTGCAGCCCCTCGCCCAGCCGGACGATGCGCGAAAAGCTGTCGATCACCCGGAACCCCTCATGGGTGGGGGCGCCGATGAGCAGGCGGCAATTATTGGTGCCCAGATCCAGCGCCGCAAAAGCGGCACCGGCGGGCGGCACGGCACGGTGTGGCTGAAACTGCGGCACGGCGGCTTGAACCATGAGGCGGGACCTTCCCGTCCTGTAACGCGATAGTATCAGCCAGGGGAGCGCGACGGTGCAAGCGGATTAAGGTAAGCGCGTCTCAACGAGGTGCCGAGACTCTGCGCCGGCCCGGCGATAGCCGAGGTTGCTTGCCCCCGCGCACCATGTTACCTCGCCCCGACCAAGACGGTGCCGGCCTCGCCGCCCGCTTGGGGGATAGTTTAGCGGTAGAACTTCCGACTCTGACTCGGAAAGCCTTGGTTCGAATCCAGGTCCCCCAGCCAATTCCGTCATCGCCTGGCTCTACTGGGCCGGATAATCCCCTAATATGGCGTGAACCAGCCAAGGCCGAGATAGGTCAGGACGAGGAAGACGATGGTGAATCCGATCACCATCGCGAAGCGTCGTCTGGGCGTCCAGGTGCGGGCATGCATCTTCAGCTTGCACGCCGTGCAGCAGCCTTCAGTGGGCTCTTTCGTTTGCCGGTAGGTGGGCGAGCACTTGAACCCGGCGGCGCGCCATTGGGCCTCCGTCATCAGCGGGCGGCCCTTCAGGCTGTCTTTATACCGCTTCATCGCATCGGGGCCGGTGGGTTTGATCGCCACCCCGCACACCCTGCACTGATCGACCCCGTAGGTCATGGCTCTCCTGCGACTGGCTGCGCGACCCCCACCTCTCGGGGGATGTTCCCGTCTCCGTGTGGCCCCATATAGCAAGGAACGGGGACCGAGCCAGGCCGTTGACAGCTTCAGACCAAGGCGGGATCGCCCGTTTTACAGGAGTATTCGAAAGGACCTCGATCGCCATGAGAGCAAAATATGTGCCCTTCGTGCTGGCAGCATTGGCCGCCATGCAGGCTCCGGCGCTGGCCGAGCAGGTGCCGCCGGCCGCCGCCCCTGTCACCGCGCATCACGCCCGCCACCATGCGGCCCACGCCAAGGCAGCCGAGTCCCTGGCCCCGATCGAGCGCCAGACCCCCAAGCCTACGCCCATATCGAATGAAGGCGCGGCACCGGTGCCCGATGAGTGGGTGACCGCGCCAACCACGCCGGCGCTGACCGAGACCGAGGTAGCCCCGGCGGTGCTGCAGATCCATTACCCGCCGCAGGGTGACGGCTTTCCGCTCGGCTCCAGCCCACAGGCGATGGATGACCGCGAGGCAGCGAAAGTCACCGGCGTGGAGATGAAGCTGCCGATCGGCCAGTAAGGCATCGTCGGGACATAAGTGCGTCGGCACGCCGACGAGGATGCCGCTTCAAACAAAAGGCGTGAGGCGCCCGTTCGACCCGGTAGCCCGATTAGGTTAATGTCGACCGGGCCCTAAGTGCCGCCGCCTTTCGCCGGCCCCGCCTTTTGTTGTCCGGCCCTTTGATCGCCTTGACACCCTGCTGTGCCGCATCTAGCAAGCCCGGGCTTTCCAGCGCGGGGGTCGGCAAAACCCTGGAGCGGTGATGAGCAAGGACAGTGATGGCCCAGATGGTTCTTTCGAGGATCGTTTGCGTGCCGCGCGCAGCCGGCAGGGGATGGACTCTCCAACGGTAGATGGCTCTGGGCAAGCGGATGGCTCTTCCGGCAGGAAGGAGGCATCCAGCCTTGGAGTTGGCATGCGTGTGGGTGTCGAACTGGTGTCGGCCCTGGTGGTGGCGGTTGCCATTGGCTGGGGGCTGGACCACTGGTTGCATACCCTGCCGTTGTTCCTGATCATTTCCGTGGTGTTGGGGGGTGCGGCGGGCGTGCTGAATGTGTGGCGGCTGGTTGGGCCGGCGCCGCGCAGCTAGGCGCCATGCCGCAAACGGGCTTGGATCAGGGGACGGGTAACGTGGCAGCCGCCGCAACGCATACAGGCGCACCAACGATCGACGCGCTCGGGCAGTTTGTGCTCGCGCCGGTGCCTTTCATCGGCAGCGCCGTCAACTTCACCCAATCGAACCTGCTGATGGTGATTGGCAGCGCGATGGTGCTGTGGCTGCTCTATGCCGGATCGAAGCCGCGCGCGGTGGTGCCCGGCCGGCTGCAGGCGGCGGCCGAATTATCCTATGATTTCATCTATCGGATGGCGGTCGATCAGATCGGGCCGGAAGGGAAACGCTATTTTCCCTTCATATTCACGCTGTTCTTCTTCGTGCTCATGGGCAATCTGCTTGGCCTGGTGCCGTTTTCGTTCACCTATACCAGCCATATCGCAGTCACCGCGGCGCTGGCCGTGCTGGTGATCGTGATCGTGACCGTGGTGGCGCTGATCGAGCATGGCTGGCACTTCTTCTCGTATTTCTTCCCGGCGGGGGCGCCAAAATTTCTGGCGCCGCTGATCATCCCGATCGAGGTGATCTCCTATCTCTCCCGCCCGGTCAGCCTGTCGATCCGTCTGTTCGCCAATATGGTAGCCGGCCACGTGATGTTCGCGGTGTTCGCGACCTTCGTGGTGATGATGGGCAGCGCCGGCGTATTGGGCATCGCGGCCGCCATCGGCCCGCTGCTGGTGAACGTGGTGCTGATGGGCTTCGAATTGCTGGTGGCCGCTTTGCAAGCCTACGTGTTTGCAATTCTCACCTGTATCTATCTGCACGATGCAGTACACCTGCATTAGGGTCGGTTGACGATGCACCTACGGCGGTCAGCCGTAGCGCATTCTCAAGCGCCCCTTGAGGGTCGCAGGCTTCTTCAAAACTTTATCGAACTTGCTTAAGGAAGGACTGGTTACATGGACGTCGCAGCCGCAACGAAATTGGGCGCAGGCATCGCCGTCATCGCCCTCGCGGGCGTGGGTATCGGCATTGGCAATATCTTCTCGGCGCTGGTCACCAGCATCGCACGCAACCCCTCGGCCCGCGACCAGGTGTTCGGCCTCGGCATTCTGGGCTTCGCACTGACCGAAGCGGTGGCGCTGTTCGCGCTGCTGATCGCATTCCTGATCCTGTTCACCTGAGGCGTCTGCCTTGGCGCAAAGCTGGTTCGGGAATGGTGGGATGAAACGCGCAAGGCTGGCTGCTGCGATGGGCGCGGTAGCGCTGGCGGTATCGGGGACGGCGCAGGCCGATACGATGCCGCAGCTGGATTTCGGCAACCAGCTCCTGACCGCGCAAGTGGTCTGGGGCGCGGTGATTTTCGTCGTGTTCTATCTGCTGGTCTCGCGCTGGGGCCTGCCGATGGTTGGTTCCATCCTGGAGATGCGGGCGGACACCATCGCGCGTGACCTGAACCAGGCGCGTGATGCGCGTGCCGATGCGGATCGTGCCGTCGCGGAACTGACGGCGGCGCGGAAGAAAGCCTATGCGCAAAGCCAGGCGGCGATTGCCGATGCCAGCCAAAAGGCAAAGGCGGAGGCGGCATCGCGCGCGGCCGAGCAGGAAGCCAGGCTGGATGCGCAGCTGGCCGAGAGCGAGGCGCGTATCGGCCAGGCGCGGATTGCCGCCATGGCCTCGGTGGGCGAAGCGGCAACCGACACGGCGATTGCCGTGGTGGCGCGGCTGACCGGGGTGGCGGCGGATGAACAGCGTGTGCGCGATGCGGTCGGTCAGGTGCTCGCCGAACGCGGCCTGGCCCAGGCAGCGTGAGGGGGGAGCGATCATGAAACATCTTTTGGCCGAACCCGAATTCTGGGTTCTCGTCTCAACCGTGATTTTCTTTGTGGTGTTCGGCAAGAAGCTATGGACTCCGCTGGCCGCCATGCTGGATGGGCGCGCCAATGCCATTCGTGCCGAGCTGGCCGAGGCGCAGCTTCTGCGCGAGGAAGCCGAGGCCATGCTGGCCGAGGCGCAGCGCGCCCGTACCGAAGCGATGGCCGAGGCCGGCGAAGTGCTGGCCCGTAGCCAGGCCGAAGCGGCCCGGCTGACCGAGGCGGCGTTGGCCGATGCGGAAGCCGCCGGCAAACGCCGCGAAAAACTGGCGCTGGACCGGATTGCGGCGGCTGAAAAAGCCGCGGTGACCGAAGTGCGGCAGATTGCCGCCGAGGTGGCAACGCGCGCGGCTGAAAACGTGTTCGCGCAGGGCTTGGGCGGGACGGATGCGGTACTGGTGGATCATGCGATTGCCGACCTGCCAAGGGCGTTGCGAGCGGCTTGAAACGGTCGATCCGCGACCGTAGCTGGATGACGCTGGCCTGCATATATTATTTGTGTCATACTTAACTGCCGAACCGTAGCTCAAGGAGGGCGAAGTGGGAACAAAGTCCTACGATCGGGTGATTGAAACCGTATCGTCGATCGCCTTGGTGATGGTTGTGCTGTCGGTGATCGCCGGGTTTGCGCGCTTGCTGTCGAACGATGCCGGCTTCATCTTCTTGATTGCGTTCGTCGTCATCAGCTCGGTTTCCATCGCCGTCTATAGCGCGAGGCAGTGGCAGAAATGAGGGCTTGGCCTTAATTTGTGCAGCTATCGGACGAGATAGGCGATAGCTGGGGCCGGTTTTTCTGCCACTGGGGTGCCGCAACATTCGGCTTCTTCCTGCGAGGCCTCTTGCCGGTCTTGAAGGATTGGCAGGACCCCAGCCATATCGTCAATTACCCGCGTTGGTGGGCGGTGTTCGTCTATGGCGGGGTTATTTGCCTGGTAGGGGCTGGATTCAACTGCAACCTTCCAGCCAAGCCACGCGAATTGCTAAAGAGCGTGGGGCTAGAGCATGATCTGGCACTATGCGGTCAGCTGCCGGATGAACATGCTCGCCAAAACGAAGAACTAGAGCGGGATGCGACACTCGACAACGATTCGATCAGATCGCATCCCGCTCTAGGCTTCGCGCTCGACGCGGCAAGCGTGTTGGCCAAAATCGGACCCGCGTGACATTGGCGCGAGTCAGCTCTTCGCCATTTTCGCCAGCAGATCGACCACCGCTTGGGAGGACATCGAGCGGGCATCCGACAGACCGTAGGGATTGTCCGGGTTCAGCAGTTTTCCGTCCGGCGTAATCATCAACACGGTCGGCACGCCTTTGACGGTGACGCCAAAACGCTGGGCGATGTCCATATTCTTGGTCCGGCGGCCGACATCGATCTGTAACAGCACAAAGCGGCTGGACATCCAGTCATGCACGGTGGGATCGCGCAGCACGCCGGCGAGGATTCTGCAATCCGGGCACCAATTGCCACCGAAATCCAGCAATACCGTGCGGCCAGTGGCTTTGGCGGTGGCGAACGCGGCATCGACCTGCGCATGCGCATCGGCGGTTTCATCATAGGGTGCCGCTACCGGCGCGATCTGCCCAGCCGGAAGGCTAGGTGCGGCGGCCATCAGCAGCAGGATCGGGGCAGCGAGGAAAAAGCGGCTTTTCATGGTGAAACATAATATTCACGCCGCTATCTACGTCAATGGTCGAGGCTTTGCATCATCTCCGCCCATTCGCGCTTCGAGAGACCACTGACCGGCTGATCCACGGCTTCGCCGGCAAGCATGCGCCTGAGCACCGCCAGCATCTGGGCGGAGAAGGTGACTGCACCCAGGCGGTAATCAAGAAACGCTTCATAGGCCGCCGGCACCCAGGCGCGCACGGTCTGCAGCATGGCTTCGGCATAGACGCGAATTTCGTATTGCGCATGCGAGTCGGCGCGCAGGGCGCAGAAATTCAGCAGATTATGCAGATCGACTTTCCAATACCATTGCGTATACGTATTGAGAGTGAGATTCATCCGCGCCAGTTCGCGCGCCAGGCCTTGGCGGGTTTCATCCAGCGGTGCGCCATCCGGGGCTTCGTTCAGCATCCGGGCGTAATGATCGTAATTGCGGCTCGCATCATCGCGCAGCAGCGCCAGAATTTCCGCGGCTTCCGCCCCCTCCAGCACATCGCCCCTGCCCTGCCGGTTGGCCGCCGATTGCGCCGCCAGTTGCGCCGGCGCCGGGATGTAGAATTCGCGGTCCATCACCGAATAGCGGGCCGAATATTCGTTCACATTCGCCATACGGTGACGGATCCATTGGCGTGCAACGAAGATCGGCAGTTTGACGTGGAATTTTATTTCGCACATCTCGAACGGGGTGGAATGGCGATGCCGCATCAAATAGCGGATCAGCCCTGCATCCTCGGAGACTCGGCGCGTGCCGCGGCCATAACTCACCCGGGCGGCCTGCACGATGGCGCCGTCATCGCCCATATAGTCGATGACCCGGATAAACCCGTGATCGAGCAGGGGCACGGCCTGGAACAGCATGTCTTCCAGCGCCGGCACGGTGGCGCGCCGCGTGGTCGCGCTGGTCTCGCGCTGGGCGTCGATTTCCGCGCGCTGGGGGGCAGTCAGGGGCATGGGTTTGCGTGTACGGGGTGATGGTGGCGGCATCAAGCCCCTGGAGCGGCTTCAGCCTGACCGGACACCGCCCAATGCCCGACGGGCCGCTCTAGCTTTTGGTTTTGGCCAGCATTTTTATCAGCCTTTGGCCCGCTTGGACTGGCGTTGCGATTCCAGTCAGGCTGCTCATGCTCTACGGAAAGGCGCCTCCCACTGATCGAACGTGGCACCCCGAAATTCTGGCAGACCATCCTGGCGCTCTTCGCGTCCGGCATGGCGACCTTTGCGCTGCTCTACTGTGTGCAACCGCTGATGCCGGTGTTTGGCACGGTGTTCCATGTCGGGCCGCTCGCCAGCTCGCTGTCGCTCTCGGTCACCACCGGGTTTCTGGCCTTTGCCATGCTGGTGGCCAGCGCGCTCTCGGAAGTGGTGGGCCGCAAGCCGATGATGGTAACCTCGCTGCTCGCCTCCGCGTTGCTGGCGCTGGGGGCGGCGCTGGCGCCGAGCTATACCGCGCTGCTGATTACCCGCGGGCTGATGGGCCTCACCTTGTCCGGCCTGCCGGCGGTGGCGATGGCCTATGTGGCGGAGGAAATGCATCCCCAGGCGACCGGGCTGGCCATGGGGCTGTATATTGCCGGCAATGCCATTGGCGGCATGACGGGGCGGCTGCTCTCCGGCGCGCTGGCGGAAGCATTTTCCTGGCGGGTGGCGCTGGGGGCCATTGCCATTGAGGGCCTGGTCTGCGGCGCGCTGCTCTGGCGCAGCCTGCCGGCGTCGCGGCATTTTTCCGCCCGGCCCTTGCATGCGGCCACCCTGGCGCGCGCCTGTCTGCGGCATCTGCGCAACCCGGTGCTGCCCTGGCTGTTCGCCGAAGGGTTCTTGCTCATGGGCGCCTTCGTCGCGGTGTATAATTTCATCGGCTACCGGCTGCTGGCGCCGCCTTACAGCCTGAGCCAGACGGCGGTGGGGCTGATTTTTTCGGTCTATCTCGCCGGCGTGGTCAGCAGCGCGGTCATGGGTAATCTGGCCCGCCGCGCCGGCAAGCTGGCGGTGATGGCCGGCAATATCGCGCTGATGTTTGCCGGGCTTGGGCTCACGCTGGCGCAGCCTTTGGCGGCCGTGGTGGGTGGCATCGCGGTTCTCACCGCCGGCTTTTTCGGCGCCCACGCTGTGGCCAGCGCCTGGGTGGCAAGCGGGGCGAAGGAAAACCGGGCCCAGGCCTCATCGTTGTATCTGTTCAGCTATTATGCCGGCTCCAGCGTGTTCGGCTCCGCGGCCGGAATTGCCTGGAGCAAAGCGGCATGGACGGGGGTGGCGGGCCTGGTCGCCGCACTTCTGGTGGCGGGTTTGGCGGTGGCTGGCCGGCTTGGTTTACAAAAGGCGCCGTGAAATTTTGTGAAAATCGTATTCAGGATCGCTGCCGAGACGCCTTTCAACAAGCCCTTTGACCATAAGGGAACATTCGGAGAAAGGCGCGCCGGGCGTGACAACCAACCCGATCCCGAGATACGATAAGGCGAAGATGACCGATTTACCAAAACGCCTTGCAAGGCTAGCCCCGCTGGATAAGCGCGCGCCGTTTCAGTCGGTCGGCAGATGCAAAATCTGCCAAGGGCCAGCGGTGCAGTTCGATTGGGTGGACTTCAACAAATATTGTGACGTCGATAAATACTACGAATACGGCACATCTGGCGTCTTCATCAGCTATCTTCGTTGCCTTTCCTGTAATTTCGTCTTCACGACGGATATGGACGATTGGACGTTCGATGACTTTGCGAGGCTGATCTACAATGCGGATTACATCAAGGTCGACGAGGAATATGTAAAGACCCGTCCAGAGCAGCTGGCAGCCGGTTTTGCCTCGCGCTTCAGAGGGTGCGAGCATGCCAGGATACTCGATTATGGTTCCGGCGCCGGCGTTTTCGTCGACCGTATGCGGCAGAGCGGTTTTAGGCATATCGAAGCCTATGATCCGTTCTCGAATCCCACGCGCCCGATGGGAACATTCGACATCATCACCTGTTTCGAGGTGATCGAACATTCGACCGATCCAGTCGCCACCATCGGCGACATGAAAACCCTTCTTCGTGAAGACGGTTGTATTATCTTCAGCCAGACCGTTCAGCCACCGGATATTTTGTCGGTGCGTGGCAATTGGTGGTATATCGCCCCGCGTAACGGCCATGTATCGACATATAGTGAGGAATCGCTGGTCGAGCTCGGCCGGCTTCATGCTCTGGTCATGTACAGGGGCGCCAATATCTACGGCTTCGCGCCGCAATATCCGTCGAGCTTTGCCAGCATCGCGCTGCAATGCGCCGGCGCATCATTCGATAGCATTCGCCTTCTGGCGCCGCGTGAGGTTGGATCGCATGCAATCGCCTTCCCTTCATCCGCCGACGTTATCTGGCACCCGATCGAAAATGACGGCGTCTGGGCCTTTCGCTGGACCGGCGCGCCAAGCATTCGGTGGGACGGCCACTGGCATGCCGTGTCGTTGCTGCAAGTTCGGGTTCCCGTCATCCTCGGCGGGCCGCCTGAGATGGCCACCGAGTACGAATTGGAGCTGAACTGGCAACGCAAACCGGCACGCCTCGATCGTGGCGAACTCGTTGCCGAATTCAACGTTGAGACCTGCACCTCCGGCCAGATCATCCTGCACCTGAACAGGCAGGCCCCCACCGAGGACGATGAACCCAAGCGCGTGCCAGGCACGCGTGGATTGCGCATCCTGGTCAGCCAGACCGCATATGCGGCGGGAGGGCCAGACACCGCGATCTAGCCAGCTGGAGCAAGGCCGATATTGACCGAAACCGAGGCCCTCGCCGAGCAAGACAACGAACCACGCGCCACGCCAGCAGCCACGCGCGCGATTCTATCCGGAGCCACCATACCTTGGCTGGACGGGGCGTTGCTGCGCTACCTGTCATCCGGGCTGGTTCTGGATATCAAGGCACCGAACGACCTCGACAAAGGTCCCGTCGTCCCAGGCGCCGTCATCACCTTCCTGCCCCGCCTGGCCAGGCAGCCGGCCGCGCCATCGCGCAAGGCCGGGTCTTTCGATGCGGTCTTCTCGCGTGACGCGCTTTGCTACGTTGATGACCGGGCTGCGATATTGGCCGGCTGGTTCGATCTTGTGCGTCCAGACGGGTACCTCGTCCTCATCCTGCCCCAGGCCGCCATCCCGTCTTTCAGCCCGTCTGCCCCAGGCCCCAGCCCCATGCGTTACCCGGCCGCGGCAAGCTGGCGCCCGTCGGCGGGCGCTACCACCCTGCTGGGGCAGATCACCGCAGCCCTCCCGGCGGAGGGGTTCGAGATCGTCCATTTCACCAGTGCACCGGCGCGCCGCCACGATGAGGACGGCCGCGAGAGCGCCACCGATCTACGCGTGGTATTGCGTAAGCTGGTCCCGCCGGACAAAGCGTCCGGCCTGCTCAGCGAGGCCCTTCCGGCCCCCAGCACCCTTCCCGCGGCGGCCGACGTCTCCATCCCTTTCACCCACATCAACCCGCACCCGCTCAAGGCGCCGGGCATGCGCGCCGAACACGGGCTGCTGATCCGCGACTTCGCGCCCGCCTTGCGCAAGGTGGCGCGCATCCTGGTGCTGAAGCTGGATCACCACGGCGACTTCATTATCGGCCTGCCCGCCTTGCGCGAGCTTCGCCAGGCCTTCCCAGACGCCTATATCAGGCTGGTCTGTGGCAGCTGGAACGCAGCCTCCGCCCGCGCCTGCGGCGTCGCCGACGATGTACGAATCTTCGACTATTTCCCCGAGCGTGCCGCGGAATGGACCGGCTCATCCGCCTCACCTGGCTGGGGCCGCTTTACCGCGGCCACTGAAGGCAGGTTCGACATCGCCATCGACCTTCGCGTCGACGAGGACACGCGCGCTCTGCTGGGCCGCATCGATGCCGGGTGCCGCGCCGGCATTGGCTCGATCGCCCGCTTTCCGTTGCTCGATATCGCCTTGCCGGATGGATCGCGCGAGCCGGCCCAGCTACCGCTTTCGGCCGTCGGCAATTTCTCGACCAGCCTGGCCGGCACCCAGATCCTGCTGCCCGAAGCGTTCGACTCCACGATGGACATCAGGACGCCCTTGCAGCACGAATCGGCGTTCGCATCGCCACACCAGCTCCTGCTCCGCAGTGCCATGTTCGTGCTGCCGCAAGGCCGCTACGCGGCAGAATTCCACCTGACCGCGCAGCGTTTCGTGCCGGGGTTGCGGGGTGTCGGCGTGAAGCTCGAGATCGTCGCTGACGGGGATCGGATCATCGCGTCGAAGGTTTTTGGCCGGCGCAGCATCGCTCGGCTGGACGCGCAAAGGGCGACGCTGGTCTTCGACAGCGCCGGCAAACCCGGTGCATGCGGATTTCGCGTCAGGACCGAGGGCCGGCCACTTTCCGGCCGGCTCCGCTTCTCCGGCCTTCGCCTGCGCCGGCTCGATGCCAACGGTGCGCGCTATGCGCCGAGCGAATTGCATGTCGGCGAAAAGCTGTCCTTGCTGGTATGCCTCGTTCGCGCCCGCACCCAGGCTTTGGCCAGCCCAGCCCCAGAGCCGCCTGCACGATCGGCCGGGGCAAAAAATTTCGTTATCGCACCGTTCAGCAACTCCACCGTGCGCGACTGGCCGGCCGCCCATTACGCGGCCCTGATAACCTTGCTGGCCAAGGCCTTCGATTGCCGAATCGAGGTGGTCGGCGCGCCAGCCCAGACAGCCCAGGCCGCCGCCCTGATGGCGCTGGTGCCGAAGGACCTCAACGCGGGCCGGGTGACAAACCAGGTCGGCAAGACGAGCTGGGCCGGACTCCCCTCTATCCTGAGGGGCGCCGATCTGGTGATCTGCAACAATTCCGGCATCGCGCACCAAGCCTCCCAACTGGGCGCGCGCACGCTGGCCATCTACTCAGCCAGTCACCAGCCGACGGAATGGGGGCCGCGCGGCCCGTCATCACGGGCGATCATGATGAGCGTGGCCTGCTCCCCCTGTGGCTATGAGCGCATCCAGGATTGCGTGGCGGACCATCTGTGCATGCGCATGATCACCCCAGCGGCAGTGCTCGGCCAAGTCAGCGAGATGCTCGTTCAACCCTGACGTCTTATGCAGCAAGCCTGAAGTCTATGTTTTGACGCGCAGCTTTATCAGAGTGCCGACGTACTCATTTCCGATGCTGCCATAAGTCATAGAAAATCGCTGGTGACGGCCTTGACAGTCGGTGGTGGAGAGCCCTGAGCAGCCATGTCAACCAGCATCCGTCAACCCAAAGCCGCCGGGCCGCGCAAATTAGCCTTGGGCAAGCCGGGCAAAGCCGCGCCCACCAAAACGTTGTCAGCACAGGCACGCGCCAGAACGTCTGCCCAAACCGCCACGCCGAAAGCTATTGCAGCAGCGGTTCAGCATTGTGTCACAACGAATTTCGATGCGTTAATGGAACAGACTTTGGCGGATAATGCGGAACTCCAGGGAATGCTTGCTCAGATCGATCGGAGCCTAGACGCTGCGCAGGCGCTCACCGTCCGGCTTTTAGCCGAACAGGCTTAACACGGGGATGGGCCTGGTTCCCTTACCTGTTTCCCGGCGAGAAAGTTTCCAAAGAGATTAAGGCAAGCGGCAAGTGGATTTTCGGTGTCGTGCGGCGTGTCATGCAACTCGCGACGGAGCAGGAAAGGCAGGCTTCCCTCATCAAGAAGCAGGCGGAAGAGATCAAGGCCCAGGCCGCCGCCAGCGCCAGCGTGATCGATCTGGCTCGTCGCATCGGCCATCTCGAAGCCTGGCATAACAGCCGGGACCGGCGGTAAAGGCCGTTTTGCGTAACGCCATCCTACGCTTATGAATGAGCGCTCACCCGTGCTCGATCCTGATCAGCGAGGGGCGTTCCAGCACGCTGTCCAGGCGTTCGATCCGGTCGAGGGCGGCGCGCATCTGGGCTTCGCGGGTCTCGTGCGTTACCAGCACGATCGGCACCGCCTCACCGGGTGAGCGGCCGTGTTGCAGCATGCTTTCCAGCGAGACGCCGGCATCGCGCAGGGCGCAGGTGACATCGGCGATCACGCCTGGTCGATCCACCACCATCAGACGCAGATAATAGGCGCCGGTATAGGCGGACATCGGCACCGAGGGCGCGTCCGACAAATGCCGCGAATCGGCACCCCAAACAGGCGTGGTGCGGAAGCGGGCGATGTCGATCAGATCGGCAACCACCGCCGAGGCGGTGGGCCCGGCGCCGGCGCCGCGGCCTTCCAGCATCACCCGGCCGACGAAATCACCCTCCACCACCACCGCATTGTAAACCCCGTCCACCCGCGCCAGGGGTGCGGTTTCCGGAATCATGCAGGGATGCACGCGGCTTTCGATGCCGGCATCGGTCTGGCGGGCGATCCCCAGCAGCTTGATCCGGTAGCCGAGCTCGCGGGCAAAGGATTGGTCGAGCGAGGAGATGGCGCGAATGCCTTCCACATGCACATCGGCAAAACGCACCGGGCGGCCGAAGGCGAGGGCCGCCAGGATGGTCAGTTTGTGGGCGGCGTCGACGCCATCGATATCGAAAGAGGGATCGGCTTCGGCATAGCCGAGCTTTTGGGCATCGGCGAGCACCTCGGAAAACTCCCGGCCACGTTCGCGCATGGTGGTGAGAATGTAATTGCAGGTGCCGTTGAGGATGCCGGTGACGCGGCGGATCCGGTTGCCGGCAAACCCTTCGCGCAAGGCCTTGATGATCGGTATGCCGCCGGCGACCGCTGCCTCGAAAGCGAGCACGGCATGGCCCTCCTCGGAGGCGACAGCCAGCTCGGCGCCATGCACCGCCAGCAACGCCTTGTTGGCGGTGACCACGTGGCGGCCCGCCCGCAGCGCATTGAGCACCAGCGTGCGGGCCGGGTCGCCTGCGCCGCCGATCACCTCGACCACCACATCCACGGCATCATCGGCGGCCAGCGCCACCGGATCGTCATACCAGCGCAAACCGGCAAAATTCTCGCCGCGATCACGCATGCGGTCGCGGGCGGAAATCGCCGTCACGGTGATCGGCCTGCCAGCGCGGGCAGCAATCAGCCCGGCGTTTTCGCGCAGCAATTTCAGCACGCCGCCGCCCACCGTGCCCAGACCCGCAACGCCGACCGAAAGCGGCCGGCCGGACGCCATCGTCATGGGGCCGGTTCCAGCACCGGTGCGGCGAGCGGCGCGATGTTGCTGTCGGCTTGCAGGAAACCGCGAATATTGCGGATTGCCTGGCGCAGACGCTGGGTATTCTCCACCAGGCCGATTCGCACATGGCCGTCGCCATGCTCGCCGAAGCCAAGGCCGGGGGCGACGGCGACCTGCGCGCGCGAGAGCAGCAGCTTGGAAAACGCCACGCTGCCGAGATGGGCGAAGCGCGGCGGGATCGGCGCCCAGGCGAACATCGACCCCTCGGGGCTCGGTACATGCCAGCCGGCCTGGTCCAGCCCCTTGATCAGCACGTCGCGGCGCTCGCGATAGAGATCGCGCATCTGCTGCACGCAGTCCTGTGGCCCGTTCAGGGCGGCGGCGGCGGCCACCTGGATCGGGGTGAAGGCGCCGTAATCGAGATAGGACTTCATCCGCGCCAGCGCCGCCACCAGGCGCTGGTTGCCGGCGGCAAAGCCGATGCGCCAGCCGGGCATCGAATAGGTTTTCGACATCGAGGTGAATTCCACCGCAATCTCGCGCGCGCCCGGCACCTGCAGGATCGAGGGCGGCACCAGATCGCCGAAATAGATTTCCGCATAGGCGAGGTCGGACAGAATCCAGATCTCATGTTTGCGGGCGAAGGCCACCAGCTCGCGGTAAAAATCCAGATCGGCCAGATAGGCGGTGGGATTGGACGGGAAATTCACGATCAGCGCGGTGGGCTTCGGCACCGAATGGCGCACCGCGCTATCCAGCGCGCGCAGCATCGATTCGCCGGGATGGGCGGGAATGCTGCGCACCGAGGCGCCGGCAATGATAAAGCCGAATTGGTGGATCGGGTAGGATGGATTCGGCACCAGGATCGTATCGCCAGGGCTGGTGATGGCGGAGGCCAGGTTGGCCAGGCCTTCCTTGGAGCCGAGCGTGGCGATCACCTCGGTCTCCGGGTCAAGCGACACATCGAAGCGGCGGCGGTAATAGCCGGCCAGCGCGCGCCGCAGGCCGGGGATGCCCTTGCTGGTGGAATAGCGATGGGTGCGCGGATCGGCGACCGTTTCGACCAGCTTGGCGACGATATGCGGCGGGGTCGGGCTGTCCGGGTTGCCCATGCCGAGATCGATGATGTCCTGCTTCTCGGCGCGTGCCCGTGCCTTGGCGGCATTCACTTCCGCGAAGACATAAGGCGGCAGGCGGCGGATGCGGTGGAACTCTTCGGTCATTGCGGCCTCTGGGCAGGAAAAGCGTCAATCACGGTAACAGACTCACGACCGCGCCGCGACCATAGGGGCGGGCAGCGATGCGCAGGGAGGCTTGCGGCACGTGCAAGGCTGAAAAAGCGTCGGCAACCGCGCGGGCGCGCTGCAAGGCCAGGTCGATAGCCGCCTCCTGGCCCTCCGGCGTGTCGGACTCAGCATCGCCAAGGCCGGTGATCTCGATTGTCTGCGCCTTTCGGTGGCTGACCACATCCTTCAGCGTCTGCATCTGCGACGGCGGCAGGGTGGCAGCCCCGGTCGGGAAAAACACCCGCGTCCCGTCGGGTGGCGGCAAGGGCCGGGGCATCGTGCTGACCGTGGGGGCCGGCTCGGCCGGCACACCCTCGAATGTCGCTGGCGCCGGCGGCGCGTCAGGCACGAGTGGCAGACCGGGCGTATCGATCGGGTCACCCACCAGTTGCAGGGCGGCATCCTTGGGCGGGGCGGGTGGCGGCGCCGGCGTGGCAGGCTTGGCCGGTGGCGGCGGCGCTTCGGCGCCTGGCAAAACGGCGTTTGCCGTTGTCTCCTCGGCGTCCGGCGCCGCGGCCGGCGCACCTGCCGCTGGGCTCGGCGCCGCCGGCACCGGTGCTGGCGGCGCCGGCGGGGGCGGTGGCGTGATTTTCTCGATCGGCGTATCGGCGGCCAAAATCTCGCGGCGGTCGCGCTCCGCCGTCAGCTCGTTGCGCAGCGCGTTACGAAAGGCCGGATCCGGCATTACCGGCTTGGCGGGAACGGTGCCGATATGCGGGTAAGGCTGCCCAACACCCGGCGGCGGCGGGCGTTCGGCGGCGATCTGGCCGCCCTCCAGGTCGTGGAAAAGATCGAGCGGCGTGTTCATCGGATCTGAGCCACACCCCGCGAGCAGCACACACCCGATCAATGCATAGCAGACTTGCACTTTGTGAAGACCGCTCGCTTGAACGCGGGCCATCCGACTTCTACCCTTATCCGTATAACCAGGCATAAAGCCGCAGCCTCCGACCGACGCGCTGGTCTAGCCGGGCCAGCGCCCGCCGGAAAGGATACATCAGGAAATGTCTACCCATCGCACGCCGGGCGCCGACCACGGGTCTGCTGACGCGAAGCCGAAGGACGCCCGAACGGCAGAGCCAAAACTGGGCGAGTTCAAGCTCGCCGACCCCGATGTGATCGGGCGGTCGATGGCCGATATCGCCGAACGCTCGCAACGCATCGTTGGCGACTGGCTGGACCGGCAATCGAAGGTGACCCCCAGCGCCGACCCGCTGAATATCGGCCGCGCCTTCATGGAAATGACCGCCAAGCTGATGCAGAACCCGGCCCGGCTGGTGCAGGCGCAGATCGGCTTCTGGCAGGATTACGTGACGCTGTGGCAAAACACCACGCGGCGGATGATGGGCATCGAGGCGAGCCCGGTGATCGAGGCCGGACCGAAGGACAAGCGGTTTCGCGACGAATCCTGGCAGCAGAGCGAAGTATTCGACTTCATCAAGCAGAGCTACCTGCTCTCCGCGCGCTATGTGAACGACGTGGTCGGCCATGTGGACGGGCTGGACCCGAAAACCGCCAAAAAAGTCGATTTCTACGCCCGCCAGTTCGTCGACGCGATGAGCCCGAGCAATTTCGTGATGACCAACCCGGAAGTGCTGCGCCGCACCGCCGAGACGGGCGGCGAAAATCTGTTGCGTGGCCTGAACAATTTGCTGGGCGATCTGGAGCGTGGGCGGGGCAAGCTGAGCATACGGATGACCGACCCCGATGCGTTCAAGCTGGGCGGCAATATCGCCGTCTCGCCAGGATCGGTGATTTTCCAGAACGAGCTGATGCAGCTGATCCAGTATACGCCGAGCACGCCGGATGTGCTGAAGCGGCCGCTGCTGATCCTGCCGCCCTGGATCAACAAATACTACATCCTCGATCTGCGGCCGAAAAACAGTTTTGTGCGCTATGCGGTCAGCCAGGGGCACACGGTGTTCATGGTCTCCTGGGTGAACCCGGACGAAACGCTCAGCGATGCCGGGTTCGAGGATTACATGCATAAGGGCATTTTCGCCGCCCTGGATGCAATCGAGGCCGCCACCGGCGAGCGGGAGGTCAATGCGATCGGCTACTGCCTGGGCGGCACCTTGCTCGCCAGCACCCTCGCCTGGATGGCCAAGCGGGATATCGACCGGATCAAGACCGCGACCTTCTTCGTCAGCCTGCTGGATTTCGAGGATGCCGGCGAACTCGGGGTGTTCATCGACGAGGAACAGCTCAAGGCGCTGGAAGAGCGCATGGATGAACAGGGCTATCTGGAAGGCAGCGCCATCGCCACCACCTTCAATATGCTGCGCTCCAACGACCTGATCTGGTCGTTCGTGGTGAACAACTATCTGATGGGCAAAGATCCCTTCCCGTTCGACCTGCTCTACTGGAATTCCGACTCCACCCGCATGCCGGCGCGGATGCATAGTTTCTATCTGCGGAACATGTATCAGCTGAATCTGCTGGCGCAGCCTGGCGGGGTGGTGCTGGACGGCGTGCCACTCGATCTGAGCGAGGTGAAGGTGCCGGCCTATTTCCTCTCTACCCGCGAGGATCACATCGCCCCATGGCGCTCCACCTATCGCGGCATGCAGCTTCTGGGCGGCGAAACCCGTTTCGTGCTGGCGGCCTCCGGGCATATTGCCGGGGTGATCAATCCGCCGGATGGCGGCAAGTATAATCACTGGGTCAACGAAGCCCTGCCCGCTTCCGCGCAGGACTGGCTGGATGGCGCGACCGAACTGGCCGGCTCATGGTGGAGCGACTGGAATCGCTGGGTGACGACGCGCGCGCCCCAGTTGGTCGCCGCCCGCAGCCCGGGCGCCGGCCGATTGCCGGTGATCGAGGCGGCGCCGGGCAGTTACGTGACGGTCAAGGCGGCCTAAGGCATCGTCGGCAAATAAGTGCGTCGGCACGCCGACAAAGATGCCGCTTCAAACAAAAGCGCGAGGCGCCCGTTCGACCCCGTAACCCGATTCGGTTAATCTCGAACGGGCCCTAAGGATAGGGTTGACGGAAGAGTTGTCCAAATTCTAAGACTTATTGCGATAAAGCGGCTAATGCCTGCTTATTGCTTAAGGCATCCGGTTTATACTATAGGTTGCAAGCCTAGGTGAGGGTCCACCAACCGTTGTAAGCATTTAACGTGATGCATATCCAAGCCGTTCCAGTGGCGCTGCAGGAAGAGAAGAAGCAGCAACAGGCCGAAAAGCCGCGGCCGGTTCGCCGGTCGATGGCGCTGGCGGCGCTCGGTCTGGCAGTCGCCTCGCTTGGCATCGCAATGGCGCTGCAGCGCCTGCATATTGCTGGATTGCCGGGCTTGGGCCTGGCCTGGATCGGCGTATTCGGTGCCGCCTGGATCCCGATGTCGGCCCTGACCGTTCGCCGTGCCAGGGAGACCGGTGCCGCCAACCTGGCGGATAGTATTGCCGCACAGGCACAACTTCAGATTGAGCTGTTCCGCTCTACCCGCCGGGATGCCTTGACTGGCCTGCCCAGCCGGGCCGCCTTTGCCGAAATACTCGGCGGGCTGGTGTCTGGCGGCAAGAAGCTGGCCCTGCTGGTGATCGACCTTGACGATTTCGACCGGTTGAACGGCATGTATGGCGATGGCACGGGTGACGACGTGTTGCGCGCCTTCGCCGACCGGCTGCGCCGGATTGCCGACCACCGTGAATATCTGGCGCGGCTCGATGGCGACGAATTCGCCTTGGTACTGGACAAGCCAGACGACCTGAAATTCCTCGATACGACGACCGGCCAGGTGCTGCAGAATCTGTGTGCGCCCTATGCCGTTTCGGGCAGCCTGGTGGATGTGCGGGCGAGCATCGGTATCGCTCTGGCGCCGGAACATGGTGGCAACGCCGAAACCCTGCTGCGCGCGGCCCGGGTGGCGTTGCGCCGGGCCAAATCCGGCGGCGGTGCCGGCTGGCGGCTGTGCGAAGACGATGAGTCCGAGGCGATCAGGCAGCGTGCGCAGATGCGGGCGGATCTGAGCCGGGCGATCGAGGAAGGCGAAATCGTTCCGTGGTACCAGCCGATCGTCAAGCTGCCGAGCGCCGAGATCGCCAAATTCGAGGTTCTGGCGCGCTGGAACCACCCGAGCTTGGGTCTGCTTGAGCCGGAAAAATTCATCCCCCTTGCCGCCGAACTGGGGCTGCTTGGCCATCTGACCATGGGCCTGCTGCGGCATGTGGCGGTGGACATGATGCAATGGCCGGAATGGTGCCGGTTTTCGATCAATGTCTCAGCGGGCCAGTTGAGGGAGCTGATCGGCTTCGTCGGCAACCAGCCGGGCGACTGGCAACGCCGCATGGATCTGACCCGGCTTGATGTTGAAATCACCGAGGCCGCGCTGATCGAGGATCAGGCGATGGCACACGAACTGATCGCCGTGCTGCATGAGCACGGCGCCCGCGCCGGGCTGGATGATTTCGGCAGCGGGTTTTCGAATGTGTTCCACCTGCGCGACATGCCGTTCGACTTCATCAAGATCGGCAAGGCCTTTGTCGGCTGTCTGATCGAGGACATCAGGGCCGAATCCTGCGTGCTCGCCATGCTGTGGCTGGGCCACGGACTGGGCATCGATATGGTGGCCAATGGGGTGGAGAGCGCGGAGGTGGCCGATCGGCTCGGCAAGATGGGCTGCCAGTTCGCGCAGGGTTATCTCTATTCGCGCCCGGTAGCCGCCGACGGTGTCGCAGACCTGCTCAGCCTGCCCAGGCTGGGCGATACACCGGCGAAGACTGGCCGCCGCAGCCCCGCCTCGCCCTGGCAGGGCGGCTGAGTTTCACCAATTGCGCTCGGCATAAGCAAGAGGCCGATAAAGGTGTAGATGGTGCGTAAGCGGTTTTGGGCCTTTTGCTTCCTCGGAAGTTCTCTGTTCGTATTGGCGTGGAAGCTTCATAGCTTCTCGCCATGGGACCTCAGGCACAGCCTTATGAGCTTTATTACTATCGTGCTGTTATGGATAATTGTGGGACATGTTTTCACGAGATTCCACGAAATCGATCGCGGCATTCCTCCTGGTTACAAGGACTAGAGCGGGATGCGATCCGATCGAATCGTTGTCGAGTGTCGCATCCCGCTCTCGTTCTTTGTTTTGGCGAGCATGTTCATCCGGCAGCTGACCGCATAGTGCCGGATCATGCTCTAGGATTTCTGCCTTACCAAATCTGCCA
>Ga0116229_10004191_pt1:0-12500 | contig 23663 bp, 13 predicted proteins | sample S1TSphgellanicum_3_FD_87313 | JGI IMG/M metagenome (GOLD analysis project Ga0116229, IMG submission 87313) | Host-associated microbial communities from peat moss isolated from Minnesota, USA - S1T2_Fc - Sphagnum magellanicum MG | ecosystem: Host-associated > Plants > Peat moss >...
ATATCATTGGAAAGTTCTTGGAATGTAGATGTCTAAAGTGGGCTCGCATTGCTCATTTGGACATCTGAAACGTAAGTTATGGCCAAAAGAAGAGTCGGGAGTCAAATTGTCAGTTTGACTCTCGACCACAAAAAGTCGGGAATTGACCCGATTTACTTAGCTCCAGGGAGCGTGCCACATATCGTTGGAAAGCTCTCGATGATAGCTGCAACTTTGCTTTAGACCGCACCTCAATCGGAGGTCTGCTCGCAAAGTTATGGGGCTCCAAAGTCGCGGGAGTCCCAGTTGGCGGGATTTCGGGACTCCCACTCGGGAGTCCCGGGAGAGAAAAGCCATTTGGATGTAGGCTCCGTGGCCAGCCACAAAGTATACTATAAGGGGGAAGGTGGTGGCTTCCCCCAAGTCCGGGCCACGATGAGTCTTGTGTGTTTGTGTTGCCCGTGGCTCATCTTAGCACCAAGGGTGCTCCAACTATGCACTAACCACTTTCCGTGGGTTGTGTGCAGGCCCGTGTGAGTGAGTGAAGCTTGTCAACTCTTCCTAGTCCCATCCCAGAGCTCCAACACGCCCCTCTACCCCTCAAAGTGTTGTGAGCTAGGGAGCGTGCTCCGACTCCTCCCTCTTTCGCTGTTTTCTACTTGGGCTCACATTTGAGTCCTTTAAGGAGTTGGGAGTGCGTCACTTGACTCAACTTGACGAACTTGACTCAATTTTATTTTTTTAAATTGTTAAAAGATGAAAATTTTGTATGTGTTGAATATATTTGGAGTAGAATAATACCCATCATAAAGTTTGAAAAATGAAAAATATACTTCAAAAATGAAATCATAGGTGATAGTTTTGTATGAAACTATAGGTGAAAATTGAAATGATGTAAAAAAAGACAATCCACTAGTTGTTTTGAAAATTATTGCTTTTGTTTAAACATTTTGGTCAAAAACATGATTTTTCAATGTTGGTAAACAATAAAACTTTATTATTGAATATTTTAATAATAAACATGCCAAATGAAAGAGGGAAGATCCTTAAGGTGGGCCTATTTTTTTTCATCCCCCCCCCTTGTTAATGGATTATTTCACCTAATAACAAATATGACACCTTATGGATGTAAAAACACTGTCATATATTATGTGTACATAATTACATTGAACATACCCAATCCTCTTAAAATTATTGTTGGATCAAAGTTAATTTTGATTTAAAATGAACTTTGCATTACAAAAAACTTTTTACTTGAATTTAGGATTCTCAAAATATTGCCACCAAGAAAAAATTCATTATACATTGTCATACTTGTTATATGTCACCATTTTTTGTGCAAAGTGGCTCACCTCTAGTATGTTTTCACTTGTTCTTTAATGTTAAAATTGATAAAGGCTTAATTAAGTTGTTGTATTGCACTTAACATTTTTTTGGAAAATTTGGAATATGATAGATTTAATGTCATACTTATTAAGACTAAGAAAATATGGGTGCACTTTTGGCAATGTTACACATATTGAAATATGAGGTGTATGGCTAGTTTAATATTTTAAAGATTGAGAATTTATTATGTGCCACAACAAAATTTTGCAAAACATTTGTGAATTGTCCATGTTTAACATAGCAATAGTTGTAACAATTACATAACAAAAATCTAAAGTATGTTGACATTATCTACATACAATGTTGATTGAACATATGTCTAGTGACCATTGCAAATTCAAGAAATTTAACATTATATGACCCATATGACAACAACATTTCAAGAACATATGACCAATGCATCTTTGGAACATTTAACACATGACCATTGCATCTTGGGAACACGTGAAATTTTGAAAACAAAGATTGAACATATGACCGAATCATCATGTCATTCCAAAATCCAAAGACTTATAAAGAATTGAAAATTGAAAATTGAAACAGAAAACCAAAAAAGTAGAATCTAATAACATTTTGAGAGTAGTCAACATGGAACAAATTATATAACAAGCTTATAAAGGATTAAAACACATGAACAATAAAATCTAGTGGATATTAAACTATAGCAAAAGGTCCATACTGTAAGGGTCCATGAATTGTTCAAGCACAACGATATCGGACTAAATTACTTTGAACCACAATAACAAACTATAATAATCAAATTTGGACTTGGAACTAAAGCACAATAATAGAATATAATAAGGGACTATAATTGTTAAAGGTAGAAAATTTGCTCATACTAGTTAGTCCTATGGGCTTCCTAGTAACTAGGTAGTTATTAGTGGTAGATATACTTATGGTCTTCTATCTTATCTTGAAAATGAAGCCATTAGGTTAGTTAGCCCATGGGAATGGTGATTGGCATTTGATTACCAATCAACCATGAGGGACTTGTGAAAGGATTAGGATAAGGGCTTACTTTTGTGGGTGGATTGTGCACCTTGTGTGGTTTATGAAATAAGGGGATTAGGAGATGAATTCCCATCATTCTTGTATGAGGAGTTTATGGGGGAATGGAGGACAGAAAGATATATTGTATGAAAAAAAAATGTGTGTGTGAAAGTTGTGGGACTTGATGTGCTTTATTTTTTATTTTTTATTTATCATATGCTTTACTTTCCTTTTAGAATGATAGTAATTCACTGTAATTTGATGTAGAATATTGTAGCTTTCGTATTAATTTAGTCTATTTTTTTTTAAACTTGTTCATTGGGATATGGTAGCTTGCTGGAAGGTAGATGTAACAAGACAATAAGAGCAATTTGCAAGCACTTTGGTGAAAGGTAATATTACAACAAAGTGGATAAATATGTTGAAATGGTGGTTATGTTTAAAATAGGTATTCTCTAGGGACTGGAAAGGAGTTGTTTTTTATTTTAGGGTTTTTAATAACTCCCAACCTTAAAGTTTTTTTTGTTGATTTTAGATTGAAGGTAAGACTATTTTCATAAAGGAAATCCCTTTTTTAGTTTATGTTTATCTTTTGAACAATTCATTTTTTAACCCAGTCACCCATTGTCTTGCTAATTTAATAGGAATATTTCCAAATCCATGATTACATAATAACATAACAACAAATGGAAACAAAAATAAATAAAATGATGAGAGCAAACCAACAAACTATAAAAGACAAAAAAATCACAAAGTAACCAAAACATGATCCTTTGTGAAGGAATTATCCAATTAAAAAAGAATTTAATCCTTAACTCAATTTTAGGTTGATATGTCATCATCGATAGTGGAATATGAACCAAAAACCAATAGTAACCTTTAATTTCCTAAGCTTCACACGTTGCTAATCATCATAAATTCCATCATAGGGGAAGTTTTTTAGGTAAAGAAAGTTTGTGAATACATGCCAACCACCACATGAAGGTTGTGCAACTTTGGTTTCATAAATGAAAATGTTGAAAATGTATGTTGGTCCTCCACACTTCCCAACATTTGGATTGTAACAATTTTAACTAGGTTGAAATATTCAAACATAAAACTTTGCAACACCTTGGAAGTTGAAAAAAAATTTCATAAAAAAAAAAGGATTCAACAAAATTAATAGTTCAATGTAAAAGTAACATTTGCTTTCATTTCAAGGTGCTACATTGTAGTTTAGGGTGAAAGCACATTATGTGGCAAAATAATGTTGCCACAAATATATTTTTTCAAAATTGTGCAATTTTCAACTATCACCAAGCCAATATTAAAAGAGATTTTCATAAATTATACTACCAAATAATGCAAGTGTTAAAGGAAACTACATTTTTTATTAATATTAAATGATTAAGGAATATATTTGTGAAAAAATATATGTTGTCACAATATACTACAAAATGCAAATATACATTTTAAATGATTCAAATAATTGCAAAACTTGATGAAGTACTTAGTTATATATTGAATATGAATTGATTGTACCATTTCAATTATAGTTGAAAAGTTTGGTTCATGCGATTTCACAAAAAATATCTAAACAAGTTTTTTATTCAAACGAGCATAAGTGTATTGAAAAAAAACATTTTGTTCAAAAATTACTTTCATTTGGAAGATAACAAGTTTTATGTGGTAGTCTTTTGTATCAAAATCCATTTTATATGTTTATCAAAATGCTAGATGAAATCAAAGAAAAACTACCACCAAAATAATACAAAATGTACCCAAAAATTAAGAGTACATTTTATGGCTTAAAATGTCCCCCCCCCCCGCGTGTGTTTTCACCCTTTAAGGATATTTAAAGAAAAGATGGGTGTAAACACAATGTTCAACCATAATTAGTTATAATAATAACGTATTTTCAAATGTGTGAAGTTCCTTTTAAATTTTTCTTTAACATCAACTCGAAGCTAGTACTTTCTACTTCACTAAATATGTGGAAAAATAATTGGGTGGTCATATGGTACATTTGTTATGGACATTAAACAAAAAAAATTATTTCAAAAAATATACGTAAAATTTTGGAAAAATAAATTGAAAATTAATTTTAAAATCTAAAGAATGTGTTTAAATTTTTTTACAATGTAGTTGGTGAAGAATTAGAATTTTTTTAATACAAATAATTGATAGAAGTTTTTAAAAAATCTAGTTGGCAAAAGTTTTTAAAAGATTTAACTGGTAGAAACTTTTAAATTTAATAATGAAAGGAAAGTTAATAAAAACAAAGTTCATGAACTTTTTAAATATGTAATCGATAGATGTTTCTAGAAACTTATTTAATGAAAATTTATAGAAACTTTAAGCGGTGGAACTTCTTAGAAAGTTGATACATTTTTAAAAAGTTATATTGAATAGTATAAATAAATGGTTGAAAGGCACCACCTTTCAATTTTCTCAACATAAGTTGTCATTTTTGTAATTTAACTCTATTTCATGGTTAGCTTGCATCATGTTTTGTTCAATCAATAAATTTTTTAAATTTTGGTTTATTGTTAAGTTTATTGTTTATGAAGTCTAGATTTTTTTTTTCCAAGTTGTATTTTTGTGTTGATTTTTACAACATTACCCATATAACATCCATCAAACAACTCGTTAGGAATCAATATGTCAATCCTTTTGTTATAAAGTTTACAACTTTTGTAATACAACAACCGTGCAGATTTTATTATAAACCTTAAATTTTTGCATGATTGAAATGTAACAAGACACCCCCCAAAAAAAGAAATACAAGTTGGTGGAAATATTTTTACATGTTACCCACTTGTGCATGAGAGTTTGACATTTCAATAATGTTATTGAAAACATCATGAGCATGATTTTGTTAGGTTTCGAGTAAGAGCTTCAAGATGGGTGACAAAACTAATTTTCACCACTTGAAGACCAAAAATTCAACACACACATTGTTTAAATCTAACTCATATGTAATCCACCATAGATAAATAATATCATGTTTACATGATAACACATCCTTGAAATCTTTAAAGGTGTTAAACACAAAATAAATCATTACATCATATTTGTAGAGTCCATAAAATTGATGATCACACATTTTGATTGATGCAAAATATAATAAAAAAAAGATGTCCCTTTGCCAAGAGAATTTGATCAAAACATGGATAATTTCTAACAAGGGAAACAATCCCACAAGGCCAAGGAGGACAACAATATTAAACAATGGGTCAAAATTAGTTTGTAAATCTTGGAACTCAACATTGTCCTCTACCATTTCAGCCAACAAAGTTTTGTATTTATATATGACCCTTTTGCATGGGGACAAGATGCTTATCCACCTTGTTTTTATATTCTTTAAAATTTATTTTTCTTCATTCACAACAACACAACCATCGTTGTAAAATATATGTGTTTTTTTGGACTCCATGAAAAAAATGCATATAAGAATTAAAATGAAGATTCAATTCTAAAAACCACAAGAAAATGGGATGAGATTTGAATGACAAGGTTACTATGGTGGTTTATGTAGTGGGTCCCTTCCATATGAGTGAGTAATCCTCCTTGATTCATTTCATTACGCCATTTTTCACTACTACCAACAACTACATAAATGGAAAACAACATTAGAAATAAAACTTTAAAAAACCTAATTTTTTTATAAATAAAATCAACAATAAAAACCAAAAAGCTCATGTCAAAGATGTTCATGCCATCTATTCCAAATGGTAATAACTTCAAACCAATGTTAGATTTTTAAAAACCATTGTCATTTTACAATACATGCATTATCATCTTGGATAAATTATTAGCATTCCCAATTTTAGTAATGTTTTTCAAAAGAGATTAAAATTGATATTAATAAATCTGATATGAATAAAAATGTATGTGTGAATTAATACCCAAGATTAAATATCAATTGTTGTCATTTCATTGCAAGTAAGTGCTAGGTATTAAAAAAATCAAAGACCTTTCTTATTTTAAATTACACTTGCTTGTACATAAAATCCACCATTACCCACCTAATAGTGTCAAACTAATGTTTATTAATTAACAAAATGACACCTAAGGGGAAAAAAATGCTAAAAATGACATACTCCAACATCAATTGTCCCTACTGTAGAAAACTAAAAATTGTGGCAATTTGTTGTGATTTTTTCACCCTTTTACCCTTGACCTTAACTTGCATCTACTCTTGAATAGTGTAATGATTGTTGTTCATGTACACAATTGTGTTCAAATGTTGATAATTGCTTGTTGACAAACTAGTTATGCTTATCAACCCCATAGGTGTGGAAAATCCTTTGTAGCCTTTCTTTTGCCTATGTGCTTTTGTGTTTGAATTGGGGCCCAAAATGAGGTATTTTCTTGTTATTGCAAAACACACACCATATTTGACATTGTGCAATGTGGACCTTCCCACCTTCCATGTAGCACTTTAGCCTATGGAAAAAAATAATGCCCAAGAATCTTAGCACTTCCTAGAAGGTTCATAATTCTTCTTACTAGTCTATTTAAAAGGTTTTTCCTTTCTCAAAAATTAATAATCTCAACCACATCAAGTGTAAAGGCTACATATGTTAGCAAACCACTAAAACAAACCAAAGTGACTACAACATTGTTGTGTTTACACATCAATAAATAGTAAATGTTTTAAGTGTTGGAAAAACTTGATAGTGATGGCTACATCAATTTAGTTTGAATCCAAAAGGTGATAAACAAAGGGTTCCGTTAATGGCATTTTGACTAGATTGAAAGTAATGCTCCGATGAAAAAAATAAAAAATTGCAAAAACTACCCACTATAGAAAACATCACAATTGGTTTCATGTATAACCATCCCACAAGCTCAAGCAAAACATAAATTATAAAAGCCAACCAACTTTTGTTGATTTATTCATTGCAAAAACCAATCTTGAAATCTCTACCACAAAAATCCATTTTGAATATGGTGATTAGAATACATCCATTGTGTTTGCATAACAAATGCCCTTAATTTCACTACAACAAAAGGTGTATGCCAAATGCTTTCATTGGATTTTGAGTGAATTCACTAGTTCAAGTAAATGAGACCTAGTGGGGATGAAGTGAATTCACTAGTCCATTCGACATGGACTAGTGAACTTCACCCACATTTTGTAGTAGTGTTTAGAAAATGCACTCACATTAATAGTTATAATTAAAAGAAATAATGTCACCAAACTAATAAAAATTTGAGAAGTATTATTTTTTAAAAAATTCCATGAACTTACATAATGCTTAGTTATTATGTAACATAAGCCCAATCATGTTTAGAAAATTTCCAATAAATTTAATTCAAATTAAAGATGCAACTAAATGTTTACATCAATAGAAATGTTGTTTTTATTGCTTACATTTGAAACAAGAATTTTGTCACTCCATTGAATCAACTCACCATTATCAAAGGGTAATTATTTATGAGTCATGATCTATTGACCATATTCACATGATAAAAAGTTTGTTATGTCATTGAAGACCTATGGATTCATTTACATGTGCATTTATGTGAATCAATTGGACATTTATAACTATAGTTTTGATTCACCATATTTGTTTAATTTCTTAGAGGATTAAGAGACCATTGTGTAGTTATGAATCAAGTATTGTTTTGGGAGTGTTCATCTTGTCATAAAATTTCCAACACCACACAATGAACATGATTTCATCTCCATCTTAACTAGTTGAAAAAGGTAATCCCATATGCATATCTACATTTTGAAATAAATTCACAATAAATTTAGATTAGATATGATTATATAGAGCTACATTTAACACATTTAAGTAAAACTCCTTTGCAAAAAGATGATAGTAGTATTGCAATGGAACAAATTGGGCAATAAAAGGTTATCACTCACCTATTTGATGAACATTATGGAGATTTGGTTGTTCCTCCCCCAAACACAAATAATAATTATCAATTTGAAAACTTAAAATTTAGATTAAAATACAACCTTCAATATCAAACTACAAACATGGGTGTTTTAATCAAAGCTAAACAATAATAAGTTAACATTAAAATTACTTACACCTCGATACCCTTCCATATTAAACCACCATTGAGTATGCAAAATATGTTACTGGTACTAATCTTGCTACCTAGAAACAAATTGTAGTATGATCCAAAATATAAACAATGTGCAAACAAACCTCAAAGTGTCGATGCAAGTGGTGGAAAAAGGCCATTTATTACACATTTTTGTTGCCACCTAGTTTCCTAGTACATAATGACTTGCAAACATCACCTTTGTAGATTGCTTCCTATATTTGACACCACACAAATTAAAGCCATTGCAATCAACTACCTTCTACAATTAAAAAAAATAGGGGCAAAGACATTGAACACATGCTTGAAACCATCAAAATACACATACTTGTTTGTGCATAAAGTAACCTACCCAATAGATGTACATAGTTACCAAGTTGTACCTTTTATATGCCCACAAGTTTAATGAAGTATGGGACACAAGGTTAGATGCAACCCATTGAAAGCTAAGTTGTCAATTGACATGTTGAAATTTTTAGTAGGTACACTTGTTGAATTTCTCCCATGAATTGGTTACTCTAATAAAACACTCAATATTATTTGCCCAAAAATCTTCTTCCTAAGTTCCACGGGCCAATTGTGGATTGATCCAATGTACTTTTAGTGACAAAATGTTGACACCAAACTTCTCCCATGAATTGGGTGCTTTAATAAAGTATTCAACAATATTTACCTACCCAAGCTTCTTCCTAAGTTCCATATACCATTTATGGATTGAATCGATGTATTTTTAAATGGCGACATCTGGTTAAAATTGTCCCATGAAAAAAATGTCTAACTACAATTACACTTCAAAAGATGCACAAACATTTATGTATAACCAATGCATCTTTAGACATATTTTGTGAACTTTGTGTTATTTATTTTCAAATTGTCAAAATTTGAGATATTCAAATTTGGGATGTTGGACCCCCGTTTTTTTAGTATTTAGTCATATTAAAACAAAAAGACCATCATTTGTCATGATATTGTGATTTTGCATTAGTTTTTTTAATAAGAATGCTACAAGCTTTACTTATACAAAAGATTGAAATCAATTACAGATATTATTTCATAGGTTTACAAATAGACAAAATGAAACCCATTTGATGAATGCATTTTGAACTCCTTTGGTTCACAAAATCTTACAAATCAAACTCACGCTTGCTTTATTAGGAAAAAAATGTTTTGGAAGAAATTGACGTGAAAAAACCTTATAGAATATACACAACTTGGAAAAACAAAACATTCATCAAAATTCTTAGGAATTTTTTGCAAATGATATGATTCAAGTATCATGATTGATATCACAAGCTATATTTTCTAGGGGGAAATACCTTGTTGTTGGGTAGTTATAGCAAAAACATACCCCAATGCTTCAAATAAATAAAAGTTTAGATGTTTTATTACAAAATGACCTACAGGAAAAGAACTTTATTCAACCTACAACAACCATTTTAAAAAAAAAAGTACAACAAATTAGAAAACCCAAAATTGCAAACATTTGACAATCCAAGTGCATGCATTTGCACTATTCACATTAAGGTGCTAGTAAAAATGGTTATGCTTATATCAAAGACAATGTTATTTTTATATCTTAAGGCAAAACAATATTACATTAGAATCCACATTGGACGTTGAAAAGGAAATGGATGTTACCACAAAAACACTTGAAATGATATAAGATTTCAACCACTTGATCTACTAGGTCATGCATAGTTAACAAAAACATATTTCTTGGGATTTCAACAACACCAGCTTGCAAACAAGTCACAAATCAATACATTTCAAGGGCAACATGTGTAATCATCCCTAGAATTTAAAAATGGTTATGCAAGTTTGGACACTTGAATATGATGGGAAACCTACTTTGCTTGCACATATCAATCTATCTTAATTTGAGATTCATAGTGCCTTTCATTTTGTGACATGATGCATTCAAACTAAAGGACATTTGTGACATTAAGGGACATTGTTACGCATTGTAGAAATAGGGTAGTAGTTGCAAGGATTATATAATAAACAAGGTGTTGTCTTCATGGCCTATTGCATTGATGTGATAAATGCACAAAATGTAGTATAACATTGATGATACTTCAAAACATGAAAAAAACCCTCAAAAACATGATGCAATTGCATGCAAAACAAACACTAAAACAAGGTATATGTGTGTTTTTTTGGTCCACACCTCTCACACTTTGATGTATCAAAAACACAATACTTGCAAAAAACCCAAGATCTTCAAAACAATGTGGACAAAGAACCCTACAAGGAAAGAGATAGGAACAAAATAATGAACTTTAAGAATATATTCATATGAGGACAAATACAAAAACCATAGGGAGCTCACAAAAAAAATTAGGATATATTTTGCACCAATAAAATTTTAATATAAATACATGAAGTCAAAAAATTAGGGATAAAAGGAACTAAAAGATAATTTACAAACCTTCTTACATAGGATTTTTACAAAACAACATATTATGAGACTTCTATTTTTCCCAAACTCCTTTGGGTTTTTTTTTTTTTCAAAATCATATGCTAACCTTGCATCAAACTTTGACATTTCAAAAAAATGATTCTTCGAATCAAAATAATATTGAAAGCTCCACCAATTCTTCTCATTCTCAATAAATAAAAAATCTATTCCTTATTTACAATTATTGTTACAATTGAATCATTCAAGATTTTAAAATACAAACCCAAGGCCTTTTCTAGCTCAAGCAACAAATATTTGCATGAAATTCATAATGTTGAAAACTTTTCAAAATAGTTAGGAAACATGATTAATCTTTTGAATCATTTAATAAAAATGGAACCAAAAATTCATAATTTGAAATTGATAAATGTTGGATGATTCAAGTGTTATGTTGTCTCTCAATGGGGTATTTCCATTTTTATGGAGGTAGGGGAGGTTTTGTCATGAGTTACAAATGAGTTTAAGGAAACATACGATAGAAAACATCTCAAGAAAAATGAATAAAATATGTAGTTTACTTTAATATTTTATAACATATTATAATTTTGACATGTACTGTTCATCTTGGCATTTGCAAAGGTAACATCAATTCTAATAATGGGCATTTTAAATGCAACTTGTCCACCTTCAAATGTTTTATAACATTTAATGGATTTTTTTTCATAATTTAAAATGGGTGTTGAAAATGTTGGTATGTGTGTGTGTGTAGGAGTGTGTGCATGTATATACACTGTGGTTGTTAAAGCTTTCATAGGTGTATGTTCTATTGAGGAGTTTCCATGTTGTTTTGGGTGAGGTTTTGATCAAACAAGTGCATTCATGGGGCTTTTAACTACTAATGAAAATTCTAGGTGGGTGACAAGGGGCTAATTATAATTTATAAGTAAATTCAAACATTGGGATCAACTTGGCTTCCTTTTTAAGTTGCTCCTTGTTTCAAAATTTCTCACATTCACATTATGAAAATTGCAAGGGTTCGTTTTTATTTAAGGAACCACATTTTGATTTGAATTTTTTTATAAGATATCTAATTTGGTCATTGTGAATGGCATATTAAAATTTATGCATTATGTGATGTTAAAAGTTTACTATTGGCATGGTGAAACTTTGGATCCAACCTTCTACAACACTTCACCATTCTCACATAAACTCAATCTAACTTTGCCATCTCATCATTTGTTATTGAAATTTGACTAAAATTTATACCAAATTTTCTTGACATTGTAAACTTTGAACCTAATGGTTGATTTTCCATTCATAAATGAACATTGGATAATAATTCTAAGTTGACAAATAAAAGAAAAAGGGTGCAAAGTTAGTTTTGACTTTTAGGGTTAAGAATAAAATATGATTGAAAAACAAAATATGAAGTTTGTAACAATTTGCGTGATCTTAATGTTGGGTGGAGAACTCTTTTTATCATATCCGCTCTTTCACCTAAACCCATTGTCTATTTCCAAACAAGACATTGAGATAGTAAGGGTCCTTTTGCATTAGGCCATCATAATCTTGATTGTAAATGTGATCACAACAGTCTAATGGAGAAACATTGAAATAAGGCCTTGTTGGCCTTATTTATTCCTACATGGACTGCACTTTCCATAGGAGGCCTGCAAATGGGTTGAAAATTTGTAGGTAA
>Ga0116229_10004191_pt1:15000-23663 | contig 23663 bp, 13 predicted proteins | sample S1TSphgellanicum_3_FD_87313 | JGI IMG/M metagenome (GOLD analysis project Ga0116229, IMG submission 87313) | Host-associated microbial communities from peat moss isolated from Minnesota, USA - S1T2_Fc - Sphagnum magellanicum MG | ecosystem: Host-associated > Plants > Peat moss >...
ATACTTCTGTCAAAGTCTCTAATCCTGCAGGTGGGCATTCCCAAATCTCTTTTGGCCCAAAAGATGAAAGTGATTCAGCTGCTCGTAAGTTGCATGATCAGAAGAAGCTGGAGCTTTCAGGACATGACATCTTCAGTGATGAGAATGCTTTGGCATCAGAGAAGAATCTCCATCACCATCTCAGTCAGGCAAAGCTCAAGGAGCTTTCCGGCAGTGACATTTTCTCTGATGACAAGCCTGCGGGGCGAGATCTCGTTGGTGGGATAAGGAAGCCACCTGGTGGTGGAAGCACCATTTCCCTTCAGTAGATTTTTCCCTAACAGTCTCTGCACATGTTGTACATCCAGCTGGCTGATTTTCAGGTTTATGGGTAAACCTCAGATTGTGAGGTGATGATGACCAGATGTTTCTATCATGCAAGGCTTATGCTTGCGAATTGCTTTGTGGGAGCCTCAACTGTGGGTGGTGGGTGTAGGGGATGTTAGAGGATGCCAGCCTTCTTCCACTAACATTATATTTGTGTTTTCCAAACAATGTTTCTGAAATCTTAGACTGATGATGAAGGGCTGCATCATACATATACCACATGATATGATTTTCACGGTGTTGGTGAGCTCCTTTGCATGACTTAGCTAGAGCTTCTGTAATTGGTCTTGAACCTATATACTTCAGACTGTTCTCTGGATAATTGTTACATCCAGAGTTGAAGGTGGGTGCACAGTTGTGCAATGGTGTCCTCCTTGAAACCCATGTGCATCATCAATGTAAACCTTTTATCTACATGGTCAAGCTCTCTTTCTCTCTTTTGCACTCTCACAAACTTAGTGAATACACAATCTGCACTCTCTTCTCCACTTCTTGTCTCTATTATTTGGTTCTTATTTCCTCAAAAACTGCAGTTTTCAGGTTCTTGACTTACATATGGTGTCAGGATAGAGAGGAGAAATTCAGGAACTTTTCTTCTACAAGTGGATGCTAATGAATTGCACAGCAATGTAAGGCCTTTTGTTTCACAAGGTCACACTGATTGAAAGGATGGATCATTGTGAATGTCCTAGTAGTTTTTCAGGATATAATGAGGTGACCAATTGACCTGCCAAAGTGGAGATATCCTGATTTCAAGCGTAACCAGTGACAAGATACTCCTTTGACTCATCCATTGAAGGCCATTTCCATCAGTGGAAGCAAACAATGGCTACCAGCTCTGGCCACCATAGCAGACCATAAATTTAATCTTCCAAATGGAACCGATGTGCTAGATGTGTGAAGGAAATCAAAGATCTTCATCACATACAGTTGACTGGAAGTCTGGTTCATCCAATTTTACGGCTCTGGAGATATTACTGAGAAACTCTGCAGTTCCCAGGCATGACTTTTGGGACAGATATGAAGATAGAAAATGGGTCTGTGGTTATGGATGCAGGGGTGCAGAGAAGCACATATTTCAAGCGGAGGAGAATATATTTCATACGTCATGTATGTACTGTCACTGTGTGTCTGGTTATGGAAAAGGATGGATTTTGTATTCATTGAAAGTGTATCACCCACAAAAGTTCCAATTCTGTATTGTTCGCCAATCAGTGGTTAGACAGAAGAACTATTTGTGATATTACAGAATTTGCAGTATTTCACCAGTGTCTAGTTTACTGATGCAATGAACCCATGATACTTTAAAAGCCTCATCAACCATTTGTTTTTCCAATCCAAATAAAAAACTTGGACCAATATTTGGCAACTTTGTACAAAGTTTTGGCCTGTAACTGCACAACTATTTTACAGTCAACCATCTGCAAAATTTTGATTGTCGTGTTTGTTATTTTAATGTCAAATTCTGCAAAATTTTGGTCCCAGGATTTTTGTTTCACTAGTTTTTTCCTGTACAAATTAAAGGCAAGAATCAAACCTAAAATAAATGTGACAGATTGTAACATCTCCAAGTATCTCTTAAACAAGGATCTAGCTTCTTCCGAATGCAAGGCCACAAGACACAGGTTTTGACTACTGTGTCTGAGGGGGATTGTTTGCAATTAGCAACATTAGCAAGAGCTGCAAAAGCTGTGCATGACAAATTGAACTTGCTGATCCTCCATGCTCTAGTTTCCTGATACTGTGTCTGCCTCTTCCGCTTTCCAGACTATATCTTTCAGGCCCTTTGACAGGTTCTTGCAAAACTGCAACCATTATAAAATCCAACCAATACACAGATCAGCAATGTTTACATCACAGCACCCATTGACAATGCAGAAGAATCTATTTGGCTTAATTCTGAAGGGTCTAGTTTGTCCCTTCTGGCACCAACTGCAGTGTTTTTGTAGAAAACAATGGACATAAAATCGGATGCTTACATGGTTGTACTCAATAGTGTCACCATTGTTTTTTGACAACTCAACCATGAATAGAGATGGAGCCACCTCAAATACCTGGAGAGTCACAACAAAGAACAGGTATTAGATACTTGCCAGGAACAACAGAACTCAAAGCAAAAATAAACAATCAGCCACTTTTCAAACAAGATGTTATGCACAAGACTGGTGTTTGCTGGTGGGTCAGAGTTATGAGTTGTGTACAGTGGAGCAGACATTAACCCTAGCATTAACACATACCATGTCATCTTTGGTATCTCCAAGATGACCCAAGTCACCACAAGAACAGAATTTTATTTTGTGGTAGGTAAATCTTGCTCAGTACTGGAGGTCAGATTATATAGCTGACAGATAGAAGTACAGAAGCTCTGTGTCATAACTCCAGGACCACTGTGTAGCTTGCAACCATTCCAACTCATCAACAAACAGAACACACCTGTGTGGAGACTGACAGTTGTCCCTTTCGACCTTGCTTGTCTCCTTGAAGTTTGAGCTTGTGATTTTGTATCTGTACATTGAAGCCTAGGGGTTTTGCAGCTTCCTCAATGGTATTTACTATCTCCTTAGCAGACTTTTTGCTTGTGAAGCGTGTCTCCCCCTTCTCTACATCCTGTAGGGCACACACAGTCATCATAACAGATCTAGAACTGCTCCATTAACCCTAAACTTCTGGTTGCTGAAATTTGAAAGTAGTAAAAGTGACAACATATGGTCTACAAAACTTTGGTTGATTACAGGAGCAAAAGAAAAAATAAGCATGAACTGATCTGATCAACATGTGAACTTGAACTGTACAAAAATTTAATATTGGAGGCATGTTCTGCCATACCTGTGGTTGTTCAAACAGGCCAGAGAGGTCAAGTCCAGATGACAGGGAGATTAGGTCAAATGCATTCATTGATGCAGGCTTCATCTCTTTCTTCTCCATCACCAAAAATTCCTGGAATGTTTTACAAGGAAATGTGATAAGGAAACAATTTCTGGAGATTATTTGTACATTCAGTTTAGGGTTGACATTCTTTTAGAGCAACAAGACAGCAATTGTGATAACCACCTTCCCTTCCGGAAATCAGAGCCACACACACACACACGTGCAATTTGAAGATCTGCATCAAGAGAAGTGGGAGGTTAAGAAGTCTTACTGATGAGTCATTAAATACTGCATTGATATCCTCAAGAGTGACATTCAACTTCTCTGTGTGTTGAGCTGGTTTGTAGCCTTTCCTGAACCAATCATTCTTGTAAATTTGTGCTGCAGTGTAACGCTGTTACACCCACCATCATGTCATAACTTAGTTATAGCAGAGTCAGTAATCTCTATGCCACTGGATTCCACACCCACTAGAAAGACCCAACATCAAATACATATTGAGATGCAAGCTGGATTTTCTTTTCTCAAAACCATAAGTATCATCCATTGCTGTAAGTCATAACGCTTTTTTATTATCGAGGACATGCTATGCAACTCCATTTTCTACTCTCTCCATTCTAAACTACATTTCCAACTTTGAAAACACATCAGGGAGTGCTGGAAAAACTTACAGTTTTAGCATTTGGGTCCAAGAGCTTGGAAAGCAGTTTCCTAGCACCTGATGAGAACCAGGATGGACAAGAAAACTCTGCCCTGTATATCTGCAGTTATCACAGGCAGATGATCAAGAAGCTAATCTCCAGATCATAATGTCAATTTTCACTAACAGATGCCTGCCCCTGTTCTCCTAGCATAGGTTTGCACAGGTCTATGACCATGGTAAAATCAAAAAGGAAAATTTAGGGCACAAAATTCATGTACCTTTCTGTACAAGTTCATGAGGTTTGGGTCATCAAAAGGTAAGTAGCCAGCCATGAGAACAAAGAGAATGACACCACATGACCATAAATCCACAGTTGCCCCATGATAGCCTTTGTCGACAATCACCTGCAAACAACAAGATAAAATAGTACAATTAGCACACAGACTAGTGCCAACCATGCGTTTGTTTCATTATGTGGTGGGACTCTACTTTGAATTTCTCCCTTGATGGACTTAAACTAATAGTAGCTTGGAGTTTTACCTCTGGTGCAACATAATTTGGAGTTCCACAAGTTGTATGTAACAGGCCATCCTCCTGCAAGCAAACCCCACCTCATAAACATTAAAGAAAAGCATCACACCATCCAAGTACTGAGATCCTCAAACATGGATCTTACACATGTGCAATATCCTTGAACGATCAGCATCTGACATAACATATGAGATATTAAAAACCTCTAAAGTTGTTAGAATGCATGTAAGTCAGCATTGAACAGTTTTACATACCCTCAATTGCTGTGGTAAGGCACTCAGCCCAAAGTCAGAAATTTTCAGATTTCCAGCAGCATCTAGCAGCAGATTTTCCGGCTGTCAAAAAGCAGAGGATAACAACAATAAAATTTTAGTTATGGCATAGCATAAGAACAGGAACCACGTAAGAGGGCAAATCATGTTACAATGTTTGTTCTCTTATGTTAGAGAACTTGCCTAATGTTATGGCAAGAGACTGACCACATGCGCAACAAAAATAATGTGAGATTCACACTTTGTGACAACACACACCTTGAGATCTCTGTGGTACACACCCCGACTATGGCAATAGTCAACTGCATCTATAAGCTGTTGAAAGTATTTCCTTGATTGCTCCTCTTTGAGCCGTCCTTGGTGAACCTGGCCATGGCCAAACAAAAAGCAAACTACTTATGGTTTTGCTCTCTCTTTGTTCTGAACGAGTTGAATCTTTGCCAAAGATGAAATAAAATAAAATCTGACAAGTAATTCCATATGTGATTTAAAAAAGAAAGGCTCACAATTTTATCGAAGAGTTCGCCACCTGTGGCGTACTCCATGACGATGTAGATCTTTGTCTTGCTTGCCATCACCTGCCAGCAGATGCAAATGTCACACTGTCACCAAAGGTTCTTGAATCCAATTCCTTGTGAAATCAATCGTTCAACAGATCCAGTGATAGGTACACAAAACATTGAGAATGGGCTCCCCTCCCAGAGTTCCAGTGTGTACCAATGTAAGCTACCAAAGAACAAGAAACCCTAACTGTATGGGAAAGAAGAAGAGCTGACCTCTAGAAGCTGGACGATGTTCGGATGCTTGACCAGCTTCATTGTAGAAATCTCTCGCTTGATCTGTCCAAAACAGATAGCAACAAAGAGTACCCATAACGTAATTAGAAAAAGTTGCAAGCTGTTTCAGAGAAGCGAGAGAGAGAGAGAGAGAGAGAGAGAGGGGTTCCGAGTGATTTCTGTAGCTACCTGCTCTACCATTTTGTGCTTGAGAATCTTCTCCTTGTCGAGGACTTTGATGGCCACGCTTTCGCCGGTCTCCTTGTTCTTGGCAAGCTTAACCTTGGCAAAAGTGCCTTCTCCAAGGAGCTTACCTATCTCGTACTTCCCCACACGCGTGCGGGGGCTTGCTATTTCCATGTATGTTGTTATACAGCCTCTCTCTGTCTCTGTCTCTGTTTGTGTATGTCTCTATCCCTCTATTTCTCTCTCCTTTTTTAGCTCAGCTTCCTTTCGCTTGCTTTCTCTACCTCACTTTCACCTTTCTCAGGATTGCGCTCTCTTGGTGAGCTCTCTCTTTCTCACCGCTTCCATATGCCAGCCCTGCTGCAGTAGCATTATTTCGAAACACTTGTCAATAGAAATTCTACTGAAACACCACATCCTAGCAACCGACCAAACCGACCGCAAACAGGGAAACATGACGAGACGAGAGACATGAGGGAGGTGAAAGGGCCTTCGATCGAGGTTTTCTACGGCAAGCAGAAGCGGGATAAGACGAGGGAGCTGTGGAGACAAATTGATGATCAGAGTGCTCAAACCCACCTGCTGCTTCCACGATTCCACTCATACTGTTCAAAACAGGCAGCAGCATCGTCCAGAGCGCTCTCTTACGAGGCTCATTGCCACCACCCCCTCTCCTCTACACAGTCCTACCTTCCTAACTCCAAAGCTCAAGTCACCCTCTCCTCCTCGCTAGCCTACAAGCTGTGAGTCAAGCCTCTAAAATTACAACACTCACCGACATCAATCACAAGAAGAAGCAGAAGGACAGTCCTGATTAGACCCACAATCTTCTTCATTTTCTCATCAGTGTACACACTCTGCGACACACGATTAGCGAGAGAGAGAGAGCCTCGAAACCCAAGAATGCACAGATCCAAAAAACTTGCCTCTAAACAACACTAGAGAACACACTCCGTCACTAGTACTTGCGTCGTCAAATTAAAATCTTTCAAATATGAAGCAACTTCTTCACCAAATTCGCAAAGCGATTGAATCTCGCACCTACCAAGCCCTATTTGTGCAACAACAAAAATCTAATCTTTGGAAGTGAAGAGCGAAATCGAACCAGCTAAACGCAGATGTCGAAAGAAGAAGGAGTACATCAACCTACAATGCGAAGAAATGCGGCGAATACGACGGCACTCTCTCGTTGTTCCCTTTATAAGGCTGCCCAGTGCCTGCTGGTCAGACGCCGACCCGGCCTTGAACCCTCGGGCAAACCCCCGTTCCCCAACTGCGGATGCCTCCTACCGATAAATACGACAGGCTATACCGGGAACTCTTTGGAACCGCTGAAAACTGCCGGGCCGAAGTGAACCGGTAGCAACGAAGTTGAACCAGTGTTTTTCTTTTGTCAATTTTGTGATGTAGCTAAAGTGGCGATCATCCATAAAAAGATTTAACCAAATTTGGCTACGAGTTAAATATGAAAATCATTTCTGAAACTTCCCTCTATAAGTTTTTTGCTACCTACTTTTTAAACCAAGTGTAGAAATCTGGTGATTTTTCTTGAAATTTGGTCTAATTATGGCTATTGGAAATCTCAGAAACCACTTGATTATAGCATTTTGGCGATATATATATATATATAGAGCCAGCAAAAAAAAGGGCTGCTACAAATGTACCACCATGGATGGATGGATGGATGGTATGTGGACAAGACAATTGGAACCCTTGCATAACGTTATGGGAACACAGGAACGAGAAGGGATTGTTACACATTTGGAACTCTATTAGAACTTTTTGGGAACTTGGGAACTCGAAGGGGGGGCCGGTGGAGGGGGGGTTATTGTAGGAGGTTTGTTTGGTACAAATCTTTGACCAATGATTATTCCACATGGCATCTCGAAAGTGGGACGCGTGTTAAGGGGGTAACTACTCCGGGAAGTTACCGAACGTTTACTTGTCAAGTTACGGTGTATCGAAAGGCAGGAATGGTAAATAGTAGATAGAGTCGAACAAACATTAGGGCTGCAGGAAAGTTTTTTTTTGAGCCTGCCCTGCACATGTAGTCATCATCAGTTTGGCTGGAAAATCGTTGGCAGTTTTCCCTGCCAGTTTTTGAGAGAGCAGACCCAAAGTCATCATCAGACTTTAGGCAAAAAGATGATTTTTCCTAAAGAAAAATGAAGGCCTAGGTATGTTGCCCATTATTGGGGGAAAGAAAATAATTAAGAGAAAAATCATCACAAATGAAGATTTAGGTATGTTGCTCATTAATGGGGGAGAAAATTAAAATTAAGAGAAATACTATTACAAATGAAAGACCTAGGTATGTTGCCCATTATGTGAAAAAAAAGAAAAAAAACCATCACAAATGAAGACATCTACCTATTATTTTTATGAGTGTTTACTCTAGTAGACTTGGCTGGTTAATTACTTTTTGAAAATTTTGAAAATTCTGAAAAATGCATGCTTGCCATCCAAAGAAACTGAATGAAGCTCTCAAGCATCATAGCTTCATTATTTAGTATAATGTCAAATTGTAAATTATTATTATTTTCACTGCTGGTCATGACTGATAAAATTTAATTAATTATTAGGCACCTTGCTGCTGAACCAGCTTAGGTACTAGGTGTATAAGCAAGTGTTGTTGTTGTTGGTTCTTTTTTCTTTTTTCTTTTTTTTTCCCAACAAAATTTCACACAAGGTGGGGGAAAAAAAAGAGAACGAGAAAGCAAATTGAGTGTGAAGGGTATAAAGGTTTTTTTTTAATAAAAAAATGGCAAAGTTGCCATATTTTGAGGAAAAAAAGTCTGAAGTCACCAAATTTTGAACAATATATTAAACTGGTCACAATATTTTGACAATCCATTCCTCTTGTGGATGATTGCCAGTCCACCTACCTCACACAATTGGAAGGAAAAAAAAAAAAAAAAACACCACCAGGTTTATAATAGTAAAATAAATGATTACTCACCCCACCCCCCCCCCCCCCCTCCCCCCCCTCCAACCCCAAGCCCCACCTCCACCCAACAACCC
>Ga0116229_10004192_pt1 | contig 23662 bp, 15 predicted proteins | sample S1TSphgellanicum_3_FD_87313 | JGI IMG/M metagenome (GOLD analysis project Ga0116229, IMG submission 87313) | Host-associated microbial communities from peat moss isolated from Minnesota, USA - S1T2_Fc - Sphagnum magellanicum MG | ecosystem: Host-associated > Plants > Peat moss > Unclassified...
GCGCTCGCGCCGTCGTCGTCGAGCGCGCTGACGTTCGGCGGGGGGTGTTAGAAGGGGAGGCGGGGGGGGGGATGTTGGAGGGAGGGAAGGGTGAGGGGTTGGGTGGTGGGGGAGACGGCGAGCAGTATTTTTTTTTTATTTTTTGTTTTGGCGAATTTTCGCACTGTGGCGATTTAAAAATAACTCAGTGCCAATTGTACAAAAGACTTTTTTAGGAAAAAAAATGAAAAAGTCGCCATATTTTGAGGGAAAAAAATTTCCACATGTTGTCATATTTAGACAATGACGTATTATTGGTAGAATTCTACTTTACTGCTTGGCTCACTCCTCTTGTGACCATATATGGTAATTTCCAGTCCACCTACTTGACAAAATTGAGATAAAAAATAACCATGGCAAGTGCAAGTGTTTTTCCCCAATTTTGGTGAGGTAGGTGGTCTGACAATCATCCACAAGAGGACTTCGCCGAGGTACCTTATATGTTAACAGAATACCTTAGTACCTGAAAGATTTCAGCATAAATTAAATTATCTTCTGTTTTGCCGAATTTTTGAAAAATTATTTGTTATTTGTGCCAAAATTTTCATAAAATGAAATATCCGCAAGTTTAGACTGTTGGGTTTGAACTGAAGACATTAAAGTTGAAGCACTAGAGTGAGACAGCCTTGACAGACTTAACCATCCCACATGTTTATTGTTATTTATAACCATTACATGCCAAAAATTGCAGAATTAAGAAATCAAGTGCCAAAGTTAAGATGTAAAACTTAATTAATTATTCGATAGTTTGTTGCTGAATTTGATCGGGGATTACAGTACCAGAATTTTTTTTGCAAACCCTACTATGTACTGGAAGATTCGAGAACATATGGTGAATTCAACCTATACTAGTGTGAACCCTGTGCATAATGCATAGGTGTGTTATTTCAACAATGTTTGGTTGATGTTTTTGGTTTTTTAAAAAAACTTTTCTTTTCAAACAACTGTCCGTGGCCATTATCCGTCCAGAGTCACTGTCACAGACAGACCAAGTGAATTAATATATATTCAACCTATATTGGTACCTATGTATTCATGAGTACTTACTATAATTCGTGTTAATTAGTTCATGGGTTCACTCACAACTTTTTCATGTGGATTGGCCCATGGGTGGAATCACAACTTTTTCATGTTTAATGGCCCCTAACCAAAATTTTTTTGGAGCATTTGGCACTCCCCCCAATGGAAGCTTATTTGGACCGCCAGTTGCAATATAGGAACAAATGTGCTCCCTTTTGCCCACCTTTTTCATTTTATATAGCTGAGAGTTGAACTTTGGGCAAATCATGTGAGATAAAACCAAGGTGCTATTGGGAATGTTTTGGGGAACCTCATGAGAACACGTAGGGAACATGCTTCGAACAAGGAAAGAGGGCAAAAAATTTCTTCCCCCCTCCTTCCCAAAAAGAAAAAAACTGGACCCCTTCTTAATCGGTGAATTCAACCTTTTTTTTTCCTATAAAAGTGATGACTTTGGAGGATATTTTCCCCATAAAAGTCCTTTGTACAATTCAACTACCCTTCTTTTGGTCACCAAGTGGCAAAATTTCGTGACCAAAAACAAACCCTAGCTGGCACTTAGTACAGAAGATGCTTTTTGAAAAAAATGTTATACCCCCAAACTTGCCATATTTGGAGGGAAAAAAATGTTGGAATCGCCATATTTAGATCACAGGTTCTTCTTGTATGTGGGCCACTATTTACAGGGGCTTTCAAAACAAATTTACTTTTATCTCGGACCCATAGCCAAATTTAGCTAAGTCCTCTTGATGGCCAGTACAATTACCTCACAAAATTGAAAAACAAAAAGCTCCTCGAGTTGAGCCCTTTCTTGTCCTTTTTTCTGTTTTTTAATTTTGGAAAGTGGATTCTCCTGAATTTTTTTAAATCATTTTTCAAAATCCTAATCTATGGTGACGCATTCTTCTTTTAAGTTCTTTTGGGTTAAAAGTTGAGAATAAATTATTTATTTTGAAGAATTTTCTAGTCTACTTATATAAAATAATTGGTGTCCGCACATGCTTGATTCGGTAATTCATGATTGGCTGGAGCCCTCCCCCCTCCGTCCCTTGAGAGCCATGAGTGGAAATATGTGAGCCCTGCATCCTAGTCTTCTAATAAAGAAAGGAAAAAAGAAAAACAACCCAGTTTGAGAAATGGATTGGGTGAATTTCTTAATCCTTTTTGGAAATCCTTTCTATCCTAATTCTTCTCTCTGATTTGTAAAGGGTTGATTTTGTGTGTTTTAATAAGCCTTTTGGTTACTATTAATAAATTGAAAAATTCTTTGCTCTTGTGAAGCATTTGAAGAGTTGCTTTGGAGACAACAGATGTTGGGAGTCTATGGAAGACTTTGTTTTGTGAAGAAAATTCAGTTTTTGGTGAAGATTCTTAAGGGGCCACCAAGTGATCATTGATCTTTTAGACTTTTGTGACTTTTTCTCCTTTGACAAAGTCAGGAGCAAGTTGTAAGTACTTTACTTTCAATGTTAATAAAGTTATACCCAAAGTCACCCTGTCTTTGGGTCCTAGTTTGACCCTGTAATCCCTGTTTCATCCCCAATTTGAGTGTAGTTGCAAAGGGAGCAAAACTGGGTATTGATTCAAGATTTTCAGGATTTTATTTTGACAAGTATGTTGAACTCAAATTTATAGATCAGTTATTAATTTTCATTAGTTATATAATTTTGTACCTTTACACAATCTATATATGAAGAAAGGTCAATTTTTTGTTTGTTTTATTTGTCATTGAGATATCTCAAATGACAGTGCCCCCATCATGCTCTTGGTACCGTTGGAAGGGTGCATCGAGGTAATTTGATAGTGTTTAGGTTTATGGTGCAAGAGTTATTGAACATTGAGCAATTTTGTGAAAGAAAATTCAAAAAAATCAAATATAAACATAATAGGAAAATTGGGGCAAGCTCTTGATGCTATTGGAAAGCCTTTGATGATTTAGATTTCTTGGAGGTCATTTGGTAATTTTTAGACCTAAGGTGGGTAAGATATCAAATTTCGAGTAATTTTGGTCACTGAAAATTAATTTTAAATATTCTTTTCCATAATTGAGCTCTATCATCAAGATCCTATTCACATTACTAGTTTGTTATAAAAATTACATATCTATACAATCTTTAATCTTGGGGAGTATGTAATGTATACATGGAACCCAACCCAATTATTCAATCAAACTCATAAGTTCTTTTGAATTTGAAAAATGTGCCAAAATTGGAACCATATGGTTTTAAAATTTGAATAACCCAGCTGAAGCTCACATCCATAACAAAACAAGGGGTGTCCCACACTATGGCCTTGCCATTTACATCATAAAGTATCTCAAAGCAAAAGAAGAATTAATATGAAAACTCAAATATTTCACCATGCAAAAATATGATCTTCAAAAAAATCCTCTAAAAGAAACCAAAAATCCTTCAAGATATTACAACTCTATAACTAATCTCAAGTTTCAACACAAGCCAAAATATCATCTTTCAAAAATCCTCATATAAAAATAGACCTATTAAGTAGGGGCCAAAATCCATTAAGCTACTATATACTCTACAATGAATCTAAACACAATTTTCTTTGCCTTGGTAGGCAAGGCCAACAAAATGTTATTGTCCAAACTGTGATGGGAGGTTCTCTTTTTTTTAAAACAGAACCAACCGAGGACACTAATCTAGTCCCCTCTTTTTTCCCCTTGTGTACTGTTTTCATCTCAACTTTGGATTTTGTCCCCAGTTTTGGCAAAACTGGGGCCCAGTAACCCACAGTTTGGAGACCCAAGTGTGTGTGTGTTATGACGTAAGCTTATTATACTTTATGTCCAATGAAGTTGTTAGGCCACCTGTTCACTATTTGACCTCAGGTTGGAAATAAAATATAACCTATGGATCCAATTGAATTGGAATAGACATTTTTATCTTTTACTTTTAATCACTATTTTTGACATTTGTGTCCGTTTGATTGGACATCTATGATTTCACAAGATGGGTGGGGTCACCCCATCAGAATAATGGGCTATCTATCACATTGACACATCTAGTGGCTCTGAAGGACCATTGCTTACGGAATTTCAGTTCCAAGTTCACATTCCACCCCAAAAAGAAAATCCAAATAAACAAAAATCAAAGATGGGAACACATCCATCGAAAGTACAAGGCATATGAAAACACAAGTAGACACAACCCAAACAAAAAACAAAAGCAAACAATCAACAAAAATCAAGTAAAGACCTTATGCAAAGAGGACACAAAGCAAACAATCAACAAAAATCAAGTAAAGACCTTATGCAAAGAGGACACAAAGCAAACAATCAACAAAAATCAAGTAAAGACCTTATGCAAAGAGGACCCAAAACAAACAATCACTAAAAATCAAGTAAAGATCTTATGCAAAGAGGACCCAAAGCAAACAATCAACAAAAATCAGGTAAAGACTTTTTATGCAAAGAGGATCCAAAGCAAACAATCAACAAGAATCAGATAAAAACTTTATGCAAAGAGGATCCAAAGCAAACAATCAACAAAACAAGAATTGGGTAAAAACTTTATGCAAGGAGGACCCAAAGCAAACAATCAACAAAAATCAGGTAAAGACCTTATGCAAAGAGGACCCAAGGCAGAAGGGAATGAGGACCCACCAACGGGGTTCAAATAATAAACTATAACTTAAAAGTTTCATTGATCATATGAAGTATATCCAACAAGGAGACAGGTCGTGAAGTTGAAAGAGCACTTAGCCTACAAGAAGAGGTTTCCCTGGTAACAATAACTTGCCTCAAAATGGTAGCCATCTAAAGCCGCCTAAAGTCTTTCTAGAACTTGCCTCAAAGTGGTAGCCGCCTAAAGCCACCTAAAGTCTTTCTAGAACTTGCCTCAAAATGGAAGCCGCCTAAAATCTTTCTAGAGCTATTGACACCCTCTATATACAAAATGCCCTAGCATAAAATGATTGTCCGATTTTGATGGTAGGTGTTTATTAAATGCATACATTTGTACTTTTTTTGAGATCAATGGGCATCTTGTGCTAGGTCGAAAATATGAGCACCTCAATAAAATAAAAAATTGAAATCATTAGTAAAATTTTTTTTCACTTAACAATAAATATTGTAAGTAACAATGATATTTATGTTTTTATTTTGTAATGTATCGAAATCACAATGTATTGATGCATCGTGTCATCATGTATTATGTTGTGTTATTGTCGTGAATATCGTGATACATGTATTTTGTAAGCAAAGGTGAAAATTTTTCAAAATTATATGGACAAGAAGTTGTTATGTTTTTAAATTTATGATTATTATAAGGTAGCTATTAATGTATCAAAAAATACCAATACACAATTCATGGGTGCATGATTTATTTGTATTTTTCAAATTCACGCTTAATATATGTTTTCGACCACTTTTCAACTATAAGGTTCCAATTGTTATTTGTTACATGTTTCTTGATGCATATGAAAATATCACAAGTGCATGATTTATAAAATCAACTTAAAAGTTTTGCCAATTTGAAGAATATATTATACAACAAAATATGCCACTATACATTGCAATATTGAATTAATTAATAGTAAAAATTATATTTCAATGTATTGCCTTGATCATTAAGAATTAAATTAACAATATCATGAAAGAAATTTCAATATATTAACATATGAAAATAGGATCCCACATTATACATTAATACATGCCATTAATAGATAAGAAAAATGAATTACATCAAATAATACATTGCCAAACTTAATTAACAATATCCAAGTTCACTCAAATTAAAGTACAACCCCCAAACAACTCAAGTGGATTAAAAGAGGTAATTATGTCCACTCTAAATTGTGCACATTCATCACTAAATTGCCCTATACAAATAAGCACAACTTATTTTATCTTTCATTTTTATGTTCAACAATGAATATGACAATAATATCTTATTAGCAACATCATTCACCTTCACATGTTTATTGTTGTTTAATTTTCAAGAATAATTTGAATGTTGGAATTTTTTTACTTGAAATTGTTGTTGAGAAAAAACAAGGCATAAATGGAGGGACACGGAAGAAAAAGGGTTGCGCAAAAGTTGTTTTCTTGACCCTCTTTTCTCCAAAATACCAACTCCTCTTTTTTTTCCTTGTTTTTTGACTTTTTAACATATAAAAATTACGTAAACACCCACCAATTGATCAAAATTCAATGGACATCACAATAAAACATTTAATTTGCAAAAAAAATCCTTCATCCAAATCCTAAAGATCAAAACAAATTGCAACATAATTAATAGTTTTCAAAAAATTGAAAAAAAACAAGAAACCAAGAAATGCAAACCATAGCCACTTTTAAACCCTAAGAAATGCATCATGGTCATGACATGGGGCATTTTTGCTCCATGATTTCACGATAGCTACATAAATGGCAATAAAATCTAGTCATGGTCATGCAATGATACACAAATGTTTGATACACTATTAACATGCAAAATTATCCCATGGATTTCCCCAATAGGGCAATTGTTTTTCTTTTTTTCCCCCCATCGATTTTCACTTGTTTGAGATTTTTGAATAAGGCAAACCTTTATTGTAAACACCTGCCATCAAAACCTAATGTTTGTTTTATGCTTGGGTGTAAAATTTGGGCAAAACTAATAATTAAAAGCCTCCAAAGCTTTTAGCAAACCATGTCATGTTCACGTTTATGAAAGAAATCATTAACTTGCTTGTGTAAACACCCTCATATCATCTTCACATAAAAATATCATCAAATTTCTCAAATTTTTTCATAGATTTTTTTTGCAAAAGTCTTACAATAAAAAAAAAAATCCAAACAATGATTTTTTGAAAGAATTGGTAAAAAATTGGTGGTTCAAGGTAGGTTCTTTGATTGGATATTTAATTGTTGAAAACCATTGATTCATTTACAAAAGCCTCGAACCAATAGATCTGAGTTTTTTTTAATACCTAGAACCAAAGTTTCTTTGATCTTGAAATTTTTCACAAACCCAGAACCAAAGGTCATAACAAAATCAAAAAACCATCAAACAAGAATCAAAAGCTCAAAACCCGCTAATGATTGGGTAGGTGTCTTTTCATGGAAACACACCTAGCCCATGACAATCCCATGAGTTGTGAACCATCATGTTCATGTTAATGTCTTCATCAACCAACCTTTAAGCAAAGTGTTAGAGGTTTCACCTACATGTGAAGTATGGTAGATAATTATGTCAATTTCACAATATGTGTTTAGCAAAAGTGGGTGGCCAATTCTTTTGCCACCAAGGTTCCATGTTTAATTATTTCTAAAATGTTTAAGTTTTTTTTTTTTGAATTAAAATTATTTTAACCACAGTCCAAGAGTTTAAATATTCAACCTATTATTCTCTTAAGAAGGCTTCTATATTATAAATTACCAATGTTGGTTTATTAGGTCTATTCAAGGTTGGGGTACCCAAAAAAGGAAAAAGGACCCCAAGATTTTCTTAGGGCTACTTTTTACAAATAGCATTTTCATGAAACAAATTTAAGTGAGAAAATTTAAATAGTTGAAAATAAGATAATTCATGTGGTAGTGGTGATTTTTCATGTGCATACATAGTTGTGCATTAAAAAAAAACACAAAAAATGCCAAAATGGGCTTTTAAAATTAATTTAACATGGTTTTTTGCATGATTATTCCTTGCACTTGTGACTAGACAAAACCAATAAGGAAATAAAGATATTATCAAAAACCTCAAAATTCAAAGGTTTAAACTTATTCAATCTATTATTGCTCTATCAAAACTTGTATCTTCAAAATTATCAATGTTGGTCTGCTATTAAATTTTCAATATACCAGCCATGTTTGGGTGTTTTAATTTTGCTATACCAATAATGAAATATGGGTTTTAACAAAAATTCAAAATTTCAAGGATTTAAATATTCAATCTTTTATTCCTCTATCAAGGCTTTAATCTAATAAATTACTAGTGTTGGTTCCTATTAAATATTTAGCATACCAATAAAGTTTAAGTGTTAAAATTTCACTAAAAGAATCTATGATTTAATTGGAATCATGCTTTGGTGTTTGGATTCAATATGCAAGCAAACACAACACATGTAAGAAGAGAATTCCAAAAAATATTTATTTATTTGTTGTTGAAAAGTTGATAGTAATTATGTGCATCATTATTTGAAAGTACAAACTCTATGATCCATATTATAAGAACAAAAAAAATAAAAAATGAATGGAAACCAACATTCATATAAAAATGAAAATTTTTGGATTGTTAAAAAATTGACATCCTTCCAAAAGTCACATATAACCTTCAATAATTATCAATATCAACTTACAACACCACTTGAAGCAACTAATGCAACTTGAGGATTTTACCAAAAAAACAAATGTTAATCACCATTGAAATACCTAGTTTGAATCAACTATTCTTGATTATCAACAATCAATTCTACCTCAACAACCAAAAAATCAATAATTTTGCATAATAACACATTTGATTTTGGCACCATCTAACTAGTTTTTTAAAATCATTAGTAGCTTGTGAAGATTGTTCACATCAAAGTGTGAACGTCTTAATATGATCATGACAATCACAATGTTAAAAATATGTTCAATTCCAATATGAGAACTACAAGTGTCTAAAAATTGGCAAACCAAAACCCCAACATACGAAAATTGTGCTTCATGTTCTTTCCACCACAACAAAGGTGATATCAAGTCAATTTTAAAAATTGCAAATCATTGATACAATGGCAACTCCAATTGGAATAAACCTTTAATAGCTTCCTATGTTGAAGCAAGAACCCCACACAATGAAAAATTGGAGGTTGATGGTTTTGCATGACGACCATTCTCATGACCAAGATTGACAAACTTTAAAACATTGATTAGATGTGGAAACACCACATTTGTATCATAATCTTCACTACTTTTTTTTGTCAAGGATCAAAACTAACATGCTATGTGTTGATGTTGCCTTGAACACCACACAAAATGTCAAGAAAGGTTACATTGCATGAATCACTTCAACATCCATTTTTATAAGGCAAATTCCTAACTCTTAATCAAACTCCCCATAAACCTAAAAGGTTCACAAGCAAGGTAATAGTAACAAATATTGTATTTGACAAAAATCAATGCCCTATTGTTTGGTTGGAAACACCTTGATGCACAACATGCTTAAAAGTTTTTGTAATTGCCCTTGCAATGGCCCATGTAAGTCCATTTAACACAATTGTAATGATTGGCAACTATAGCAAATGGTGATGTTTAAAGCATATTCTGAAATCTTTTGAAATAAAATTGCATTGGAAACAAAGTAAATTTTCACTATATTGTCCCTAACTTCCTCAAAGGCAACCCAATTTCAACCCATACAACCTCCCATTTGTGCATATCCTTGCCACTTTTCTTGGTGCAAGGAAATTTTTTTGCCAAATAAACTTTTTTGCAAAGCAATTTATGCTTCCTTCAAAGAAACCACCCTCATGCTATAACATAACTTAGCATCATCCATTGCATATTAGCACACCTTGGACATAATGTGGCCAAATCATGAACTGGGACAAGGTTGGAAAATATACAATGATTCACATGACATTGGTACGCCAAACATTGGTAACAACAAGGATGTTCACATTTAACTTTTCATCCTTAACCCCTGAACATCAAACAAGCTCAATATGGGATTTTTTCATTGCAAATTCACATTGTCTTAATGTTCAAGGATTAACATGCAAGAATTTTATTTGTTGAAACTATAATTCAACCAACAATGGTTTCATTAATTTAACTCTAGAAGAGCTCCAATGATGTTTGAAACTTCAAAAAAAACCATCATTCACATAACAAAGCATTCATTGACCATTGATAAAATTAATGATCTTGAAACAAAAGTATCAAATCTAGTTATTAACATGCACAAATCGAATGTGATACTTGTTGTGGCACATTGAGCAAGTAGTGTAGGCAAAAGATATCTTTCCATAGTCTTTTATAACATTGTAAAGAGATGCTCTCTTACAAGTTGTTTCCAAGGTGGAAAACCAACCTTGCTATGTATTGGTGCATAATTAGCCTTTACATCCATGAGCTTGAGCCACTACATATAGAGTTTCATTTCCCTTTGCAACTAACATCACTAGGTCCTTCGAGAATTGTTGTTGAGTAGGCTCACTCTTTTGATAGCGTTTTTGACTCCCAAAAAGATTTGTAATCTCTAATAAAAAGAATCTCTTCTTTGTCTTCTATCAACCTTCACTAGTTCCCTCCTCTAATCTCTTACAATCTACCTTGTATTTCGTCCAAGTAGGTGTCAACTCATTTTATAGCACATGCTTCTTCATGGATGTGATTCCATGCAAAGTAAGGATTGTAAGAAATGAGGCCTTTTCAAGACTCAAGTGTTGTTATGCAAACTTTCTACTTGCTCAATTGAGTGGCAACATGATGCACCTCATCTTTGTATAACATGGACTTCAACTTGCTATTGTGCACCATTCAACGCAAAAAAATTGTCCAACAAATGCTTGTCAATGCATGGTAAGGGCTCTAGCAAGTTTCATTGGCAATGTAATTGAACAAATAAAATTCTCTACTTCTATTCTTCTTTGGCATCCAAGGATTTTGCAACAAAACAATGTGCACCTCCTCTAACTCCCCATTTCCAAAAGCTTTTGTCGCCACAGTGCGAAAATTCGCCCAAAAAAAAAAGGAAAAGAAAAGAAAACCTTGCCACCTATTTGCGCTGTTTTTATGTGAATTTGTGATGTCCGCTCGGATTTTTATCTGTAAACATTCGGACTTGCGATTTGTGGGCGCATTGTTGTTGTTGTGGAAACATCCGGACTTGCAATTTGTGGTCGGATTTCTTGTTGTTGTGGAAAATTTGGGACTTGCAATTTTTGGTCGGATTGGTGTTGTTGTGCAAAAATTTGGGACTTGCAATTTGGTTCGCATTATTATCGTTGTTGTGGAAAAATTGGGACTTGCAATTTGGTCAGATTGCTGTTGTTGTGGAAAAATTGGGACTTGCAATTTGTTGCCGGATTGTTGATATTGTTGTGTAAAAATTCAGACTTGCAATTCGGTGATATCCTAGTAGGTCCGAAAACCCATTTCCAAAATTTGAAGCTTTTTTTCTGGTTGCCCAGTTACAAGGTGCTAGAAGAATAAGAAGATGATGATGATGTTGTAGAAGAGGAAGGTGTTGCAGAAGAAGAAGAAGCTGTTGTAGAAGAGGAAGGTGTTGCAGAAGAAAAAGAAGCTGTTGTAGAACTAGAAGCTGTTGCAGAAGATGTTGTAGAAGAAGGTGTTGTTGAAGGTGTTGTTGTTGTTGTTGTTGTTGTTGGCCGGTGAAGAAGGCTGCATCAGTGGACATCAGATATGTGAACAGCATGAGGAAGCTTTGCAGTTGGTGTCATCTTCTTGTTGTTCTTCTTCCCAGCAGTACAAGCTCTCCATAAAAGCTAGAAGAAGACGACGACATCCAGGACGACGAAGAAGTAGTTCAAGAGTAAAATTGATTGCTGTGTACACGATTACAGAGGGTAAGGAGAGAAGGGAAACATTTTCCTCCATGGCTGCTCAAATTGCAGATTCTTTGAGCACCCAAAAACTTTTTCAATAGTAAGGAGGAAAGCATTCTCTTCAGACTGCAGAGAAGAGGAGAAGGATCTCAATATCACCAGACTTTGTGAGAAGAAGAAGAGGACCAAAAGATCTAGCCTGCATTGTGGCAAGGGGAAGAAAGGAAGGAGGGAAGCACACAAGAACTGAAACCCTAGCAATGGCAATGGATGGCTTGCATCCCCTCGTTGGCACTTTTCTCATGCTTTTGTTCCTTTTATTGCCATGTCTTTTTGTGCTACTTGCTGCACAAGCAGCAGCAAGAAGCTCCATGGTGAATTTGGTGCTGCATGACAATGCTGATGCTGAGAATTTTCTCACCATGAAGAGAACCAAGGAATCAAGTGTTTTGGGTGATCTGGGAATGAACAGCCAGAAGAGAGTGAAGGAATCAAGTGTTTTAGGTGATCCGGGAATGAAGAGCCAGAAGGTGAGAGTGGCAGTGGAGGGATGGAATTTCTGCAACAGAGTTGGGGAAGAAGACTCTCCTCCCCAGTCTCCAAGCCCCAGGTGGGCTGATTGTGCTGATCTTGATTGCAATCTGCTTTCCAAAGGCAAAAACTCTGCACTCAAATCTCCTACTCTTGCTTGATCTTTGCTAGTGAACACAATTCTTTTCTGTTGCTTTGTGCTCTGACTGGATCCTCCTCTCTCTCTCTCTCTCTCTCTCTCCCCTTTTAGGTCATTGCTTGAGAGTAGGTACTTGCACACAGTCTTAAACCAGATCCTTTGAGCTTTTGCAGTAATTTGATGTTGCAGCAATTTTCTCATGAAACTAGACTTTGTGCTTGTGGTGTTTCTGTGATCATCATCATCATCATCATCACAGACTCAGAGGGGTTGAAGCTTTGCAATTCGGTCAATAGGGTGAGTGAAGCTGACAATCAGTTGAAGACAGGAGATCCATTCCCAACAGGCGTGTTTGAGAATTCGCACAATGCAGATGTGTATGTTGTTGAGAAGGAGAAGTACTTAGCATCACTTTGCAAAGAAGAAGAAGAAGATGATGATATTTCACACAGGAAGCAACAACAACCCTGGCATTTCTGGATGATCATGCTCAAGAATGGCAACTTTGATACCAAGTCCAGTCTCTGCAAATCGTATACCTCAAAACCTTTGAAGAAATCCTTTCTTCTTCCACAGATGGTTGTCTCAAACAAGAAGCAGGAATCAAACTTTTTATGCTTTGGCCCTGGTTGTATGAACCAGCCATTGGTGTATCACAACTGGTCAACAACAACTCTTGGAAACAACAACAATGGTGTTGTTGTCACCTCCTCCTCTGCACAGGCTTCTCTAGCTGGAAGCTTCTATGGCACTTATGATGTGGAGGAGAGTGGTAGTAGTACTGTCATGACTTCTCATGCTGCCACTGCTGCCACCACCTCTGCTGCTGATGTTTCTTCTTCTTACTTCTCTGTTGCTTGGGAGAAGAACCTGACTTCTGGCAGCTGGATTTTCACTCATCGTCTGTCAGTTTCTCGAAAGTATCCATGGCTCATGCTCTACCTTAGGGCTGATGCAACATCTGGTGAATCTGGTGGCTATCCATGGGAGACTCGTGGCATGATGAAGCAGGTATGTGTACCTACCACCCATGGAGACCATGGACTTCCCAGCTCTCTTGCTGCAACATTTCTCCTCCTCAATTCTCTGGCATACAGAGAAGAGAGAAAGTCTTGGAGCATCAGCTATGATTTCTATGTGTATAGTCTCAGATCTGATCATGAGAGCAGGTCTCATGAAATCCAGTTTTCTGTTACTACTATGCAGGTTCCAGTTTCACCAAATTTCAAGGTCACCCTGACACTCAATGTGATCCAGGGAGGAGGTCCAGCGAGCCAGTTCTACTTGATCGACATCGGAGGTTGTTGGAAAAACAATGGCAAACCTTGTGATGGTGATCTTGACACAGATGTCACACGTTATGTCGAAATGATCATCAACCCCAAAACATCAGCCTGGTGCAGGTTTGGACAAAACATTTTTTGTTTCTCTCATGCCTGCTTGTATAATTCATGATGAAGCTCTGGAGATGGTCTGACACTTTGTGAGCAACTCTCATAAGGTTAATGATTCCAACTGCACTTGTTGTCATGTGACATTTCTTTCTTCAAAGTGTTTGTTGTTGTGCAGATTTCTCTCCAATTTTCAAATATTCTTTTCTTTGTTTTACTTTCTTCATGAGTTGCTCATGAAGACAACAAAATGTCTATCTGATATTGTATTGCAACAGTCCCTGGAGCCTCAATAACTGCCCACCTTACCATATTGACACAAAAGGAACCAAAATCCATCGCACTGACAAGAAGAGGTTTCCATATTCAGCATACCATCTCTATTGCTCACCACCCAATGCAGCACATGCAGTGGCACCACTCGATGTGTGTGACCCTTACAGCAACCCACAGGCACAAGAGCTTGTCCAACTACTTCCACACCCTGAGTGGGCTGTTCATGGTTATCCTTCCAAGAAAGGCGAAGGTTGGGTTGGTGACCCTTGCACATGGGTATTGGATGTGGGTGCTCTCTCAAATCGCCTCTATTTTTACCAGGTGAATCTTCCTAAACCCTAAGCTCTAAACCCTAAATTGATTGTTTTATTTTTCTTTCTCTCCCTTAAGGCTTTTAGTTGTGAATGTTTTTAGTCTCTCCCCTTTCAAAGACTAAGGATCATCCATTGGCAAAGCTTCTTTGCAAGAACGTTGTTTTTTTGCCATAGTACCTCAGAGTTTTTGAAAGTAAAATCTTTTTTTTGATGACAGGACCCTGGGACAGAGCCAGCAACAAGGGCGTGGCCATCAATTGATGTCGGCACTGAGGTCTACGAGAGTGCACTACCTTACACCGCTGAGTGGACTGTGAGTGATTTTGATGTCTTGGTTTCTTCTTCCGATCATGAAAAACCTCAACTTTTCAACTCACTCTAGAGACGATCCACTGTAGTGGGTACCACCTACAGTGGAATAATCTACATCTAAAGCTTGCAGTAGCTTTACTATACTTTGTTGCAAACTGGGTGCATGTGTATAGTGTGAATATTTTCCACACTCTCTTGGATGTGCTATTTCCTAATGGTTGGTGTATCTGGAGAAATGAAAGAGATGGGATGAAGGAAAGATCTCCTACAATATCAATAGATTGACAAACACAAGACAAAAGCTATACAAAGCCATGTGTGATGATTGCTCCAAAGGGCTACAGTGTAAGTTTGACCATCAATTCCTCTATTCCAGAATATCTATCAAACTCTCATCTCCTACCTTCCAATTATTTTCCTCACTTGTATACCTTGGAGTATAGCAAAGTGCAGTTTACCTATATATTGTGTATTGTAGGTTTCTAGCAGAGAGTATCTAAGAAGAATTTTTCCACAATCTTAAAGAGCTCAATAGATAAGTGCCAAAATTGATATGCATGCATAGTTCTTTTGGTTTCATGTCTATTTCTTTTGTTAACAATCACAAAGAACCTTTGCCAGAAATAGCATATTGAGTTCGAAGAACTTGTGATTTGATTTGATTTAGTGATTTGTATTGCTCCATGTATCACTAAATCTGACGAGAATCAGATTGCTGAAGAATCAGATATGCGTTGATGCAATAGTTGAGTCATGCATCTCATGGGAACTCTTATGGAGAGGGAACTATGATATTTGATAGTCACACAAGAAAAGCAAGTTCTACATTTCTTCCATGGCTTCAATCCTAGCAAGCTTTCAATTAGTGAGTAGGAGATCAAGATGATGAAATATTTGAATCCATTATTTGTGTGCTTGACATTACCTTGCTTGAAGTTGCAGATGATCACAAGAAATTGACCATGAGGATTGTTGAACAAACAAATTTTGGAGTTTTTCAAGTAATTGGTGTCAATGTGTTGGTGCTTGTTGACAAGTGCTTGAGTGAAGCAGGTGAGTGAAACAGGTGAGGCTAGCATGCAAGAGTCATCAATAGGGTTCAATGAGGGTTAAGGTCACCGTTGTCACCCCTTATCACTTTCCTCAAACAATGAGTTTCAATGGAAGCATTATGGCTCAAAAGACATAAGCTTTCACCATTTCAAAGTTTGAAGCAAGTTTCAATGTCATTGTTGCGAAAGATGCAAAGCTTCCACCATTCTAAGCTCAAGTTGAGCAGTAAAATATTTAGTGAGGCTGACTACCTAATAGAAGCAAAGGCGATGGAATTGCATGGCTTAATTGTCCTTTGCTCCTATGGCTACTATGATGGGGATCCATTACACCTATATGTCTTGGCCACAACCTTCGATACTCCTTTCAGGGTGAATTTGTTGGATACTATGTTTGATGATGTGATCCTCTTTTTGATGGAACTACCACAAGGTCTTTCTTTTTTAAATTCTACAACTATTAAAAAAAGACAGACCTTGTGGTAGTTCCATTGATCATATCATCATTTTAGAATCAGAGTTCTTTCATTTGTGGCTGGCTCACTATGTTTGTTTTTTTGGGTGAAATTTTGCACCACAGCAACAAAAAACAAAAGTTTCCTGTGAAGTGTACAAAGGGGTTTTGTTTTGACAAAATGTCCAAAAGTCACCATATTTTGAGGAAAAAAAAGTTAGGAGTAGCCATATTTTGAGAGAAAAAAAAGTTAGAAGTAGCCATATTTAGATAATGAGTTCATGGAGGTCACCAGAACAAAGGAGGATTCTAAACATTTTCTACATTCCTGTCTGACCTCTAGGCAAATTTTGCTCATTCCTCTTCCGGATGGATGATCACCAATCCACCTACTTGACAATTTTTTTTTAAAAAAGAAACAAACAAAGAAAAAAAGTCATGTTTGTGGGATGTTTAAAAATGCATCCCTTTTGGCTATTAATAATTTTAGAAAATAATGTATCCGATTGTGTTGGCTATAAGCAGTGTCACCAATGTTTTTCTTAGGAATTTGTTTCTCTAGTCTAAGTGGCAATCATCCAAAGGAAGATGTAGAAAAAATTGGCATTCATCCTTAGGAAATTTTAGCCAAATCTGGCTATAAACCAGATATGAAGTATAGAACTTTTAATAAACCTTCTGTATTTATGGCTTCACCCTGAAAACCAAATATAGGAATTAGGCGGTTTTTACTATTTTTTTCTCACTTCTGGCAATTGAAACCCTCCAAATCACTTCATTTGTTTATATTTGGATTTTTAATTTCGCTTGTTGGCGAAATATTGCCAATAAAAAAATTATTGTCTCTCACATAAATGCATTTGATCACACTCCTGAACACATAGTCAAGCAAGTGCTTGGAGAAAAATGAATGTCAATATTAAGAATGGAAGGGAAAAAAATTCTATACATCATTTTGTCTAGTATAGTTTTCTAATCCATACACAACTAAACAATTGAAGAACTAGGAACAAAACATTAAATGGGAATTCAAACTCAACTAAAACATGACTAGGTATAACATTTTTCAAAAAGATAGGAGGAATCCCTTCATAATATTTTGTTCAACTTCTGTATTGCAGCCCTTCTTCTATAATCTTAAATCATTTGAATCGGTGTCAATGATGAACTATTTATGTCTCTTCGAGGAGGCAGTGACAAAAATATTGCTCATCAAACCTTCAAATGGTTCTTTGATGATTGTCATCATTGAACTTGAACGTTAACCAAAATTAAATAGGTTCTCTAGTTTACAGTTATCATTGCATTGAGCATGGGGCACAAGGCCACCACTTGGATGTCATGGGAATGAAATGGGAGACTCATGACAACGCCTATGGAAGCTCCATTCCAAAGAGTCTCTAAAGGCACTTTGGCCTTCTTCCATTGGATTTAAGACATGAGCGAACATGGGATAGAGGCCCAAAAACATTTATAGAAGAAAAACTAAAGGTTTGAAGACAATCAAAATGAGGGAGAGCTTCACTTGAGCAATTAGGATGAATGCATGAAGTGTGAGAGCTCGAGGATTGATTCCCTAATATGTAATTACAAGGGAAGGCTCGCTTTTCATGAAGCTCAGAAGATTCAAAGAGCGGTGTTAAGTTACCATAGGAAGTCAATTATCAATCAATGAAAGGATTTTAAAACAAAATGCTAAAAGATGGCATATATGACACACAAAATAACAAATTTTAATTAATTAAATTAAAAACATTATGTAGTCAATGCAACCCTAAGTTTGCATTACATGGATCCAACGCTAAAGATTTATAGACAATATTAACTCAAGTTCACAAAGTGTCCGTATTTTGAATTATATAAAAAAATTGTCATTAAATTTCATATGGCAATGATCCATAATTTGCATTTTTAATGGTGCAATTTTAATTTTGGCATAAAATGATGCCAATCCATCCATGAAAAAAGTGAATTGCTTGTCTTATATCACTCCGATAAGCAAGCCAAGGGGCATATCTTAGTGGAAAAAATTTAATGTAAATTGAAACAAATGACACTGCAAGTGAAAAGCAGGTAGACTATACTTGGGATGTGTTTCATGGATTAATTGGCATCATTTTATGCCGAAAATTAAAATGGCACCAATACCATTGAGCTTGAATATTAGCTTATGTCAATTTGAGTTGCCAATCAAACATCAAAGGTCATTCATACATCCAAGGGACTTTACATCCAATGGTCATATACATCAAGTTGTGTGACATCCATAGGTCATACATGTTCGACAATGCATTATCTTGAGTTGCATGGAATACTAGAATGCTGCTCTTCAGAGGGAGCACAAAGAAAATTTGGAAGAAAGAAAACATAAATCCAAACTGCTGTGGATTAACACGATGGAACTGGTCGCGGGAGGGTACCATTATGACAGATGATCAGACAAAGCTGGATTTTTCTGCAACCCTCAACCCCCACCACCTGATTTGTTAAACATTATTGAAATCAAGTTGGGTCGCAAAGGGTACTATTATGACAGGTAAAAGGCTGAACTAGAAATTTGTCTGCCCGTTACAGACGCACATAATAATTCCCACTTGGTGACGCCCACTTTGCGACACAAACTGGATCAAAGATGAGAGTCAGAATTAAGTGAAAAAAATTTAACTATGGAACAAGTTAAACTTCCCCCAGAAAACAGCGCCACAAACGCACACATGAAGAAAGAAAACTAGTAATATACATGTGTGCTCTCCACCCAATTGGAAGAGGCTCTCTCAATCTCTAAATTACAGCTTTAATCAGCAGCATTCCAGCTTGTGGTTCAAATGCTCATCTTAACAATCCCACAGAGTTGTGCTAGTGGAATCCCTAGTTTGTTTGTTTTGTTTTTTTTTCCCACCCCCCTCTCCTTTGGGGTTTTTCACATCTAAGCTAGAAAACAAAGCAAATTTGAGACTGACATGAAGTCGAAGGCAAGGTGAGAGACTTAGTTGAGTTGCCCCAGGAAATTGAGATTTGTCATAGTGAACTCACTTAAATAACTCACTCACTTATATTACCACAACTACAATCAACAACTGCAATGCATACTTCAGACATCCACTGAAAGAAAGGTGAGCTTAGTTGATTTGCTTCATGCAATTGGTGGAGGGATCGGTTCTTAGTGGTTCCCTTTCCTCCTTGTGGCTCGCCTTTGTTGGGCTGTTTGCTTGCCTGCACTTCAGTCCTTGCCCCTTGTTTCCTTTTCTCTCCCTTTCTTGGGTGCTTTCTTTCTATTAAGTTTGGGAGGGTTTCATCGAGGTGAGCCTTTGTAGTCGATGAGTTTGTTAAGAGCCATTACAATGAGACCACCCCCAAAAAAAAAAAAAGCACAATTATGTGATACAATTAACCCCAATAGCAACTTCTGCTTCATTGGCCAAAATCCAAGGTGAGAGACATAGTTGACTTTACATGCAAGGGAATTGGAGCCATCACAAATGCAAGACAACTCAAAATATTAGACACAAAAACAAAGTTGTGTGAACACAATCACCATAACAACAGGAAGTGCAAGATTGTACTATAGATACATTGGCCAAAATCCAAGGTGAGAGATACTAAGTCCCACTTGAACTTAAGTGATTTACTAGGGAATTGGAGCTATGATCACAATGTCACCATAGGAACTTGCAATAATAAAGGCCCCCGTTAGGTTACACAATTACAATAACAGAGTGTATAAAATGTACTTAAGTCTTGTACACTACACAACATTAGCCAAAGGTGTATAAGAAGTTCCTTAATGTATTTTAGTATTTTAGCACCACTTCATTTAAAAGCACACTTATGTTACACAATTACACTACCATTGTGTCCAATGTGTGCAAAATTTGTATTCTAGTACCATTTCAGTTAAAAGCACACTTATGTTAAACACAATTACACAAACTGTTGTGTCCAATGTGAGCAAAATGCATCTTAGTACCATTCCAGTTAAAAGCACACTTATGTTACACAATTATACTAATTATTTGTGTCCAATGTGTACAAAGTGAGCAAAATGTATTTGAGCACAATTCCAGTTAAAAGCGCACTTATGTTACACAATTATACTAATTATTTGTGTCCAATGTGTACAATGTGAGCAAAATGTATTTTAGTGCCATTTCAGTTAAAAGCACACTTATGTTGCACAATTAACATAACTATTTGTGTACAATGTGAACAAAATGCATTTTGGTACCATTTCAAGTTAAAAGCACATTTATGTTACACAATTAAAAGTTCACAATTTGTACAAAAGTGTGGAAAAACATAGTTGGACTTAAAACAGCATTTAAGTGTGCATTTGTTTGTAACAGGGACAAGAAAGGCCCTTCCTTTTGCCCCTTTTTCTTTCGGCGGCCTTCTTCTTCTTCTTCTTCGTCTTTGGCTCGCGAGTGTCGCACGAGTCTCTTCACCGCAGCAGCTCTCGTGCGAGCGATTTCTTCTCTCTCTCTCTCGCGTGTCCCGTTGCGGCGCGCGCCGTCCGTCCGTCCGTCCGTCCGCACACAATACGCCGTTGGGTTGTGTCTGGTACTACTGTCATTGTCAGCTCGTGGTAGCGTCCGGAGCGAGTGGGGGGACTTTTTCCCGTCTCTTTCTGTCTCTCTCTAGACACCACATTTTGCCTTGAAGTCTCTGAGCAAACTCCAGAAAGATGATGTATTGTATGCAGGCGTCTTCGGAAACCATTGACTCGTGTTGTGTTTGAGAATCTCAAAATCTTTGAGAAGAACTCGTTGAATCAAATCCTATATACATCTTTCCGTGTTGCAGGTGTTTTGCGTTTCGAAGGTGGGTGGTGGACTTGGACTGGGCGGAGGCATTAGAGCCGGAAGCAGCTGCTTTGGTTTTTCATCAGGAGCTTCTTCAGTGATGACGACCTGCATTGCGATGCTCCTGCTCCTGCTCTGCCAGCTTCTATGCATCCGTTGCGCTGGTATGTTTGATCGTCCTTTCAATGCAATGGTCGAATATTCAGTGTTTCCGAATTCGTGTCGTGCTGTTTATATTAGCTTGATTTCCTGACTCAATGTTGTACTCAGACCCACTGGAAAAATGTGTTTGAGGGAAGAGGAGGGCAGCTGAGGAAGTGGGAACTAGAGAGTTCATTGCGTGCAGCATCTTGTACATTTGTTGTAGAAAACTGTGTACTGTTCTTGACCCAGTAGTCTCCTTCATACACATCAAGGAGAATGGTAATTTTGAAGCCCAGTTCTCCGAGCCATAGCTATGTCAAAGCCAAGCTGCAGCAGGAGGACTGGTACTCAGCTCGTTTGTCGACGCAAAACCGAAATGCAGAGCAGCTTGTGAGTCGAGGATGTGATCAGAGAGTACCCATGTCAGAGGGATCATTGATCTTACAATGTAGATATGCTACTCTTTGGATGCTTGTGGCAGTTTGGATGTTTCAAAGTTTGGGCGCTTGTAGAGTTTGATGATCTCATGGCAGTTTGGATGCTTGCAGCTGCCTCCTTCAGAATCTTCTGCTGACTGGGGTATTGACTACTAACTGTGATGATGTGATGATGATGCAGAAGGGACAGTGGGAATCAACTATGGGCAAGTAGCTGATAACTTACCACAGCCACAGCATGTGTCAAGTCTTGTGCAGCAATTAGGCTTCAAAATGGTGAAGATTTATGACACAAATGAGACAATACTCAATGCATTTGCAAACACTGGCATCTCGGTCGTTGTGTGTGTGCCAAATGATGAAATCATTTCTCTTGCAGTCAGTGAGGTTGCCGCTCGCACTTGGGTTCATACCAACATCAACCCCTTTTTCCCTGCAACAAAGATCACTAACATCATGGTCGGAAATGAGGTAAATTTTAGTACTTAAACACCCAAAATCCAGTTTCTGATATATATTCCTTCAATTCCACCAATATTCCTGGCAGCATTTTTGTTGCAGCAGTTTGATCAAATTCCCTCATGTGTCTGGTCTGTCAACAAAGCAGATGTGCCGTAATGCAAGCTCAATTGAATGATGAGTACTTTCTGTATGAACCTGTCTGGATTCCGGGTTGGTCTGGTTGCTTTGAATCAGACTTTTGAACATATTTGCTGTCTGGTCCTGTTATTGGGTATCTCTTTTGAAATTGGGTGCTTAGTCTTTTGTCATGAGAGTTCTTTGTTGTCATTATCATTCTTCAAAGTCTTCATAATTTTTGTACTGAAACTAAGCAGATCCTGGAAGTAGATATAATTTTATCTGAGCTTCATGTTTGTTATTGTATGAGTTTTGATAGCATTTTGCAACCTTGTTTTTTTCTTTCCTTATGATCAGATTCTTGGTGGCGACCCGAGTATTTGGCCAGCACTTGTGCCAGCCATGTGGCAACTGTACTCAGGACTTCACTACTATGACTTGGATGACAATATCAAAATCTCAACACCACATCCAATGGGAGTGTTAGCAACTTCATACCCACCATCAGCTGGCACTTTTCAACCCAACATAGCAACATCCATCATGGCTCCTCTTCTGAATTTTCTGGACTCGACACAATCTCATTTCATGGTGAATGTGTATCCCTACTTTGCCTATCTAGCTGATGGGGGTACTCACATTAGCCTCAACTTCGCCTTGATCGAGCCAAACACAACTGGGTTCACTGATGCAAATACAGGGCTTCACTATTCATGCTTGTTAGATGCCATGATTGATGCTACCATATATGCCATGAAGTCTCTGAATTACAGTGATATTCCATTGGTCATCACTGAGAGTGGGTGGCCCTCAATGGGTGACCCTACAGAGATTGGAGCAAGTGCGACAAATGCTGCCATTTATAACAACAATTTAATCAAGCATGTTAACAGTCAACCACCTCTTGGAACTCCACTCAGACCTGGAGTTGCATTTGACACCTACATTTTTGCCTTGTTCAATGAGGACCTTAAGCCAGGTCCCGTTTCCGAGCGACATTGGGGTCTTTTCTATCCCAATATGAGTCAAGTTTATACTGTTAATGTTGAATTGGATTCTCAGATCACCACTGTTAGCAAATAGAATTATTGGGTTTTGAATGGGCAAAGGTGCCCTGGTATTGTGAACTTATTAATTTTTGGAGTAATTGGAGTGTTAACCTCCCAAATTTTTTGATGTAAAATTGGGTTTGCCAAAGAATTTGAGCAGAGAGAAGAATTCCACTCTAGTGGTAGTAGGATGTGCAACACCATTCTTGAGGACTTATACACGACAATGCCTGAAAACTTTCAAAGCAGAAACTTCCCTCCAAGCTCAGTTTTGTGGTCTTTTCTTTATTACGGTAGTTAGTGTCCAGCACCATCAAGAAATGAATGTTCGACAGATATCAAAATGGATTGTGGAATATACGAATTTTGTACGAATTTTATATGAATTTTGTTTTCTATTGTACTAGCAAATATTATAGGAGCTTTTTTTTTTGGGGGGTTTGCAGTCTGAGCTTCAAACCCAAAGAAGATCAAAATCCCTTCACATGACACACTCTGATTGTTGGCTAACTTTAGTCACTGAACTAACATCTAATGTTATTATTTATGCTTGTCCAAAAGTTTGGGTGCTCTCAGAGACTTTGTTCTTTGTTCTTGTTCATATATATCAGGCTAAACTACTTGTGGATCTCAAA
>Ga0116229_10004193_pt1 | contig 23661 bp, 22 predicted proteins | sample S1TSphgellanicum_3_FD_87313 | JGI IMG/M metagenome (GOLD analysis project Ga0116229, IMG submission 87313) | Host-associated microbial communities from peat moss isolated from Minnesota, USA - S1T2_Fc - Sphagnum magellanicum MG | ecosystem: Host-associated > Plants > Peat moss > Unclassified...
GCGCCGGCGGCTTCTCGCAGTGGATCTGCATCGAGCGCGACATCACCGCCGAGATCGAACGTGAGGAAGCGCGCACCGACCTGATGGCGATGATCGGGCACGACCTGCGCAACCCGCTCACGAGCATCCTCGGCTACAGCGAGATGCTGCTCGAAACGATGGAGCCGGGCGAAGAGCGCGCCGCCGTGGGGCAGATCCGCACCGCCGGGCGCCGGCTCGAGAGCCTGGCCTTCGAACTGCTCACCATCTCGCGCATGGAACGCAACGCCTACGAGCCCTACATCGAGGAGGTCGACGTCGCGGCGCTGCTCGCCGACATCATCGCCTACATGCCCGAGGGCTCGCGCGTGAAGGTCGCCGCGCCGGCCGTCGCGATCGTGCGCTCCGACGCCGGCGTGATCCGCCACGTGCTCGAAAACCTGATGAGCAACGCGCTGAAATTCTCGTCGGCGCCGGCGCGCGTCGTCGTCGAGTTGACGCTGCCCGGCGAGCGGCTACGCGTGCGCGTGAGCGATTCCGGCATCGGCATCCCGGCCTCCGATCTGCCGCTGGTGTTCAACCGCGCCACGCGCGGCGGCAACGTCGGCGCGCGCCGCGGCACCGGTCTCGGCTTGAGCTTCGTGAAGCGGCTCGTCGATTCGCTCGGCGGATCGGTGAGCGTGAAGAGCGTCGAGGGTCGCGGCACGACGTTCGACGTGCAGCTGCCTAACGCGCCGCCGGAGACGATGGCAACAAGCTGAGGAAGTAGCGGTGCACGCGGTCGTCGCCCGTGAGTTCGGGGTGAAACGACGTACCGATCACGTTCTTCTCGCGCACGAAGACGCCGTGGCCGTCGTGTTGCGCGATCAGCTCGACGCCGGGGCCCGCGCGTTCGACCCACGGCGCGCGGATGAAGATCGCGGGGAACGGCTCCGCACCCAGCGCCGGCACGTCGAGCGGCACTTCGGCCGATGCGATCTGACGCCCGAACGCGTTGCGCCGCACGGTGATGTCGATCAGATCGAGCGTCGGCTGATCGAGGTCGGCGACGTCGTGCGCCGCGACGATCATGCCCATGCACGTGCCCCAGAACGGCATGCCGGCGCGCACGCGCGCGCGGATCGGTTCGACCAGCTCGAAGCGATCGAGCAGCTTGATCACGGTCGTCGATTCGCCACCCGGCACGATCAACGCATCGACCGCTGCCAGATCGCGTGCGGTCTTCACCTCACGGACGGTGGCGCCGATGCGTTCGAGCGCACGGACGTGCTCGACGACGTCCCCCTGTAACGCGAGGACGCCGACGGTCGGAGCGGGCATGCCGCGGCTAGACGCCGCGCGAGGCCAGCAGTTGGTTCGGGGCGAGTTGGCGGATGTCGAGCCCGTCCATCGCCTGCGCTTCCTCGGGGATCGACTGGTGCGCCGCGAGCACGACCGCGGGATCGTTCCAGTGCGTCGTCGCGTCGACGATCGCACGCGCGAACGCCTTCGGATCGGTCGACTTGAAGATGCCGCTGCCGACGAACACGCCTTCGGCACCGAGCGCCATCATGAGCGCGGCGTCGGCCGGCGTCGCGACGCCGCCCGCGCTGAACAGCACGACCGGCAGCTTCTTGTGTTCCGCAACGTACTGCACGAGGTCGAGCGGCGCGCCCAGGTCGCGCGCGCGACTGACGAGTTCTTCCTTCGGCACGGCCGAGAGGATCGCGATCTCGTCGTTGATCGCGCGCAGATGCCGCACCGCTTCGACGATGTTGCCGCTGCCGGCTTCGCCCTTGCTGCGGATCATCGAGGCGCCTTCGGCGATGCGGCGCAGCGCCTCGCCGAGATCCTTCGCGCCGTTGACGAACGGCACGGCGTAGTCGTTCTTGGGCAGGTGATACTTGTCGTCGGCCGGCGTGAGCACTTCGGATTCGTCGATGTAGTCGACGCCGAGCGCCTCGAGCTGGCGCGCCTCGGCGATGTGGCCGATGCGAACCTTGGCCATCACCGGGATCGTCACCGCATCCATGATCCGCTTGATCATCGCCGGATGGCTCATGCGCGCCACGCCGCCGTCACGGCGGATGTCGGCCGGAATCTTTTCGAGGGCCATCACGGAAACCGCGCCGGCTTCTTGGGCGATGACCGCCTGCTCCGGCGTGACGACGTCCATGATGACGCCGCCCTTGAGCATCTGCGCGAGGCCGCGCTTGACGGTGACCGTCCCGATCTGCTTGTCCATATTGCTCATTGTCCCAGAGAACTCAGACACGCGCAACCGAGAAATCGTTACGGGATCGGCGTGGGGGTGGCGTCGTCGGGGTCGTGCGAGGCGATCGGGACGGGGAGCGGCGGCGAGGTGTAGACGTCGTCGGGCGCGGGGGTGGGCGTCGGACGGGGGGTGGGTTTGGGGCTCGGCGTCGGGCGGGGCGTGGGGGTCGGCGGCGGGGTGACGCGCGGATCGGGGAAGGCCGGATCGGTGGCGACGCTCACGACCTGCGCCTTCTTCCAGTTCTCCGAGAGCAGCCCGGCGTCGCTCATCGTGGCGTCGGGGACGGGGGTGATCGTATCGGGCAGCGCCAGGCGCCGTTCGGTCGCCGAGAAGAGGGTGTGGTCGCCGATCTGCTGGCCGATCAGGATCGCGGCCAGCAACACGATGCCCATGCCGACGAAGATCAGCGACGTGCGCGGGCGGCGACTACGCAAGGGCGGGCTCCGCCTCGACCGGCATGGCGTCGAGCAATTCGGGCTGGCCGAGCGTCACCTCGAGCATCGCCCCCGCGTTGACCGCGCGGCGTATCGTCTCGCCGCGAAATTCGATCGCCACGTTGCGCGCGTGGTCGTTCTGGTTGCAGATGCAGATCCGCACCGCGCCACGCGCGTCCTCGAACGCGATCGCGGCGACGTCGACCGGCGAGACGGTCGCCTCATCGCTCACGTCGCGGCCCGCGAAGAGCACGGTGTACGGCTCGTCGGCGGAGGCCTGGCGCATGTCGCCGATGATCCGCTTCCCGACGTGATCCATCACGTAGGTGTGCAGGCGGCTGCCCCAGTGCACGCGCGCGGCCGCCGTCCACGCCCAATCGTCGGGGACGCGCGGGGAGAGATGAAGCCGCCCGCTCGTGCGGTAGCCGTCGATGCCGCAGACGGTCTCCGCGACGGCCCAGAGATACTTCGCGCCGGTCCACGGCGAGAGGTACATGCCGCGATTGGTCAGCGAACCGCCGTCGAACCATTCGCCGAACTGCCCGGGGACCGTGTTGCGCGCCGCGCCCGCTTCCATCGACGCGTAAATCTCCTCGAGGCGGCGAACCGCCTCCCGCGGCTCGCCGTTGCGCGCCAGCGCGACCGCGAACCACAGCGTCAGATCGGGCCACACGCCGCCGAGCAGACCGAAGCCGTGCGAGGGAAAGTACCAGCTATCGGCGGTCGAGATCGTGCGCAGGCCGACGGGCGTGGTGAAGTCGGGTTCGGTGAGGCGTGCGAGGATCGCGCGCCGAACCGGCGCGTCGGCGACGCCGAAGAGCACCGGGAACACCTCGTCGGCGGTGAAGTTGTCCTGGTAGTTGCCGTCGTGATCGTAGTTGAGCACGAACGCCTGCGTGTCGGCGTTGAACAACTTGCTCATCATCGCTTCGCGCAACGCGGTCGCCTCGCGCGACCAGCGATCCCAATCGGCGTTTTCCTCGCAGACCGCGGCGATCATCGCCGCCGCCTCGACCGCGAAGAACGCCTCGGCGTTGATCTCGGTGACCGCGCCGTCGAGCGTGTAATAGGGGATGATGTTGCGCCACGACGTGATGCCGAACATGTCGACGCCGCCGGCTTTGCAGTACACGAGGCCGTTCGCGTCGCGCTGCGAGAGCAGGTAGTCGACGATCTTGCGCACGAGCGGATAGATGCCGCGCAGCCACGCGTCGTCGAGCGTCGCATTGTAGTGGTGCAGGATCGCGATGATGTGCAGCGGCGTGTCGTCGTTGATGTTGAGGTCGTACGATGTCTTGAAGCCGTTGACGCCGCGGACGTACTCGACGACCTGGCCGCTCTCTTCGAGAAAGCGGTTGAATAGCTCGATCGCATCGCGACTGAATTGCGGCAAGAAGTAGTCGTAGCCGTGGACGAACCACGACGTGTCGCGCGAGACGAGGATGTCGGAGGGCGGTGAGTTCGTCGAACCCCAGCCTTGCGGATACTCTTTGATCACGCGCAGCATGTTGACTTTCGCCCACACGACGCCGCGATTGATCGTGGGCGAGGGCGTCATCAAGCGCGCGTCGGCGAGCTTCGCCGCATAGTAGCGCTGCGTTTCGTGCAGCGCGGTCGCATCGCCGAGCAGCTGCTCGAGCGCGGGCTTCGAGTGCGCGTCGCCGTCCTTGTGGAACACGACGGCGAGGCGCAGCGACTCGCGTGCGCCGGGCGCCACGTCGATCGTGTATTGCAGCGCGCCGAAGATGCGGCGGTTGACGAACTCGGCCAGGGCAGGCGTCACCTCGTCGAGATGGTGCGTGGCCTCGAGGCCGCCGTCGCGAATGCCGCCGAGCAGCGTCTGTTCGCGCAGCGCGACGACCGCGGCGTCGGGTGTGCGCGAACCGCCCCACCAGCGCACGTAGCCCGACTCCTCGCCGTAGCTGCGAATGTAGGGGCCGGCGATCGTGGCGCGCACTTCTTTTTCCGGCTCGCCGTAAAAGCGCTGTCCGACGAGCAGCGCCCACGGAAATACGCGCACGCTCGCGCGCTTGCTGCCGGCATTGTGCAGCGACACGTCGATCACGAACGCGACCAAGCGGTCGTGGCGCGGGCCGTGCGGCACGTAGAACGCCTCGGCGACGCGCACGCCGTCGTCGAGTTCGAACTCGGCGATCTGCGCGTACGGAAGAAACGTGAACTCACGCGAGATCTGGTGCGGGAAATGCGTCGCGTGACCGTCGACCCGATAGGCGATCTGGTGCGCGCCGAAGATGATCTGATCGGTGTCGGCGTCCCACAGACCCCGGATACCGCCCTTGGGCGTCGACGTGGCGAAGGTCTTGAAATTCCCGAGCGTCAGTCCGAACGGCGTTTCCGACTCGGGCAACACGTAGGCACAGAACTCGCCGCGCTGCGCGTCGTACCTCGCGTCCATCGTCGTCCGCTACGCCCCGGCTCCGAGTGCGGCCTCCTTGGGTTGGGTCACGTCCGCTCGACGGCGAAGAGCCCGGGGATGACAACGGCTGGTTCGTTCGCCGCCGTCGCGGACGCCGGTTCTCTGAATTTGCGCGCGCCGGCGAAGGTCAACGTGACGCTCGAGATTCTCGCGCGCCGCGATGACGGCTACCATGCGCTCCGCAGCGTGATGGTGCCGATCGGGATCGAAGACGAGATCGTCGTGCGCGCGGCCGAGCGCCCGGCGTTCACCTGCAGCGCGGGTGAGCTCGCCGGCGACAATCTCGTGGTGCGCGCGCTCGCGGCGGCGGGCTTCGCCGGCGCACCGGTGGCGATCCACCTCGACAAACGCATTCCCGTCGGCGCGGGACTCGGCGGCGGATCGTCGGATGCCGCGACGATCGTGCTCGCGGCGATGCACGGCGCGTTCGGTGCGCCTGCCGCGCGCGATTGGATCGCGGTCGCGCGCAGCATCGGCTCCGACGTGCCGTTCTTCCTCACGCGAACGGGCGCGCTGGTCGAGGGCACGGGCGAACGGCTCACCGCGCTCGGCGCGTTGCCGCCGTGGTGGCTGCTCGTCGTCGCACCGGCGGTGCACGTCGACACGGGCGATGCGTATCGTCGCTTGGCGGCGGCGCGCGTCGAAGCGCCGGTGCCGGAGCGCCCGCGATCGGGTTCCGCAAGCCTCGCCGTCGTCGAGGCGGTGCAGCGCGGCGACTACGCCGCGGCGGTCGCGAACGCGACGAACGACTTCGAGCCGATCGTGTGCGCGGCATATCCGGCGGTCGACGCGGCGCTCACCGCGCTGCGCGATGCAAGCGCGCCGCACGCGATGCTCTCCGGATCGGGCGGCGCCGTGTTCTCGCTGTGCCCCGACGAGGCCACGGCCCGTTCGCTTGCCGCACGCATCGCGCCGCCGGCCGGCGCGCGCACGTTCGTCGTGCCGTTCGCGCACGGCGACGCGTGGCGCGGAGCGCGCGCGTGATCGCGATCGTGCTCGCCGGCGGTCAGCCCGACGCCGTCTCCGCGCTCGCGCGCAACATGCCGAACAAGGCGTTCGTGCCGGTCGGCGGCGTGCCGCTCGTGCAGCGCACGATCGCGGCGCTGCGCGCGACGCCCGGCATCACGCGCATCATCGTCGTCGCGCCGCCGTCGACGTTCGGCAGCGACGCGCTCGCGGGCGCCGACGAGCGCCGGCCCGACGGACCGCGCATGATCGAAAGCCTCGCGTCGGGATTGGCCGGCGCACCGGCCGGCGAACAGGTGCTGATCGCCGCATCGGATCTGCCGCTGCTCACGCCCGCCGCCATCGAAGAATTCACCGGCGAAGCGCAGCGGCGCGACCTCGACGTCGCCTACGCGATCGTGAGCCAGAAGGTCAACACCGCGCAGTTTCCGCGCGTGCGGCACACCTGGGCGACGATGTTCGAAGGACGCTTCTGCGGCGGCGGTCTCTTCGTGCTCAAACCGCGCATGCTCGATGCGCTGCGCAGCGTGCTCGACGAACTCGGCGCGGCGCGCAAGTCGCCGGTGCGCCTCGCGTCGATCTTCGGCTGGGACATCGTGCCGCGCTTCGCGCTGGGCTTCTTGCGCATCGCCGCGGCCGAGGAGCGGGCGAGTACGATCCTGCGCGCGCACGTGGGCGCGATCTGCTGCACGCACGCGGAGGTGGCGGTGAACGTCGACACGCCCGCCGATCTCACGATCGCAAACGGCTTGGTGAGCTGACGCGGCGAAGAGCGCCGCATGCTTCTGGTCGACGAGCGCCGCTGCGCGTTCGGCTCCGATGGCGAGTGGGTCGCGCCCGCGACGTTTCTCGCCCGCTTCGTCGACGTTCGCGTCGCCGGTGAGAGCGAACGGCGCGCGATCGTGCGCCGCATCGCCGCCACCCGGCCCGAGCTCGGGCTCGCCGAACAGCTGCGCCGCAGTCCGTCGTTTGCGGCGCGCGTGCTCGCCGCGTTCGACGGCGGCGAACCGCTCTTCGCCGACCTGATCGGCGAGGTCCGCACGCTGCTCGCCTTCGCCAACGCCGTCGACGTGCGCGACGCGCTCGGCCGCGCGCTCACCGCGAGCGCGGCACCCGTCGAACGCGTCGCGATCGACGCATCGCTGCTCGCGGGCGACGATGCGTTCGCGTGGCGGCGTCTCGCGTCGGTGGCGGGCTTCGCGCTCGATCCGGTCGAGCTCGGCCCGATCGCGCCGCCGCCGCTCGACCTGATCGCGGTCGCGTCGGTCGTCGCGTTTCTGCGCGCGGCCGCGAGCGATCGCGACGACGACGTGCGCGCCGCCTTGCGCTCCAAGCTCGCGCCGCTCGATCCCGACGACGCGCGCACGCTCCTCGCGTCGGCCGGCGACGCCGCCGACGTGCTCGACGTGATCGACGCCGGCGCGGCGGGCAACGGTCGCGAGTTCGCACACGCGTTGCGCTCGATCGCGCGCGCGTACCGCACGCCCGACGCCGGCCTCGGCGACGTGCTGGCCGTCGTCGCGCGACTGCTCGCGCCGCCCGCGCCGGTGACGGCCGCGCTCGAGCGCATCGCGCGCGACTTCGATGCGGCGCGCGCGCTCGGACCCGCATGGGAAGCCGATCACGCGATCGACGAGATCGCCGCCGAACTCGACGGCGTGCCGCCGCTGCGCTTCGCGATCGACCTGCAGACGCCGGCGCCGGTGGTGGTGCCCGAGGCGCCCGTGCCGGTCACGTCGCGCCGCGCGACCTTTTCCGCGTCGGCGCTCAACGCGTTCGCCGAGTGCGAGCGCAAGTGGTACTTCCGCTACGTCTGCTCGGCGGTCGAGGATCGCGGCTCGTCGGCATCGTTCTACGGCATCGCCTTCCACGCGGCGCTCGAGGATTTCCATGCCACGCACACGCGCTTCGAAGCGGGCGATGCGGCATCGCTCGGCTCGGTGCTCGACTTCGCGATCGCGTCGTCGTTCGACCGGCACCGCACGCGCTTCGACGCGCCGGTCGAATTCGAGTTGCAGAAACGGCGCGCGCGGCGCACGGGCAAACGGTATCTCGCGTGGCTGATGGAACGCGCGAAGCGCGAGCCGTTCACCGTCGTCGGCTGCGAGACGGGCGCCGACGTGAAGCTCGGCGGCTATGCGTTCGTCGGTTACATCGACCGGCTCGATCGCGACGACGCAACCGGCGGCGTGACGGTCGTCGACTACAAGACGGGCGCGATCGCGAAGAGCGCGGGCGAATATCTCGCCGACGTGCTCGCGTTCCGTGATTTCCAGCTGCCGTTCTACTATTGGGCGCGCACCGACGCCGGCGATCGCGTGACGCGGCTCGCGCTCGTGCCGCTCAAGGACGCGCTGCTCGACGTCGCGCCGATCGAGCTGACCGTCGTCGCGCAGCGGCCGCGCACGCCCGCGCGGCGCGACGCGACCACCGCGCAGATCGGCATTGCGGATCTCGAGCGCGCTCGCGAGAAGATGATCGAACTCGCCGCGCTGTTGGCCTCGCCGACGATCGCGCACTACGCCGCGACCGACGATCCCGACAATTGCCGCTACTGCGCGTACAAAGACGCGTGCCGCGAACGTCCGGCCGTTGCGGAAGAGCGATTCGGACGATGATTCGCTCGGTCGATCCCGCCGACGAACGCGTCGTCACCGCGCCGCTCGCGGGCAACCTGCTGCTCGTCACGGGCGCGACGGGTTCGGGGAAGACGCAGGCGCTGGCGGCGCGCTACGTCGCGCTGACCGGCGGCGACGTGCCGTTCGACGCGACGCTGGTCGCGGCGGCGAGCGACGACGGCGCGCGCGCGTTGTGCGCGCGCATCGAGGCGCGGCTCGATCCCGCCGCGCGCGCCGCGTTCGCGAGCGCGCCGTTCACCGGCATCACGCTCGACGACCTCGCTTTCGCGATCGTCGCCGACGGCGCGGTCGCGGGCGGCCTCGGGCCGGACATCGAGCGGCTCGATCCCTACGAAGCGGCGGCGATCTTCGAGCGCGCGGCGGCGCCGCTGTTCTCGGCCGAGTGGGCCGACTACCTCGGCACCGAGATCGATCCCGAGATCAGCGGCCTGCGCACGCCCGACCGCTTCGCCGACGCCGTGTTGCGCCTCATCGCGAAGCTGCGCGACGCGGGGATCGATCCCGAGACGATGCTGCAGCAATCGCTGCGCGGCGCGAACGCGTTCTACGCGAACCCGCCCAACCTCACCGAACCCGGGCTGCTCTACGCGACCAAAGACGACTACCGCAACTCGCTGCTCGTGGGGCCGGCCGAACTCGAGCGTCAGCGCCGGCGCGAGATCGATCTCGCGAAGATCGTCGCGAAACTCTATCGCTCGTATCTCGACGAACTCGTGCGTCACGGCTGCCTCGGCGCGGGCGACGCGGTCGCGGAGGCGGTGCGGCTGCTCGGCGAATCGCCGGCGCTCGCCCGCAACTACGGGCGCCTGCGGCTCGCGATCGTCGACGACGCACACGATCTGCGCCCGGGCGACGTGCGGTTGCTGCAGGCGCTCTTCGGCGCGGCGTTGCCGCGCGTGACGATCGCCGGCTCGCTCCATGCCGCCGTGCAGACCTTCGCGGGCGCGCGCCCCGAGGCGACCTTCAAACTCGCCGCGACGACGATCGTCTTGCCGGGCGACGGCCCGGTGCCGGCGCAGATCGCGGCCGCCGCGCGCGCGATGGCGGCGGGCGACGTGACGACGCTGCCGCCGGGCGATGCGGTGCGTGTCGAACGCGCGAGCGACCGCGCCGCCGAGATCGCGTTCGTGGCCGGCGCGGTAGCGGCGCACGTGGCGGCCGGTACGCCGCCCGCGCGCATCGCCGTCGTCCATCGCACCGCGCGCTGTCTCGATGCGTACGCCGAGGCGATCGCCGCGCGCAACGTGCCGGTGAGCGCGTTCGGCGACGTCGATCTGCTCGCGCGGCACGCCGCCGCAGACGCGCTCGCGGTGCTGTGGGCCGCGGTCGATCCGTTCCACCACGCGTGGCTGTTGCGCGCGCTGCAACTGCCGCAGGTCGCGCTCAGCGACGCATCGCTCGCGGTGCTGTGCGGCGAACCGGCCAATCCGCAAGCGATGCTCTTCGCGCTGCCCGAACCCGAAGCGGCGACCGATCGCCGCTGGGACCGGCGGCGCGACGTGCGCCTCGCGACCAACGTGCTGCGCGGCGAACGCGACATCGACCTGAGCGACGTTGCGCGCGAACGGCTGCTCGCGTTTCGCGCGCGGCGCGCACGCTGGGCCGCGCTCGCGCGCGACGGCGGGGCGGCCACGGCGCGCGCGATCGTGACGGAAGCCGGCACGTTCGCTCCGCGCGATGGCGAGACACCGGCGCAGACCGCGTATCGCGGTCAACTCGCCGAGCACGCGATCGCCTTGATCGAGCGCTACGGCGAGCGGCATCCCGGCGCATCGCTCGACGATGCGTTGCTGATGCTCGAGCGGGTTGCGCCCGCGGAACGCGGGCCGACCGTGAGCGGCGACGATCGCGGCGTGTTCGTCGGCGCCATCGACCGCATCGGTCCGCGCCGCTTCGCGCACGTCTACATCGTCGATGCGCGCGCCGGGTCGTTTCCGCCGTACTACGTCCCCGATGCGTTCTTGTTCAGCCCGCGCTACGGCATGGTGCCGAAAGACGCCGCCGGGGACGCGCCCGCCGCGCGTACGGCGAAGTTCACCTGGTACGCGCACCAAACGAAGCTCAAGGAGAGCTACGCGCGCGAACACCGCCGTCTCTTCGGCTTGGCGATGCTGCGCGCCGACGCGACCGTCACCGTCACCGCCGGCGGCAAGGCCACCCGCGGCATCGGCGCCCCCGAATTCGCGACCGAACTCCAAGCGCTCCTCCGCTGACATTTCATCGGAGTCTCACCGCAGCGCGGCTCGTTTGGCGTAGCATAGCCGGTACGATGGACGTGAGCACCAAACTCGATACGTCGACCGATCCGCAAGTGGGCTTCCGGCCCGCGGGCTCGCTCGACGCGTCATCGGCGCTCGCGCCGTACGGCGGGCATTTCGGCCCGCGGCAAGCCGCGCATCTGTTGCGCCGCGCCGGATTCGGCGGCACGCCCGACGACATCGCGGCGTTCGCGCAACTCGACGCGCAGCGGGCGGTCGATGCGATCTTCCATGCGAGCGACCCCGACGGCACGTTCGTCGACTACCCGCCCGAACTGAGCACGATGACGGCGGCGCAGTACGGCCCGCGCAAGACCGCCGTGCAACTCTGGTGGCTCGACCGCATGCTGCGCACGCGCCGCCAGCTCGCCGAGAAAATGACGCTCGTGTGGCACAACCACTTCGCGACGGCGGTGAGCAAATCGCCGCCCGAGATGATGGCCGAGCAGATCGATCTCTTTCGTCTGCAGGGACTGGGCAATTTCCGCACGCTGCTGGCCTCGGTGACGCGCGATCCGGCGATGCTGGTGTGGCTCGACAACCGCTACAACACGAAGCAGCATCCGAACGAGAACTACGCGCGCGAGGTGATGGAGCTCTTCACGCTCGGCCTCGGCAACTATACCGAGGACGACGTGCGCGAAGGCGCACGCGCCTTTACCGGCTGGACGGTCAAGAACGGGCAACCGCTCTATCGCGCCGACCTGCACGACGCGGGCGTGAAGACGTTCCTCGGCCGCACCGGCGCGTGGACGGCCGACGACGCGATCGACATCATCGTGCAGCAGCCGATCCACCAGCGCTTCATCGCGCGCAAACTGCTCGAGTCGTTCGTGTACTCCGATCCCGAGCCCGAGCTGATCGAAGCGGTCGCGAGCGTCTACGCGATCTCCGGTTACGATCTCGCGAAGACCGTCGGCGCGATCATCCGCTCCAACGTCTTCTATTCCGCGCGCGCCTATCGCGCGGAACCGAAATCGCCGATCGAATTCGCGATCGGCACGCTGCGCACGATCGGGGCGACGAGCATTCCGCCGAACCTGCCGGGCGTGCTCGCGCGCATGGGTCAGGAGCCCCTGAATCCGCCAACGGTCAAGGGCTGGGACGGCGGGCCCGCGTGGATCAACACCTCGACGATGCTCGCACGCTTCAACTTCATCAACGCGCTGATCGCGACCAACACCGCCGCGACGAAGACCGCGCCCAACGTCAGCCCCGATGCGCTCGTGCGCGCGGCCGGCGGCTTCGACGCGCAACGCATCGTGCAGAACCTGGTCGCGACGACGCTGCAGAACGACGTGACGGGCGACGTGCGCACCACGCTCGTCGCCTACCTCGACGGCACGAATGCCGGCGAGTCCACGCAGATGGCCAACGAGCTGCCCTTCGGCCCCGAGAACTATCAAGAAAAGATTCGCGGCGTCGTCGCGTTGACGCTCAACCTGCCCGTCAATCAGTTGAATTGAGGAATCCATGAAGCGTCGCGCGTTCGTCTCGACATCACTCGGCGTCGCCGTCCTCGGCGGCGCGATGCCGCTCGGCCTCGCGCAAGCGGCGCTGGCGCAAGCCGCGCCGCTCGCCGGCGCGACCGCCGATCCCGGCAACGTGCTCGTCGTGATCCAGCTCGCCGGCGGCAACGACGGGCTCAACACCGTGGTGCCGTATTCCGACGACGCCTATCACCAGGCGCGGCCGGTGATCGGCCTCGATCCGAAGAGCGTGTTGCGCATCAACGACCGCATCGGGTTCAACCCCGCGCTCGCGGGTCTCGACGCGCTCTTCAAAGACGGCAAGGTCGCGCTCCTCCAGGGCGTCGGGTATCCCAATCCCAACCGCTCGCACTTCGAGGCGACCGAGATCTGGGAAACCGCGTCGCCCGACCGGCCGCAGCAGTACGGCTGGCTCGGCCGCTACCTCGACCGGCGCTACCCGAACGGCACGAAGCCGCCCTCGCCGTTCGAATCGGTCGCGCTCGGCGACACGCTGCCGGCGGCGCTCGTGTCGGCGCACGTCGACGTGCCGGCGATCGGCGCGCTCGGCGCGTTCTCGTATAACACGGGTCGCGACCTCGCATCGAAGCAGAGTGCGGGCGTGCTCTACGATGGCGCAAAGGCCGGCGGATCGCCGTACCTCGCGATGATCGCCGATACGGCACGCGAAGCCTATCACGGCGGCGACGAACTGCGCGCGAAGATCGCCGGCTACACGGCGCGGGCGACGTATCCCACCGACGGATTCGCGCAGCAGCTCAAGCTCGCGGCGCAATTGATCGGCAGCAATGCCGGCACGCGCATCATCTTCGTCTCGCTCGGCTCGTTCGACACGCACGCGGGACAACGCGCGCAGCAAGACCGGCTCTTGGGCTTGCTCGGCAACGGCCTGCGCGCGTTCTACGCCGACCTCGCCGCGCACGGCAACGACAAGCGCGTGCTGGCCATGACGTTCTCCGAATTCGGCCGGCGCGTGACGCAGAACGCGAGCAACGGCACCGATCACGGCACCGCGATGCCGATCTTCGTCATCGGCGGCGCGGTGCGGGGCGGCGTCTACGGCGACCATCCCTCGCTGACCGATCTCGACCACGGCGACCTCAAGTTCGCGACCGACTTCCGCTCCGTCTACGCGACGGTGTTGCAATCATGGCTGGGTCGCAATCCCAGCGACGTGATCGCCGGATCGTTCCCCACGCTACCGATCGTCTGAACCGGGGGGCGTAGCGCACGCGGGGCGGCGAAGGCCGCGCGATGCGCATCGTTCCCCTCTCCGCCGACGAGTACGTCCGCGACGTGCTCCCGCATTCGGCCGCGATGTGGGCCGAGGGGCGCTCGTTCGACGACTACGTCGCCGACTTTCGCGCGGTCGTCGAGTCGGGCTTCGGAAAACGGCGCTTGCGCACGCTCGGCTTCGCGCTCGACGGCGCGGTGGTGGCGTCGTGCAAACGCTATCAGCGTGAGGTGCGCTGCGGCGACCGGTTGATGCGCGCGGCGGGACTCGGCGCCGTGTTCACCCCGGAAGAATCGCGCGGGCGCGGCTACGCGACGGCGTTCTTGGGCGCGCTGCTCGACGCGGAGCGCGCGGCCGGCACCGATCTCGTCTTCCTCTTCTCCGACATCCATCCGGCGTTCTACGAAAAGCTCGGCTTCGTGCGGTTGCCCTCGCGCGCGATCGCGCTGCGCGCCGACGCGCTGCCGCACGCGCGGGTCAACGCGCGCACGCTCGACGACGCCGACTGGCCCGCGCTCGAACGATGCTTCGCGACGCATGAAGCGTCGCGCCCCTTCGCGCTCACGCGTCCGCCGCTGATCTGGGACTGGATTCGCCTGCGCGTGCGCGGCCGCGACGGCACCTCGCCCAACGTGCGGCTCGGCATCATGCGCGGGAGGCGCCTCGTTGCGTACGTGCGCGGGCGGCGCTATCCCGATGCCGACGCTTTCGCACTCGATGAGTGCGCGTTCGCCGACGACGCGGCGGCGGCGCAGTTGCCCGCGCTGCTGCGCAACGCCGCCGGCGATCTGCGCAAGATCACCGGCTGGCTGCCGCCCGCGCCCGTGCGCGATCTGCTGCCGCGCGGCGCGGTGCGCGCCCGCACGAGCGGGATCGCGATGATCCTGCCGCTCTCCGCCGCCGCCCGGACCGCCTGGCGCGCCAACGCGACGCGCTTCGGTGCGAGCGCCGCCGACCTCGTCTGGAGCGCCGATCTCGTCTGAATAGGGGTGCTTTCGGCCCGAGACGCAAGAGAGACGAATGATCAAGAAACCGACCGGAGCCGAAGCCAAAGCGGCCGAAGCGAAACGCAAGGCCGACCTCAGCGCGCAACTCGATCTCGAAGCGCAGGCAGCGTCGGAGCGCATCCGCCGCGGATTCGACGAAGAACGCCAGCGGCTCGCGCGCCGATACGGCGTCGGTGTGCATCTTTCCAGCGAAGCGGCTCGCCCCAAGGTTTGATCGCCGCCGTCGCGGTTCGACAAATGGGTCGCCGCGACGAATGAGCCTCATGCATATGCCGCTGGGCGACGGACGACCGATCGCGTAGCCTAAGCGGACATGCTCGAGCTGGTCGACGTTGCCAAGACGTTCGCGACCAGGCGCGGCGCGGCCGTGACGGCGCTGGCGCCGGTCACGCTTGCCATCGCGCGCGGAACGTTCCTCACGATCCTCGGTCCGAGCGGTTGCGGGAAGTCCACGATCTTCAACATCATCGCCGGCCTCGAGATGCCGAGCGGCGGAAACGTGACGCTCGACGGCACCTCGATCCTCGGCATGAGCGGCGTCGTTGCATACATGCTGCAGAAAGATCTGTTGCTGCCGTGGCGCAGCATCCTCGACAACGTCGTGCTCGGTATGGAGATCGACCGCATTCCGCGCGCCGAGGCCCGTGCGCGCGCCCTGCCGTTGCTCGAGCGGTATGGACTGGGCGGCTTCGAGCACCGCTATCCGGCCGAACTCTCGGGCGGCATGCGCCAGCGCGCCGCGTTGCTGCGCACGATGCTCTGCGATCGCGACGTCGTCTTACTCGACGAACCGTTCGGCGCGCTCGATGCACAGACGCGCGCCGACATGCAAGCGTGGCTGCTCGACGTGTGGGACGACTTCAAGAAGACCGTCGTGTTCGTGACGCACGACGTCGACGAAGCGGTCTATCTCTCCGATGAGATCGTGACGATGTCGGCGCGGCCGGGCCGGATCATCGACCGGTGCGCGATCGACCTCGCGCGTCCGCGCCATCGCTCGGTGGTCACGACCGCGGCGTTCACCGCCTACAAAGAACGCTTTCTCGCGTTGCTCCACCGGCCGGCCGCCGAGGCGCTGGCCTCGTGAGCGCCGAGGTGAGCGACATCGCCGCGCCAATCGCGGTCGCTCCGCTCCCGGCCGCACGCGGGAAGCTGCGTCGCGTCTACCACGAGACGGCGCCCGCGATGTGGTCGGTGCTCGCCGGCCGCTTCGGCATCGCGATCGGCGCGCTCGTGCTCTGGGAAGTGCTCGCGCGGCTGCACGTGATCAACCCGTTCTTATGGAGCCAGCCGACCGCGATCGCCGCCGAGTTCTGGCGCACGCTCATGGACGGCTCGCTCGTCGAGGACGCGTCGTTCACGTTCACGGCGACCATCTGCGGCTTCGTGATCGGCACCGTGTCCGGCTCGGCGATCGGCCTCTCGTTCTGGTGGTCGACGTGGTATGCGAAGGTGATGGAGCCGTTTCTCATCGTGTTCGAGGGTCTGCCCAAGCTCGCACTCGCGCCGATCGTGGTGCTCGCGCTCGGCCTCGGCATCGCATCGAAGATCGGCATGGCGGTTGCGCTGACGATCGTGATCAGCGCGCTCACCACGTACGCCGGGATGCGCGCGGTCGACCGCGATCTGATACGGCTCGTGTTCTCGCTCGGCGCGACGCGCTGGCAAGTCTTCAGCACCGTGATCCTGCCCGGCACGTTTCCCGCGATTCTCTCGGCGATGCGCATCAACATCGGGCTCGCGCTGGCGGGCGCGATCGTCGGCGAGTTCATCGGCTCGCAGCACGGACTCGGCCGCTCGATCGACTACGCTGGCCAGACCTACAACATCGCGCTGATCTGGTCGGGCGTGTTCACGCTCTCGCTGCTCTCGGTCGCCCTCTACATCGTGACCTCATGGCTCGAGCACACGCTGCTGCGCCGCTTCTTCCACACCACCACGAGCCGATAGGAGTCGCCATGCGTCGCGGACCGTTTCTTCGCACCACTGCTTCGAGCGTCGCCGCCGGTGCCTTCGGGGTGCGCACCGCGGCGCGCGCCGCGAACAAGGCGCTGCTGATCGCCGAGCCGCAGCACGGACTCGGCTACCTGCCGCTCTACGTTGCGATCCGCAACGGCTACTTCACCGGGCTCGACGTCTCGACGATCACGCTCGCGAGCTCGGGCGCGGAGCACACCAACGCGGTGCTCTCGGGGCGCGCGTACGGATTCATCGGCGGTCCCGAGCACAACGCCTACGCCGACGTGAAGGGCGCGAACCTCCGCGCGATCTGCAACGTCGTCAATCGCAACAACAACTACTTCGTCGCGGCGAAGGGCGTCACGCCCACCCGGGATCTCAAGTCGTTCTTGCGCGGCAAGCGCATCGCGGTCGCCAGCTACGGCGGCACGCCGAACTCGACGATCCGCTACGTGCTCAAGAAATTCGACCTCGATCCCACCAAAGACGTGACGCTGATGGAGGTGACGACGTCGGCCGTCGGCGCCGTCGTGGCGCAGGGCCAAGCCGACATCGGCGTGATGAACGAGCCGATGATCTCGCGCGGCATCGAGGCGGGCCAGTGGGGCGAGCCCTTCTGGAGCGGGCCGCGCGAGTTCGGGCCGTATGCGTACTCGACGATCAACGTCTCGCAAGCGTCGGTGACGGCCGATCCGGCGACCGCGCGCGCCTTCGTGGCGGGCATGAAGAAAGGCCTCGCGTTCGTGCGCGATCACAAGCCCGAGACGCAGGCGATCGCCGCCAAGGAATTCCCCGACATGAGCACCGCCGACATCACGACGTCGCTCGCGCGTTCGTACGCCGACGAGATCTGGGAGTGGAGCGGCAAGATCACGCCCGCGTCGGTCACCACGGCCGAGTCGGTCGTCATCGCGGCCGGACTGCTCGCGGCACCGGTGCCGTATCAAGAGATCATCGATCCCCAATTCTTCTCGTAACGCCGAAAGGATCCGCACGATGGCCGTTTGGGACAAGTTCATCACCGAGACCGACCGTCAGGTCTACGAAGCCTCCGGCTACGGCGCGCGCGGCGGGTTCGGCTCGCGCCCCGCGCTCTTGATCGTCGACGTGAATTACGCGTTCACGGGCGATGCGAGCATGCCGATTCTCGAATCGGTGAAGATGTGGCGCAACAGCTGCGGCGCGACCGGCTGGGCCGCGATCGAGCCGACGCAACGGCTGCTCGCCGCGGCGCGCGCGAACCACATCCCGGTCTTCTTCAGCACGGGCGTCGACACGCGGCCCGACGGCTTCGATCGCGGCGGCTGGTCGCACAAGAACCGCCGTTCCGCCGAGGATCTGCCCGAAGCGCGCGCGGCGACGCCCGTGCGCGGCAACGACATCGTGAAAGAGATCGCGCCGCTCCCGCACGAGATCCTCATCGAGAAGCTCAAGCCGAGCCCGTTCCACGGCACGCCGCTGACCGGCTTCCTCACCGATCTCGGCGTCGACACGCTGCTCGTCACCGGCACGACGACCTCGGGCTGCGTGCGCGCGGCGGTGATCGACGCGTTCTCGCTCAACTACAAAATCTCGATCGTGGAAGAGTGCACGTTCGACCGGTTCGAGAGCTCGCACGCGATCAATCTGTTCGACATGCAAGCGAAGTACTGCGACCTGATCGGCGTCGCCGAAGCGATCGGCTATCTCGAGCAGACCGGCCCCGGTCTCTACGACGACAAGATCCGCTTCACCGACGTCCGCGAAACCGTCCCGGCCTAGAACAGCCGCAGTTCGCGCGCTTCTTCGAGGGTGAGCGAGGCGACGCGCGTGCCGAGCAGGCGGACCGGCGTGCCGCGCAGTTGCGAGCGTTCCCAGCACCACGTCGACGCGGCGAGGATCGTCGCCGCGTCGTTGGCCGCGACGGAGAGCGACGTCTGCCGCCCGGTGATGGTGAAATCCGCGCGCTTGATCTTCACGCCGACCGTGCCGGCGCGCATCTGCCGCGCCTGCAGATCGGCTGCGAGCTCATCGGCTTGCGCACGCAGCACGGCGAGGATGCGGTCCTCGTCGCGCACGTCGTACTCGAAGGTCTGCTCGGTCGAGATCGACTTTCGTTCGCGCGAGCCGTCGACCACGCGATCGTCGATGCCGCGCGCGAGATCACGATACTCGCGGCCGCCGCGGCCGAGGACCGCGTAGAGCGCGTCATCATCGAGCGCGGCGACATCGCCGATCGTCGCGATGCCGGCGGCTTCGAGCCGCGGCAGCGTCTTGGGCCCGATTCCCCAGAGCCGGCCGACGGGAAGCGGCGCCAGAAACGCGCGCTCGGTGCCGGGTTCGACGATCGTGATGCCGTCGGGCTTGTGCATGTCCGAGGCGATCTTCGCGACCATCTTCACCGCCGCGACGCCCGCACTCGCGGTCAGCCCGACCTCATCGCGAATGCGCGACCGCACGCGTTCGGCGAACGCAACGGCCGCGCTGAGATCCATCTCCGGCAGCGCGACGAACGCCTCGTCGAGCGAGAGCCCCTCGACCGCTGCCGATCCGTCGGCGAAGATCGCGAACACCGCCTCCGAGGCCGCGCGATACTTGGCGAAGTCGGGCGCGACGACGGTCAGCTGCGGACACGCCTGCAGCGCCTTGTAGAGCGGCATCGCCGAACGCACACCGAACGGCCGCGCTTCGTACGACGCCGTGAGCACCACCGATCGGCGGCTCGACCCCGACACCGCAAGCGGAATCCCGCGCAACCCCGGATCGTCACGCTGCATGACCGACGCGTAGAACGCGTCGAGATCGAAGTGAACGATCACCGCCGCCCGCCCATATCCCCGCCCACTCCCACGCCCCACCCCCCGACACCTCGCCCCCCTCGTGTCACAAAAAACGCGGGGTGCGGGCGCAAGCTCGCGCCCAACCTTTTGCGGGCGCAAGCTCGCGACCAACCTTTTGCGGGCCGCGCTGAGACGGCGGCTTGCAGCGAGCGGGGTTAGGGGCCGAAGAGTTCGCGGATGCGTTCCATGTTGCGGGCGTCGTCGGATTCTTCGCCGGGGGTTTCGAGGATGGCGGTTTTTGTGGCGAGCGCGGTGTGGCTTGCGAGGGCGCGGAATCCGGCGAGGCCGATGAGGCCTTCGCCGATGTGCCAGTGACGATCTTTGTGGCCGCCGAGCGGAATTTCGGTGTCGTTGAAGTGGAACATCACCACGCGGTCGAGGCCGATCTCGCGGTCGGCGAGGTCGAGGAAGCGCTCCACGCCATCGGCGCTGTCGATGTCGTAGCCCGCCGCCCACGAGTGCGCGGTGTCGAGACACACGGCGAGATTCGGGTGGCCGACGGTGCGCACGAACTGCCCGAGTTCCTCGAGCGTGCCGCCGCAGAGCTGGCCTGCGCCGGCCGAGTTTTCCATCACCAAGTAGACGTCGGGCGCGATGTCCTCGAGCGCCGACTCCAGCGCCGCGACGACTTGCGCGAAGCCTTCGCTGCGCTCGCGCTTGCCATACGAACCCAAGTGCGTGTTGACGAACGCGATCGAGCCGACCGCCGCGAAGCGCAGATCGTTCTTCAGCAGCCGCAGCGAGTTCGTCGCGACCTTGGAATCCTCGCTCGCGAGGTTGATCAGGTACGACGTGTGGATGACGGCCGACCGGATCCCGGCCTCGGCGCGCAGCGACGCGAACCGTTCGAGTGAGGGCGCGTCGATCGGACCGGTGCGATACGTCTTCGGGTTGCCGCTGAAGAACTGCACGGCGGTGCAGCCGAGTCGCTCGGCATAGGCGACCGCCTCGCCGTAGCCGTCGCTGACCCCAACGTGGAGTCCGATCTGCATCGGTTCGGTCTAGCGCCGGCCGTAGTTGAAGCGGCTGGCGCGCATGCCGCGGGGCATGAACGACATCGCACGACCGCCGCCGGCAGCACGCGAGGGATTCTTCTCGAAGGTCGTGCCGGTGACGAGCACCGCGTCGGAGGGACGCTCGCGCCGGCCGACGCGGCCGATCAGCTGTTCCGTCTCCGATTCGCCGAACGCATCCGCATCGGTGATCACGATCAGGTCGGCGGCCGGGATGTCGATGCCGCTGCCGATCAAGTTGGTCGCGGCGAGGATCGACGGCGCGCGGCCGCGGAACTTGTCCATCATCTCCACGCGCGTGCCGATGTCGCTCACCTTCACGCCGCGACCGCGATTGCGCTTCGACTGCTCCTTGGTGTCGGCCATGTCGCCGCGCAACTGCTGCACGTCGATCGCGTAGTTCTCGTGCAGCCGCTGCGCCAGACGCGGCACGTCGCCGCGCGTGCGGCCGATGACGAAGATGCGCGAACCACGGCCCAAGTGATCGCGGATCAGCTCGTCGGCGTGCGAGAGCTGCTCGGGCGGCGGTTCGCCCCACACGCCTTCGATCTTGTGCACCTTGGTCGGCAGCACCGCGAACGGCATCTTGCGCATGCGCACGACATTGTCGAACGCGCCGACGCGCGTGAGGAAGCTGCGCAGTTCGTTCGGCGTCGCCGTCGCGAAGATCATCGGCGCGTCGATGTCTTCGAGCAACCGCAGGTGTTCGCGTTCGTCGAACGCGTTGACGTCGTCGATGATCACGAGGTCGCTGCTGTCGATCATCTGCCAGTAGCGGTCGATCGTGAGCAGCATCGCCGAACCGACCACGACGCGGATCGCGCCGGTGATGAGGCCTTCTTCGGTTTCCTTGCGTTCGGCCGGCGCCGCGCCGCCGTGGATTTGCCCGACGCCGAGGCCCGTGCCCGCGAGGCGTTCGGTGAAATAGGTGACGTGCTGGCGGATCAGATCGCGCGTCGGCGCGAGCACGACGACGTATCCGTCGCCCGCCAAGATCGTGTCGACCGCCACGCGCATGACCACTTCGGTCTTGCCCGATCCGGTCGGCGCCTGCAGCAAGAACGCGTGCTTGCCCTCGTCGAGCAAGGTCGAAATCTCGGTGACCGCCGTGCGCTGATCGTCGGTGAGGCGGAAGCGCTCCCCGGGCTGGATCAGTTCGTGGGCCACCGCGACGGCGTCCGCATTCGCATTGATGATGTTCCAGGTCGATTCATCGGCCGGAAGGGCTACGCGAGCGATAGTTCTCCTACTTCCTCATTCGTTTCCGGAGGCTCCGCGCCGGATTCGCGCGGCACCGTCATCGGGAGTTCCACTTCACGCGATTGCAACGCGTCGAGATCGACCGCGGGCAAATCGCCGAGTGAGTTGAGGCCGAACGCCTCCAAAAATTCCGGGGTCGTTTTGTAGAGCATCGGCCGCCCGGGTGATTCTTTCCGTCCCGACTCGGCGATGAAGCGCCGGTCGAGCAAGGTCGCGATCACCGAATCGGCGCCGACGCCGCGGATCTCTTCGATCTGGCCCTTCGTCACCGGTTCGTTATAGGCGACGATCGCCAGCGTTTCGAGTGCGGCCGGCGAGAGATTGGTCTTCGGCGGCAACAGGTAGGCTTCCACTACGGCGCGCGCCGCGGGCGAGCTCGCGAACCGGTAGCCGCCGGCCACCTCGCGCAGCACCAGGCCGCGTTCGGTGAAGTCGGCATCGATGCGCGCCAGCGCCGTGCTGACGGCCGCTTCCTCGGCACCGGTGAGTTTGGCGAGCGCCTTGATCGAGAGTGGCTCCGAGGCGACGAAGAGCACCGCCTCGAGATTGCGCTGCAACGCGCCGGTATCGAGCAGTTCGCCCTGCACGGGTTCGTCGATCGCAACGCGTTCGTCGTCAGCTTGCAAGGGCAACCTCGGCCGGCGGAGCCGGCAGCACTTCGATGTCGTCGAACGCGGCGGCCTGCCGCACGATGCAGCGGCCGCGACGCACCAATTCGAGCACCGCGAGAAACGTGACGACGATCGTGAACCGGTCGCCGCCGGCGATCAGCGCGAAGAAACTCGCGCGACCGTCGCGTCGAACCAAACGGGCGACGGCATCCATCTGTTCCATCAGCGACACCCGCTCGCGCACGATCGTGCGCACGTCGGGCTTCGCCGAGCGCAGCGCAGCTTCGAGCGCACGCGCCAGCTTCGCCACGTCGATCTTGTACCGTTGCGTGATGTCGGCCGTGGCGTCGCCGCCCTCGGCGCGCGAATAGAAGGCGGCCGCTTCGAGCGCACGCGCCTGTAGATCGACGCTCGCGTCGCGATACCGCGAGTAGGCGATGAGACGCTCGCGCAGCCGCGCTTCGACCGCCTCGGCCGATTCTTCACCGCCGGCTTCGAACTCGACCGGGATCGGCGGCAACAGCGCCTTCGATTTGAGGAAGACCAGCGTCGACGCGATCACCAGATAATCGGCCGCGACCTCGACGTCGATCGCCTCCATCGCGGAGATGTAGGCGAAGTACTGATCGGCGACCATCGCCAGCGGCACGGTCGCGATGTCGAGTTGCTGTTCTTTGACGAGGTTGAGCAACAGGTCGAGGGGGCCGTCGAAGACGTCGAGCGAGACGCGACAGGCGCGTTCGTCGACGGCGTCCGGCGGGATGAGCGGCGAGGTCAAGATGCGCTGGAATCCCTCATCGCCTCGACCTGCTCGATCTGCTGGTCGGGCTCGAACTCGAATGCGGCGTCGCCCTCTTTCTCGAGATACTCGAGACCGAGATCGACCAGGCGCTTCTCGTTCACGTATTTGAGGGCTTTCTTGGCCGCCTTGATCTCGAACCAGCGGGCCTCGTCCACTTCGTGGTCGTGGTTGGCCGTGTCGCCCGAGAGATAGCGCATGAGGTAGAAGTGGACCGACTTCTTGTGCTTGGTGCGGTTCAAGTAGAACCAGTAGGCGATGTCCGAGAGCTTGATGATGATCTCGGCCCAACAGCCTGTCTCCTCACGGACTTCCCGCAGGGCGGCCTGTTCGTGGGTCTCGCGGGCCTCGACGTGGCCTTTGGGGAGCGACCAGACGCGCGGGGTCCCTCGCCCGATCAAGAGGGCTTCGAGGGTACCGTTGTTTCTCCGCAGGACGAGCCCGCCCGCCGAGACCTCGTATTTGATCCGCATCTGAATCCATCACTCCGTTCGTCGGAGCC
>Ga0116229_10004196_pt1 | contig 23648 bp, 14 predicted proteins | sample S1TSphgellanicum_3_FD_87313 | JGI IMG/M metagenome (GOLD analysis project Ga0116229, IMG submission 87313) | Host-associated microbial communities from peat moss isolated from Minnesota, USA - S1T2_Fc - Sphagnum magellanicum MG | ecosystem: Host-associated > Plants > Peat moss > Unclassified...
AACAAATTTGTATACAATTTCAATGGTGCAACTTCCTCTTCATACTAAGAGATGTGGTTTTGGACAATGTGTGTATTTTTGGAGGGGTCAAATATTTTTCGCGTTTTTTTTTAAAAACCTGAAGATTTTGATTTCCAACCATACAAAGAATTCCTATGAAGAAAATGGCCTTAATTTGACAGATTTAGAATGTCGAGAAATAAATAGCCAGACTCCAACTAAAGGTTCCAATAGGTAGCCAAAATATTAAAAAAATTCTTAAAAATGTTGTTATTTTCATATCTGGTTTATAGCCAAATTTGGCTAAATCTTCTTGTTAATGATCACCAGTTTAGCTACATCACATTAAAAAGAAAAGAAAAAAAAGAAAAGCCCTGGTTCTAACTTCTGGCACACACCATAATATTCATGTAGCATTTTTGGTACGAGGGAAAATATATGGTCAAGACCCTGAACAACACAGGGTTGTCTAGCACATTACCCAACATTATGGGGGGCAAGGGCAAGATCATTCCATCACATGAAGCTCTGGAATGGCAGATTTGGGTCATTATTATGAGTTATATGATGATCATCAGTGGAAGATTATGTCACATAATGTGATGAAGAAAATGGCATAATGGAATCGACGGTTCTTTAGGAATTGAAAGAACCTCGCCACACTTGATCTGAACCGCTGAAGAAGACGAAGAAGATGGAATGGACGGTTCTTTAGAAATTGAAAGAACCTCGCAACGCTGATCTAAACCTCTGAAGAAGAAGAAGATGAAGAAGATAGAAGAAGCAACGACAACAATCAATGGCAGCACCACCAAACAAAAATTGTGAATGGAAATTTTATCCACTCACAGTTTCATTTTCACGCAAAATTTCCTTCTGTTACTACTTAGTTTATTAGTTTCCTCTTAGCACCGACGACTCCTTACACCAGCTGTTGCAGCAGCGGTCATCATCTACTGATTACTGTCTTGTTGCTCAGTGACTGTCAACAATGGAGGCCTTTCTTCTTCTTTTTTTCTTTCTTTTTTTGGGTGGGGTGTATAATGAAAGCTTGTTCTGGGTGAAGCAGAAAACAGTGTAAGTGTAATGGGAATAATACTGAAGGACGTCAGCTCTGCATCTTCTTCACAGTCTCATGTCTTATCACTGCTCTCTCAGACTCTCTCATCTCTCTCTCTCTCTCTCTCTGTGTATCTCTGTGTCTGTGTTTGCCCCTCCTTCCAGTCTTTTTACAATACAAACTTTCCTTTTGTATTCTTGCTTTTGATCTCAAAACTCCAGCATTGGTGCTACTGCATGCTGCACCACCCATCCTAACTAATTTATACCACAAGAAAATCTGTACCTTGAACTGCACATTTTTTTTGTGGGTCCTGTTTTTTCAGGGTACTACTCCACAACTGCTTCAGTTTGTTTGTTCCCAAAAACTCCAAATTCCCTTAGAGGCAGCTACAAAAAGTTCCCTTTTTTCTGGGGGGTGTCATTTTCCGTCTTAAAACTTCTCTTCTTCTCACTCTTGAAAGACAGAGAGAAAAGAGAGGTAGAGATCTTTAAGAGAAACTGTAGAGCCCTGTTCCGAGAAGATCAGTGTTGTTGTTCCTTGTTTGAGGAATTAGTTTGTCATTTTTTTGTTGTGGAGGGATTGGGTGTTCAAATGGGTGGGGGGGAATTGGCACAGGGACTTTGGAATGAACTTTCTGTGGCTCTCTCACTATGGGTTGCCATGCAAGTGGAAAGCAGTGCTGCAGGAGTGTTGAGAATTGAGACCCATGTCTTCCTCATGTCTTCCTCAAATGGTATGAATGGCTTCTTTTTTCCTTTGCCATTGATTAGCTTCCTTTTGAATCCTGTGTGCCTCTCATGCAAACCAGATTTTAGTAAACCTTCTCATGAAACTTCTACAACAACACAACGGTTTTGCTGCTTATGGGAAATCCAGGACTGATATAGTCAAGAATTGGATGCCTTTTGACTATGCAGGAATGTTCAGAAATGTTACATAGATCCGAATCTGCTGAGCTCAAACAGCTGCCAGGTTGTGAGATTTGGGTTCTGATTGCAAACAAGACCTTGTCAATACTGTGGCAATCATGCCAACATCATCACCAAGCTTGCGGAAAGAAGTTGTGTCTGAAGACCGCAAGGATATGGGTTGTATGACAGGAATCCTCCACATATTTGACCGCCGCCCTTCCTTCAGTGGCCGACACTGTGGCTGCAGGTGGACTGCCACTCGCAATGGTTTGTTTTCCTGCCACCCACAAACTGATCAAATGCAGGTCCTGTTCTGGATTTGCAAAGGAAATGAAACATGCAAGTCATGGAGAACAAAAAAAATCACCTGCTGTTTTTTTTTTCCTTGTTGACCAGGGCAAATTGTGACCACAGCTTCTGGAAGGGTATACCGTGAGCTCCGTTGCAATCCTGCTTATGATATGGTACATGCCCCCCACTCTTCTCAAGTCTATTCCTGACCTACATTTTCTAGCATCAGCTTTAAGGCTTCAGCCAAACAGGTCAGATGTTTTCTTTCTGTGACATTCCATAGTGGTGGTCATTTCTGCAGTCAGTGGACAGTCAGCCAAGGGAATCACCAATGGACAATCCCGATCAGCCAAGGACAGCCATGGACAATGCAAGAAATCGAAGTAGTTGGGAAGCTGGTAACAATGGGCGAGAATCTGTAGATAAGTCTTCATCCAAGAACAAAGGAGATAACAATAGTTTCACGAACCAAAAATTAGTAGAACCTGTACAAACTACAAAACCCCATCTCTCTTTCTACATCCAAGATAGTCTCCCTTTTGAACCATCTTTTGGAAACAAAACACCACAGAAGGAGGTCCGTTCTTCTGTTTCATTCAGATCACAATCACAGAACTCAAAAGTCTCTGGACCTCAGCTCAGAGCCTCTGTGGATGCAATGCTTGCTGAAAAAACACCTGACATTAAGGATGTTGTGTGCGAATCACTTCACAGCTACCAGCAGCAAAGAGGTGTGCCTGGGTCCCAAGAGAATAGTACTACCATGGATTGTGAAACATGGGCACCACTTCTCTTGAAGCGGCAGGTTTCATCAGGTCTTGGCTCTGGAAGAGATAAGAAGTCAGAGATGCCCTGCAAAGGAGGAGGAAGAGTGGAACAGCTGATAGCTCATTCAGACTTACCATGCTGCTTGTGTTCTGTCAATACAAGAACAGATCGGGATATGCATATTGATGGATGCCCAATGCAGGTTTTGTTGGATTCAACAGAAAAGAAGGAGGACCTTACTGTGTTTCCAAATGACAATGTAAAGCTCTCAAAACTACTGAGGTGCTTGGAAGGAGATGAGATATCCAGGCTGAGTGTGGAATTGGAGGATGGGCCTTCAATATCCACATCCAGTAGTCACCGAAATCCAACTGTTGAGCCCCTAGATTCATATAAGCCACTGGACAATCCCTATAACTTCAAGGAGGTCAGAGATCCTCCTTGCCCACCAGGGTTTGACATCAAGGATGCACACCGAGCTTCCTCACGATGTAGAGATGGAGATTGGTTTCAATTTGATGGACGCAATGACCTCCTGTCTGCAGCATCTTATCCCAGGCTCTCTGTTGATGATGGCACAGATGATGTCTCTTGCAAGAACAGCTTCTCAGCTGCACGAGGTGATCACCAGACATGTGAGCGCCGTCTGGAAACGAATGTGGTGGCGAGGCTAATGGGGCTTGAGAAGTTTCCAAGTTCTGAAATATGGAAGATGACTCCACCACAAAGCACTCTCTTCTCCAGATCACCATTAAGAGAGGCAAAGCTGGTTCATGGCTTGCTACACTATAAACTGACTGGTTTGTCTGACTTGCCTCGAGCCAGACTACCAGATAAATTTCGTCAGATGTCTGATAGAGGAGGATTAGGGAGTTGTCAGAAGCAACAAGCCCAATGGGACAGTCACTCATGTGAAGCTCATGAGCTGAGGTCAACAAGATCTCCATCTTCTCTGTCACCAAAGTTTATGGAGGGGATGCCTCTGGTGTTCAAAAAGCCAGATAATGCTAGCAATGCCCTGAAAAGCAGAGTCTCACAAATTCGTAAACAATTCTTGAAAGGAAACACAACAGCTACAGTGCAGAAGTCAGATCACCTTGCCAAACATGAACCACTCTATGGTGATATGTCTCACCGCACATGCCAGCCTAGGTTGCAGAACTCACATCAAGAATGCAAGAGCCTCAAGCAAATCCTGGAAGGTATGCAACTGAAGGGACTACTAGATCCATCAAATGACAAGCAGGTCCAAGACCTGAACTCCGAATCAGAAGCCATTATAATGCCCATCACACATTTGCAGCCACAATGGGGGGCAGAGTTAATCCAGCCACCTCTTGTCTCATCAAACGACACCATCACAATTTTCAACAAGGACCAGCTGAACCTTGAACATCGAGAGACTCCCAGACTCGAGTCCAATGAGTCATCCACAAGATTTAACACCAGAACTCATGAGGAAATGATGGAAGTACCCAAGAAGAACAAGCCAATTTTGTTGGAAACCAACTCACAAACTGTAAAGAGTGATCTCTCCATTGTTGTGATGAAGCCCATAAAGACAAAGACTGCATCAAAGCTGCAGGCTCCAAAATCTACATTACCCACAAGCACTACTTGTGCTGGCAGCAAGAATGGGTACATCATACCTACTCTTCTTCACTATGAGGATGTCATTTGGAGATGCTATCATCAAAAGTTGTTGAGTACTAGCAGTACTAAAATGGCATAGTGGAATGTATATTTTGCAGGGTAACAATGAAGCGTGCTCAAAGAAAGCCTCAAAGAGCACAAGCAAGAAGCAGCAATAAAGGCTTAAAAGATGGACAAGATTTGAGCCAACAACCTCATCAGCTGATTCTGTATAGTACCACCCCAACCATAAAATCTCAGATGCCTCCACGAAGAGAACCCAACTTTTTAAAACCCAGGCTACAATGCCAATGTGGATTTGGGAGTGGGAGCGTGAGAACAGGAGAGAAAAGAAACCTGAAATGTAAGAATTCTCTACTCAATGACCATGAAGAAAGTAATGTTGCAAGGTTGACAGTTTCAGATACACAGAGAGTGAAAGCAATCTTCAAGGGTAAAGCTAAAATCTACTCTGATACATTATTGACGTCATGGAAAACAGCTCTCTCTCATAGAAAATTCAAGCCCAGATTACCAGATCCTTCAAGAAAGTCAGCAAGGAGTAGAGGGACTTCTGTAAAGCTGGCAACTCACAAAAGTAAGCTGTCCAACACATCCAGCAACAAGCCTTAAATTTCTATTGAGAGGCAAACCCTACATAGTGCAGACACAGGTATGTCTGTTGTCAGTAGCACAATGGGAGAATACTCCAGAGACTAGAAGAGTTCTGCAATCTAAACCACTGGAAGTTTCTTGTTTTGTTTTCGACAAATTGAGTGAATTACACTGGAAGCTCCAAGATGGCTTGACACCAACAGCACTTTGTCAAGGCATATATGTCCCTTTACTATTTATGATTCAGTGATGAAAACCTCTGGGGAAATGTAATTTGCAGTCATGGTGGAGGACACTGGGAAGGCTTCCACCGTTAAACCATGTATTGAGGAATCAGGAATTGGCAAAGTGCATGTGCAACTGCAAGCCATTGAAGGCGAGGCTTTCAACTCAAGTGGAGATATCTGTGCCCTAAGTCCAGATATTCTAAAATTGTCGGCCAACATGGCATCATCTGACACAGCTGGAGAATTGGAGGTGAGATTACAAATCAAATTTACCTGAACCTCCAAAGTCCTTCACTTCTATTTGAGTCAATGAATCTCTCGATTTCAAAAAAGCCATCTAACATAGGGCTTCCTCAAATTGACAATGTTGTTGGGCAGGTGCTAACTGCGGAAGTGATCACAGCCAACCAAATTACAGGTGACAAGGAAGAGGTGCCATTAGGGTTGCAAATCCTACCACATTTCCTGGTGGATAAGTTTGAGTTGAGTCAGAGGCTGCCAACTGTTGATGGGATGGAGCAACAATATAGACCTGGTGATGGGATGGAACAAGAATGTAGCCCTGATGATGGGATGGAGCAACCTAGCCCTGTCTCTATGCACAACAACACAGCTTTTCCAGATGAGGAACCAACAACTGGTCTGCAAAGTTGCACCAGTGCTAGCAGTTTCCAAGGTAGGCAACATCTTAATAACATACCTACTCCCCACATTCTTCATCATATGCTAAACCCTAGAAACATTGGTCCATCAAGGGTGACAGCAGTAACTTCAATCCTAGCAGACAGCGATTTGCACGACAATTTTATGAGTTGTGCACAGATCTGTTTTGTTTTGTTTTTCTTGCAGTTGTGACCGATGCATTGGAGTCAAACAACGAATGTGGAAATTTCTTTGAGGATGTTGATACAGAAGAGCATGGCCCTACAACAGTAGTAAGGAGGAAATTGTGTTTCGAGATTGATCCCAAACACCAGCAGCAACTCTGTCAGTCAGTCATGACTTCCAAGTTGGAGATCGAGCTTCCTTTCGACAGTGACAACAGGACTGTCGGAAACTCAGGCAAGACCAGCACTAGAAAAACATCATTCACGGACAAAGAAGAGGAACGGCAATTCGTCTGCGACTTGCTAGTTGGATCAGAGCTAACAAACTACGATGACATCTCCGGCCAAGAATGTCTGAAAAGCAAAGAATGTTCAACAACCAAAGAGAACAACAAGAACAGTAACAAGAAGAAACAGAAGCGGCAGAAGGAGCTTCTCGACAAACGATTACTTTTTGATGCCGTGAACGAAATCGCATCGAGGAAACTCCCTTTGTTCTTGAACCAAGACCTACTACCATATACGCGGAGTTTCATTCACTATCCTCACCATGGCAATCATCATCTCCTGGTTTCAGTCCCAGAAACAACCACGGCGCAGAGCTTTGCGCAACAAGTGTGGGACGAGTTGCAAGAGCTTCCATGTGTGAAATTCCACGACATTTACGATACAGTTCACGGCATTCTGGACAAAGACATCCGAACAATGCTGCGACAAGGCTGGGCCGAGATCAGAGACGAGATGAGAGAAGTAGCACTCGAAGTGGAGCGTAGAATTTTCAGAGAATTGGTGTCAGGAGTTGTTGCTGAATTTCATCGCACACGTAAAGCACAGAACCAGAACAAGCAACAGCAACAAAGCTCGGCAGCAAAGGTACTAACGAGTTCAGCATTAGGGTTTGAAGCTCCAATTTCATCCATTCATCTTCCACTCTTAGCGTCTTCATCCATCCATCATCCGCTTGTCGTTTCTACGATTCCTTGATTACAATACTCTAAAACTCATCCATCCATCCATCATCCACCGGAAGCGTCTTCATCCATTCATCATCCGCTTGTAGTTTCTATGATTCCTTAATTAAAATACCCTAAAAGTCATCCATCCATCATTCGCTTGAAACTTCTTCGTCCATTCACCATCCGCTTGCAGATTCTCTAATTCCTTCATTACATGACCCTAAACGTCATCCATTCATCATCCGCTTGAAGCTTCTTTGGTCCATTTACCATCCGCTTGTGTAGTTTCTACGATTCCTTGGTTGCAATACCCTAAATGTCATCCATCTATGATCCGTTTGAAGTTACTTCATCCAATCACCATCCGCTTGTTTCTTTAATTCCTTGATTGGAATACCCTAAACGTCATCCATTCAACATCCGCTACACGCTCCTTCGTCCCTTCATCGTCTGTTTGTAGTTTCTATGAATCCTTGATTAGGTGCAATACCCTAACATCATCCATTAATCATCCACTTGAAGCTTCTTCATCCGCTCGTAGTTTCTATGATTTCCTGATTGCAATACCTTATAAAAATTTTCTTTCATTTTCTTATCATCATCCACTTTGAAATTTCTTATTGTTGAGGGTTTTGCATTCAACAAAAATCAGGATTTGGGTAGGGTCTTAAATAGTCCACAAAAGTGGCTTTTGGAAGACCTTATAAATTCTCTTCATATTCTTTTTGTCCACTTTTGCAATAGTTTTTATGGGTTTGGAGGTTTTTTTGCATTGAACAAAAACAGGATTTGGAAAGGCTCTTAAATAGACCACAAAAGTGGCTTTTGGAAGAAGACCCTGTAAATTCTCTTCATATTCTTTTTGTCCACTTTTGCAATAGTTTTGTGGGTTTGGAGGTTTTTTTGCATTGAACAAAAACAGGATTTGGAAAGGCTCTTAAATAGACCACAAAAGTGGCTTTTGGAAGAAGATCCTGTAAATTCTCTTCATATTCTTTTTGTCCACTTTTGCAATAGTTTGTGGGTTTGGAGGTTTTTTTGCATTGAACAAAAACAGGATTTGGAAAGGCTCTTAAATAGTCCACAAAAGTGGCTTTTGGAAGAAGACCCTGTAAATTCTCTTCATATTCTTTTTGTCCACTTTTGCTGTAGTTTTATGCGTTTGAGGTGTTTTGCATTGAACAAAAACAGGATTCGGGTAGGCTTTTAAATAGTCCACAAAAGTGGCTTTTGGCCTTTCTTTCGTTGTTCAGACATTCCACAAATTTTGTTTTGGTGTAACAAAAGGGTTGTTACAGGGGGCTCTGCAGACGATGTTGCTTTGTGTGTGGTTGTACGAAGAGCTAAGTTTCCTGGCATTTAAAGACTTAATGAACTTCATCCAAGTTCTTGTTTGTAGGCCATTATACTGCTGTTATTGATGGATGGTTATTTGTATAGGCTTGGGATGATCTTTTAGTGTTCCTTTGTACACATTAAACACATTCATGGTGCTTGTGAAAACAACTTAAGTTTGAGAAATAATAATGTTAATAGACTTTTTGTTATGCAAAATTTCAATTCTCACTCACATTTTGATTTTTTCAATTTGAATCTTGTCGTTTCAAATTTTTATATTTTAAATTAAATTTTTTTAATTAAATTTTTAATTGGTTATGAAAAGTGGTTCTTAAATTGTACTCTAGAACTTTCGATGTTAGAATGTTGAAATTTTCATACGAAAGTGTGTATTATATCTTATATAATGTTTTACAATATTTAATACAATATATTTGATTTTCTTGTGTCAATAGTACTTGAAGAAAAAAATATTACGTATTTCGTCTACTAGAAGATAATAAATATTGAATGTGTAAATACCCAAAACATGCAGTGAAATTCAATGAACTATGTATGAATTTGCAGATCTTTCCCTTGTGTTTTTTTGGTCTGTTCCCAATGTGTTCCCTAAGACATTCCCAATAGCACCTCATTCTTTTAAGGTTGTTGCACCATTCATAGTTTTTATTTTTGGGGCGATCTGTCCCAAAATTTACAACCCCCCGCAAAAAAAATAAAAATAAAAAAAATAAAAATAAAAATAAAAATAAAAAATTCGGAAATTCTTGTAGGTTTGCTGTTTACTGTAAACATCCATTTTCTAGCCAATTCTGGTACAGAACCCTCCATCAGAGCCAATTCTGTCTGAATGCACTTAAACCAGTATAGGGGGAATCGGCTGTTCACATTGAAGAATATTCTGCCTGGGCATCCCAGGAGCATATTCTGAAGTCACGGAAAACCATCTAATTAACTTTGCCCCAAAATTAATATCCAAACCAAAACAATGTTTTCCAAAATTAATTCTCGTAGGTTTGCTGTTTATTGTAAACGTCCGTAGTAGCCGATTACAGTATCATAGAATCCTCCGCCAGAGCCAATTCTGTCATTTCTTACGCCCTAGCCACTTTAGTTTCCGACCTACCTATGTGGTAGGTGCCGTTCTGGCCTGGTCGTAGGGGGCGGAATTTTCCCCCTTCCTCGCAAGGCGTGTCCCTCAAGGAGCCAATGAGACAATGAGCTCAAGCAGGTGGTGGGTGACATCTGGGGCTTGAGCTTGCACTGTGTTTTCTTCAGCTTGGTGAGGGATCCAGTATGGTGAAGCATGCTGAGGACCACGTTAGAAAAGAATGGGTTGTTATCTATTTGCTTGCATGCATGCACGCATGCATTGAAATTTGAGTGACAACAACAAAAATATTGAAGAATGGGAGTGTGTTTTTTTTTTTTTCCCCGGTTTTTCTGGGCATGCATGACATACTTGTGGACATGCAGAGTGTCGTCATAGCACGTGAACCGCAGCCGTCGCTAGCTTCTTTATTGTACTACAGTCTACTTTCCTTGTATGAATTTGGAGTTGTGGAATTCATTCTATGTCCTGCATCTGCACGACGGTGTCCATGTCCATTGGATGCAGGGGTTGTGAAATTGAGAAGCTGCGCAAGGATTGACAAGTTTGCGGACGGTGATGAAAACCAATGGTCGATGCATGCAGCTGGTCCCTGCTTCCTTGCTGCTGTTGCTTGGGTCTGGCGTTTCCTTAGCAGCAGCAGCAGTTCCTTGCAGCTTGGGACGGAGATCTTGGGGTTCCCACTATATATTGTAGTCTTGTTGCAGCTCATTGCAGAAGGATTCTAAAGGGAGGGTAGTTGTAGAGGTTGTTTCCACCATTACCCATCTTCCATCTCCCCACTTTACTCTAGAGGATCTGGAACTGTTTCCAGGCACATTGTTGTCAGCGCTACAGCTACTTGATCAGCTTCTCATAAGTTGATCTGGTTTCTAAACCCCAACACAACGGTGGGTTGTTCTTTTTTGGTGAAAAAATTTGGTGTCTTTTTCTCTTGGCAGAGAGATAGATCAACATCATCATCATGTCTGTGGTGCCTTTCTTTGGACGGACCGGAACCAGTTTGTGGGATTTGGATCCTTTCGACACCGCGCTCACATTCTTCGACAACGCTCCCACCCGTGCGTTGGCGCGAGATGCGCGAGCCATCGCCAGCACCAATGTGGATTGGGTTGAGACTCCGGAAGCTCATGTCTTCAGGGTGGACCTGCCTGGTTAGTAGTAGATCATCGAAAATCTAAAAATCCCCTTCCTGTTGTCGAGTTTCCAAAGTGCTAGTGAAGAATGGTTCGGTTTCTTTTGTGTCTTTGATTCTCGCAGGTTTAACATGTGCACAGAGAGAGATACACACAGAGAAAACAGAGAGAGAGAGACACACACACACAGAGCTTGACCTTGGACTGATTGATTTCTTTTGCATCCGGGGCTTGATTCCGGAAATTGGGTTTCAAGGTGTGGCGAAGAACAACATCGAGGTGACCATAGAAGATGATAGAACGCTCAAGATCAGCGGCGAGCGCGTGAAAGAGGAAGTGAAGGAAGGGGATACTTGGCATGTGGTGGAACGCGTCCGTGGAGCTTTCGTTCGGAAATTCAGACTTCCTGAGAACGTGAGGCTGGATCAGATCAAAGCGGAGGTGAACAACGGCGTGCTGACCATTGTAGTACCCAAAGCCGAGAAGAAACCTCAGGAACCTCGTTCCATTGAGATCGGTCAAGGCCAACCTCAAAGCCTCGAGGGCGGCGCAAGTGAGGCGGGAGCACCTGCTGCAACAACAACAGCAGGAGGTGCTACCGCAGCCGCTGCCCGGGCCTGAGATGGCTCAACAAGAAACAACTTTGAGAAGATTCATTGTCGTTTTCGTCTCTCTAGTTGTGAAGATGTGAGATCTCCCTCCCCTCTCTACCTCTCTACCTACGAAGCTAGCTTGGGTTTCTGTTTTAGCACCTCTTAGTTTGTTTCAAGCATCCTGCTGCTGCTATTCTCGAAAAGTCCTGCAAATTTCTGTTGCAACTCTGAAAACTTTTTCTGTGAAAGGAAAGGGTTTTTTGTTTAGCACACTCCTAGTAAGTACTCCTAGTGTTTTGTATAGTTGGTGGTTTCCTACTGAAGAAGCATGTGACAACAATGCATGTATAGGAAGGTGAAGCTTTTGGCTCCCCTAGTACAACAGAGAGCAGCGGCAAGTCCCTTCTTTGTACAGACTGTGACGATCTCAAGAAGCAGCTGTTAACTACTACAACACTTTGGCTGACACTTTGTTTGCATTGTTTCTTTTTGCCATTGTCACTCTTTCAGTGGGTATCTTGAACACATGTTTTGATACCAGACTAGTTTTCACTCGCCTGCTCTATTTCTAGGAATGAACACTAGTGCTTTAATTATTTGCTTTTGAAGAAAAGAGATTGAGCTCCTGCTTCAGCACATTTGAGTGAAGGGAAAAAGCTCTGGGTGATAAGAAGACCATTAACAAAATGTTAAGATGGAAAGCAACAAAACCAATTTTTGTTCTCCATGTTCTCTTCCAACAACCTGAGCTGAAATTCTCTTCAGTTGGAGCACACTGAAAGTTGAAGTTCTGACACAAGAGTCCTATAATATACTGAGAACAAGTTCTGACACTGAAAAGTGCAAGCTCTGATAATATACTGAAAACAAGTGCTGACATGAGCATGGTGTACTAGCTTAATAGGCATTGATGTCATCATGTTATCTCTCTCATTTGACACTGCTGTTCATCACCAGGTTATTGAAATGAGCTTTCTAGTTGAAATTCTCACTCATGGATTAGAGTTCCCTGGAAAAACCACAACAATAGTGTTGCAAATATGAAATAATGCAGGATGGAAATATATAAAAACTATTTGGGCTTTTTCTCGTACCAACTTTCCCACAGAAGAACAGCCTTGCATTAATCCAAATGCATGCTGAAACTGTTCCTACAATGGTATCTGCAATGCATGTAGAATCCTTGCACCAATTTCCCTACACAGCAGCCTTGCATCAACCAAACAATTGCTTCAATTGCTTTTCTTGCTCAAAGAATTGAGTGGTCTCTTTTCTCCACAGTAAGTTCAATAAAAACCTCCCCAACAGACAATGTGGCCTCATTAGCCACTCCATCCTATCATCTGGAGATTTGATTGGTCACAGGATAAATTTGCATCACTTGACAACACTGAAAATCTTCAGGACCTATGAATATGCTGTGGGAACTCTGAGTACAGCAATCAAGAGATGGCGTGTACTGAATCCTTTACCAACTGTGATATACAAGCAAACCTAAAATGGATCAAAACTCATGGTTACTCAGATTGATTGCAATCATGATTCTCAGGCCTTATTAGAGATCATTTGTATCACTCTACCAATTACAAAATTTCAAAAACTGTGCAAATCTGCAGGAAATTGAAATATAAACAATCAAGACATTGCATGAAATGGACTGTGTTCACTGACTTATGTGATCCTATGAACCCTAAGCCACATCCCAAAAAAATGTAGGAATTGCACACATCACATTGCATGCACTCTTGGATTTCTGTTGACAATGGGGTGATTGGTGAATAGTACATATACCACAGATGGTGCTGAAAACTACAAGAACTCTGTAAAGTTCCTTGTTCTGTCTACAACTTCATACAAACTTTCCAAGGTCGACTTGTCTACTATGTTGTTCCTTGCAGGCCTTGGAATTTCTAACACTCAATCTCAATTAGGGTGGTAGCCAGAAAAAATCCATGATGGTCAAAGGACATGTTGCAAATTGCAAAGAGGTTTGGTTTAAACAGCCTTGATGTTCATCAGGGCTTGAACATCTAGTCAAACCAAGCTCTGCAACTTACAGTCATCAATCTTTGCATTGATGCTGAAGGGACATTAAGATCGCATAGGCTGTTGCAAATTGCAGAAAGGATGGGTTTAAATGACTCCAGTGAACTGAACGTCAGGACCACTTAAACCAAACCTCTCTACAATGTGTAGCAGTCCATGAGTTGAGAATCTCCCCTCAGCGTCAATGCAAAGAGCTTCCGTTCACCTCCTCCTCAACGGGTAGGCAATTGTCAAGTAACACACAAGATACGACAAAATTGGCTTTTCCCTGAGTCCCAAACTCCCCCTCAATCTCAGTGCTGCAGGCCTGTTTCAATCCCGGCTTCCAACAGAAGCTTCTCCACTTCCTTGACGCCAGTGCGAAACTGGAATCATTGCTTCAACCCGCCGCCACCCATGCATCGGGCTGAAGGTGAGATCCAGAGGAACCATCTTCAGTATCCTTCAACTTCATCACGTCCGCAGCTGCTGTGCCACGCCGTCTGCAACCTCGCCAGCAAAGCCGGCCCATACAGCTGCTCCGCTTCTCGAACCTCCTCTTCAATCGGCTCCTCCTGCTGCTGCTGCTCCTCCTTATCGTGGTTGAGGTCGTCCCATGCTTATACTTTCCAGATCTCTGCACACTATCTGCAAGCCTCTAGATCGCATGGACTGCGGGCGCAAATGGGTTCCAATTGTGATGCGAGAATCGAGTGCGCGTGAGCATTCTTGCGGTGCCGCAGAGTAAGCGAATGGAAAATTAGGGTTTAAGTTTTTGGCGCCAAACCCAATATTTAAATTGAGATTTTTGGCGCCAAAAGTCGACATTTGAATATACTAAGACCAGGGTAACCAGCATGGTCGAGCTGGTTATCAGACATAACCTACCGCAGTGTAGAGGTTCAAGAGCGACTCTGTAACCCTCTTGTCAGTGGATGAGAAGTCATGTAACTCTCTTGCATATGGATGAAAAATTATATAACCTTCCTATCAATGGATGGAAACTCATAACCATTTATGTAAAAATGTTAAAAATTTCAAAAATTCATTGTAATACTAATGCACAAACTGATACAAATTGGTATATATTGTTTTTTCTAGTTGATATAAGAACAATCAACATGATTTTTTTTTTGTAAAACATTATTAACTACATGGGATGTGAAATCAATGTTAATTCTATAATAATTATGACATTGTCATTAAAGGTCTAGTCACACTTGGAGTTATTGGCATTGTAAATTCATTGATAGCATATCACACTGTTCACACTTACAATGCATAGTTGGGAGATAGATGATGTGTACATTTGACGTGGCATGCTAACAACTTGCTTATCACCATGAGATAGTGCAGAGATAGGAGAGAATGCAAATGTTAAATTTTTTTGGAAAATTTAGATTTCAGTGAATTACAACAGCAAATAATGATGATAAGCTACCAAGTTCAAAACTAGTATGGTAAATTACCATCGTGCCAAAGAATTTGCAAGAAATTGTTACGCGTCATAGGAATATAAAAGTGGTGAACTCCATTACTTTTGAATTAGAAAGCTCTGAAGAGGTAGAAGAGAAATTCTACAACAATGAAAGAAAAGTTCTCAAGTGGAAGAAAAAATCATGGCATCAAATTCAAACACAAATTTGTAGGGTGGTTTAGAGTTGTAGGCATGTCGACAACAAGTAGTTGAGGACATGGTGGTGGTTGGGGCATATTGAAAAGGCACAATGGAAGAAAAGGTTCAATTCTTTGATAGCAACATGGCAACTGGGAACATCATGAGGTGTTGGTGTTCATTGCTTATAAACACGCGAAACACAAAGTGCAAAAGCAAATAATTGATCTAAGAATGTATATGATTTTCATTCTGCAACATTAAAGAGAAGATTGTGAAAGAGTTCCAAAAAAAAACTAAGATGAAAAATCCAAGAAACGGTGTCATGTGCAAAGATAAATGGAATTCTTTGAACTTTGATTTCAAAAAACTTGCAAATTATCACAAGGGCATGAAGAATCATACTTGTTTCTAGGACTTGACATTTGAAGAGAAAAAACACTTCCATTTGCCTTGTCAATACACATGAGAGTACTATGAGTTGATCGTGGTTTTTTGAGGGGAAAAGAACAATGCTCCTCTACATATTAAAGATGTAAATGTGGAAGGAAACAACATCTATAAACCAATAAGGCAAGAAATAGAAGATGATATTAATAAAATGCAATCACAAAAGAACACTCACATGTTTGATTCTCAAGATGCAATTGCAGATAGTTAAAGGGCCAAAGTTGCAAATAGTCAAGGGATAATAATTACAAACACCACAACTATTACTACTAATCCAAGCACAAGAATTGTAGGTGCAAACATAAGAATTGCAAATTTTGTGAATTTATTTTATTAAGAAACTAAATTGTTCCCTAGCAACTTCCAAACTCTTGTCATTAATCTTGTCCACCCTACATCACCTGCATCACTTACATCACCGACATCTAGGAGCACATGATTAAAAAAGTAGATGCAACAATGTCTTTTCTTTTATCATTGAGTCTACAAACAAAAATAACAAAGTGCTAATGGATGTAATGGACAAAATAAATTGTATTCAACTAGAGGTTGAGTAGAAACGCTTAAGTGTTCATGAGCGCACCTTCAAAGCATATATTCGTTACCTCAAAGCACGTGGCAAGAAACTTTATAAGATGAACAAAAGCATGGTGAATGTGTTGTCTAATTTGAACACTATTTTATGTCATGCATTTATCAAGGATTTGACATTCATGCCTCCAATTGTGGACTTACTTCTAAAAGATGAATTGAAATTAGATGATGAACTACCAATTCATGTTCAACGTGTATATGAACAAGAAAACATCCAAAATGTAGACATGGACATTTGATACAAATTCCAAGCACTCAAGTTTCAATGATTTGAATTCAAAATCCAAATTGTAGATCGTTCTTCCACTTCATTTCAATTCCACATTGCGTTATAAATTATTTCCTATAGATTGCATTTCAATTCCACATTTCATTCTTGATTTCAATACACACCATGTCAATAGCTTGAAAATTGAAAATGATGTCAATAATTCAAAAATTAGTAATGAAAATGTAGGTCCATATGAATTTAGAGTTCACACATTTGTGATTTATGATTACCTAGGTATTGTTGTATTGCACTTCATTAATTGATCCTTGAAATTTCTCCCCCTTGCAAGTTACATTTAATGTCCATTTCATTTACCTAGTCTTGATCATCACCATCTATAGTTGCAAACATAGTTTGCCTATCTTCTATAACATTTTCAGCCTCCAACTATTACATCAAACCATTAATGTTTGTGTTTTTTTCCATTCATAATCATGTTGTGTAGGATGCGACAACAAATGACCACATCTAAAAAGAAAAACACGTGTAAATTTGCTTGATCATCATAAGTTCACAAAATGTCTTTTTTAATATGCCAAAGTTGTTATCAACAACAACTCTAACACAAGAAAACTACTTGTTGAATAATATCTCTAAAATGGTATGTCAAATCCCAATTTGCTTATGAGGCACCATCAACCATGTCATCAACAAATAACCTTTGTCTCCAATGATATAAGGCTTGATGCCTTCATGTGCATTGCACTCATTGAAAAGATTTTGCCATGTTGCCTTTCAGTAGATTGAGGACAAACACAAGACTTGTTCATCATTAATTGATTCTAGCATCCCAACAAAAACATCCAAAAAACATTTATTATGATCAATAATAACCTAGAGTTGCATGTTGTAGGCCTTCAATTTGTGGGAATAATAGTCTACTGTACATGCCAACATTTTTGGCATTTGAATATGAATTTGAGCCACATCAATGGCCCCTTAAATCCCGGGCAAGGCCAAAAGTTGCTTAAAGCCTTCCATGATCTCCTTTTACCCGTCAAATTTGGTTCTTAAAGACATCATTCATTACATGTACAAACTCCCATAAGACTAATGAATAGTTGATTTCCTGATCGTAAAAAGTTCACTACATTACAAATATTCAAGGGTGTGTGCTAACTTGTATAAGGATCATGTAACCTTTATGCCAAACGACATTACAAACCTAAATTTGGTGTTTTATTTTCCATTTTATGTTTTAGACTCTTTGTCAGTTGTCTCACAAATGACCTACTCATCTAAAAATGTATTATCCATCTCTTATCATTGTGTTGAGTCATAAGAAATTGGGAGTACCAAGTGGTTGAGTTGCCTTCACCCAATCTCCAATATCTTAATTCAAAAGAAGGTCATACACATAAGAAATCTTGTAACTATGCAAGATCAAGGCATCCATTTTCTCAAGCACATGGTTTCTGCTACATGTGTCTTCATAAAAAGAAAATAGTGGTTGATCACTTACAAAATGAATAAACATGAATGTAAAATGTATTTGAAACCAAGGACCAACACATCTTGTGCTTCTATGACGAGGTGAAAGAATAGTGCAAGTAATACAACTTTTTATGGCTTCATCATGATGAAATTGAGCAATTCTACAAGGTCTCGCAAAAAACCAAAGAAAATGTGAAATTCAAATGGTAATCAACAATAGTTTCAAATGCAAGAAAAGAAATTAAAACTCTAAAAATAGTGCACAACAAAAGATTGAACACAAATCACATAAAACAACAAAGGACACTAACAAAGCTTTGTAATGCAAATCATGAAAGATAAAATTAGCAGTTGTAGAAAAGATATTATGTTGACCAAAAGAGGAAAAAATTACAAAAACAAGGCCAATTGCAAAGAATGAAAACAATGCTACAAGTGTTGAGCAATGAAGAAATGAAGACTTAGATGTTGCAAGCTTCTAAAAACACATAGTTGTGGAGGTTCTTATTTCTTGCCACTTTCACTGCTTTCGGTTGAAGTGGTTGCCACTTTCACCACTTTTAGTTGCTAACAACAAAAGACACCATGAATGGTGTTTGTTTGGCAATCACTAACTTTAATTGAATGACCTAATTTAATAGCATGTATGAACATTGACAAATTAGGGATAATGGTCATAAGGCAGATAATGTGAACATTGTCATGTTACAGGCTATTTTTTTGTTAGGCCCTATCATCATCATGATCCAAACCCTAAGTGTGAATATACCATAATAACACATAAACTAACAAAATCCGACTTAATAAAAATGTGAATTTGTTACCCAATTTTCTTATTCATTAAGAATTTTCTGATAGTGCCAAGAATGTGGGAGGAAGTGTGTTTATTTGGGTGATGAGGATGTGATTATGCCATGGACCCAAACATGAATAATAAAATTAAATGAAAAAAATCATTATTACAATTCATGATTTTTTAAGTTATCCAAGTTGATTGCCTTATTCATCTTGATATTGAACAGGTCCATTTTGATTAGCTTGAATGACAAGTGTATTTTTAAACTAATGAACTTGATTAAAATGACATATTTGACTATTTATCAAATTGAACATCTATTCAAGTTAAACAAAAAAATTGACCATCTTGGTCAAAATGGTCAATGGGTTGTAATCAAGTGGGACAAAACAAAATGACATGCTTGGTCAAAATGACCAATGGTTTTTTAGTCCTTCAAATTGGACATCCCATGCTAGTGAATAGGTTAAGCTAGTTAGGTACTACCTAGGTTAAGTAAATAGCCTACATCTACCTACCTATCTATGTACCTATTTACCTAATTGTTACATAGGTTAGGTAAGTAAGTTAATTTTACTTGTTTACCTACTTACCTCCGATCTCCTATGTACCATACCTCTTACTTCCTTTACTTATTATCTTGTAACCTACCTACTTACTAATTACCTAATTTTTTTACATACCTACATAAATAATGATGTGAAATAAATTTAATAAAAATTATCACCTTTTGGAAGTGTAGTCCATTGGTAAGGTTTTGGTTTATCATTGTGCAGGTGAGGGATTGAACTCCTTATACTCATAACATGTGCATACCTAAGGGATTATGGTAGGTAGGTTAAACTAAGGTAACTAGGTAGACTAAGTAGAGTAGGCTAGGCTTACCACCTACCTAAACCTATTTATTATTTACCTACCTAAAAATTATTTTTAAATAATAACTAAAAAATGATTTAAATTTAGTTAGAAATTCAAGTAATCAAATGTTTTTTTGTCTATTAATCAAAACAATTAGTCAAATAATCACCTACTTTGCTAATAAAAAAAACCACCTTAGTCACAATGACAAGTTGAAATCAATTTGTTTTGATTGACATGGTGATATTTTTTACATTTGTCATTTTGGGTATTTTTTGACTAAAAAATCCAATAAAATTCTTGTTTGTTAAAATAATGAATGTTTTAAAATTATATATTGTAATGTTTTGTTACCAAATTTTTGAGTTTTATTGTAGTTGTAAATCATTGTGAGGAATTTTGAATGTATTTGATTCAATTATGAACTAGTTTTCCAACTAAAATTTCCTTCCAAAATCATTTTTTCTAATTTAATTGAATTTCCCATGACAAAGTTATTTCAAATTCAACATCTACCACACCTTATGTCTAAAAATTTCCAAATCGCCTTCATTACATTCTATTAAAGGATTTCCAAAAATACCAAGAATGCACCCGAATTCCCCTCTATTCTTAGTTTCAATTTAAATGAATTTTTAATGAAAATTTTGTTCAATATTCAACAACTTTTCCATCATATATCAAAAAATTATGAAACCAACTTGGTGCACCCCTATTCATTGAGGGCTTTCCAATAGTACCAAAGAGCATGGCAAGAAGGGCTATGGTTTGGGAGATTTCAATATTTACAAAGCAGTGCATCTATTACTTGCTTGTTTTTGTGCACTTTTTCTTTTCTCAAATAATAAATCGATCGGGTATAAAAGATATGAAAATGTTTACTTATATTATGAATGGTGTAAATTAAATGATAAGGTAAATGCTTATTTATTGGGTTTAAGCAAAATGAAACCTAGATTTTGCTTGTAATGTAAATGATATGATATGTAAATATAAGATACGTATAAGGGATTTTTGTTACATTGATGATCTTGAATAGTCATTTATGGGATATATATTAAAATTGTAGAAAAAATCATAATTGAATGCTGAATTTTCTTATGGATGTTTCCATATGCAAGTTCATCAAATAATTATAAATTTCAATGATAATGATTCATTAGAGCTTAAGTACAACAATTTTAGGCTCCATAAGTCATCTGTTTAGCCAACATGATTACTTTAAAAAAGAAATGTATGTATTTTTCCCCCAAAAAAACTTTTCATATGAATGAATTTTGGAACAATTTTTTTTGCAACTTATTATAATAAATGCTTATAGTTGTCCAGGTACATGAAATTTTTTTTTTAATTATTTTAATTTTTTTATTTATCATTTTTGAATAAATATGAAAATTTGAAAATGTCCTTTTTCTTTTTGTAAATTTAGTGTTTCATCTTTTTAAATGATAATAATTTCAAATCATAACCAAATTTTTTTTGCATTTTTATGTTTTCTTGTATAATAAACTACAACTTTTCTTAACACAACATGTACATTTTACCCCCTTTTTTGAAGTTCTAAAATTTTAGATCAGTTTTGAAAAGCTCTTTGAGTTTTTAAATTTTTAGAATTTCACATATTCTAGGGTATGAGTGTTTTTTCAATGTGGTTAGTAAGTTTTTATCCTTTTAGTTTTTTTCTCATCAAATGTGTTTTTATTATATGAGTCCTTTTGATAATCCTTTGCAAAATTGACTCCTATCTGACATGTTGTTGTTCACTTTTTGAAGTTCTAAATCAAAATTTAAACTTATAATTTCATCAAATGGATGTTTGGTTTGAATTCCTTGAAATTCGTATGAATGAAAATGTAATAACTTGCCATGATTGTCATGGCTTTAAATGGCAAAACATAAATATTTATCCAATTTTGATTGTTTTTCTTTGTAATTTGACACCATTTTTGGCTCGTTGGATTGTGACTGCACCCACACCATAATCATGAACAAGTTTTCAATATCTTATGCACCGATTTGCATTCCAATCTCATCAATTGAATTTAAATTCAATCAAATATGAATTCAATTCAATCCAAGTTGCGTGCAATGTCATTTAGTATTTTCATTTGAATCAAATTTAACTTGCATAAAATCAATTCATTTTTCCCATCAATTGATCATCATTAATAGTGCATAATAACACAAAGCCCAAATATATTCATATAATATAATATGCATTATTTTAGTTTAATCAATAGGCCTTTACACAATATTTTGAATGTAGTACGACCTTTCAAACCATAGTAGGTAGGGTCAATTTTCACATGGACAAAAGGAATAATAATTGGTTTTCAAAAGTTAATTATTTTCATGAATTTCAAATTATTATTATTTCATGATCTACTATGATATTTTCATATGATAAATGAAATTATTCAAATTGTAATCTATGGTAATTTTGATGGTTTTCAACACGTCAACTTCATATTTTCATGAAAATTCATTTCATTAATTAATAGATTACTAGCTAGGATGCTTGTGGTTCCCACATATGTTACAATTTTTAAAAGGAAAAAATCATCATCATGTGCATGCATGATGATTCCAAATGTTGGATCAAGTTTATACCATTTTTTTCTTTGGTGTTTCACTTTCTCTCATCACCATATTGGCTTGTTTCAATTTTTCATGATCATATTGAATTGTTGTCTCAATTGTTTATTCAATTACTCAAGTTTCAATTCCTTGTAACCATATTGAATTGTTGTTTCAATTTATCATTGAATTGGTGTTTCAATTCTCACATAAAAAACATAAACACAAATTTCATAACATAGATACCATGAACATGAAAAGCACATAACATGTGCCTTTTCATGTCCATATTGGTGGGTAGGTATTACTTAGTTAGGTTCAAAATATGAACAACACAAATAGATAGACAACATTACATTTTTTTCACTTGGGTTCCGTTTTGGTTTGCATTACCAATTATGATCAATTTTTACTTTTTCCTTTTTATGTTCCCATATGGTTTCCAATAGTTTGTCATTATTATTATAGTTAAACAAGAAGAGTTATTGATAAACAATATGAATATAATTATTATGCACGTGAAAAGGCACATGTTAATTTGTTTTTGTATATCCATCTTGGTGGGTAAAGGAAAAAACTGAAGTAGTTAGGTTTTCATATGATCTTTCACATTCTAATTAGTTGGAGTTGTCAATGGAAAACCATACAAAGGATTATGCAAAATCCTCTTTAAACCATTTCCAAGAAAATATGTCATTGAAATTATATATGTTGAATGACAAAACTAATTTTAGGGTTAAAAATAGTGTCAAATTTAATTTGAACTTTAAACATTATAGCCAAAATCCACCAAGGGGGGCCCAGGGAGTTGGGGGGCACTTTATATATTTTATGAAACATTTAAGATAAAAAGGTATTTTATGGTATGCTATGAAATAATGAAATAGTATAGGTATATTTTAAATATATTTTCGTAATCAATTATAAACACGCTATATACATTTAAATAAATTAAATATTATATATATTTTCAATAAGTTGCACCTTATTTGTTTTTGCACACTATTTGGAATAAAATGGAAATGACATTCTCGAAGCTGAAATAAATGAAGGCAATTACAAATGAAGGCAATAAATTTCATATCAAAATCAAAATCATGTTTGATTTGAATATCAAAGGTAAACAAGACCCAATAACACCCCTTTTTAATATGGTCACCATGTATGCACATTGTTAAGGAAAAGAAGGAGTTTTAGTGCATGTTCAATGGTTTTTGAAAAAAGCTAAAACTTGGAATTCACTTTGAATTTGGAGCCAATAGGTCTTAGAAAAACTAAAACCATCAATTTGAAAAAAATAATAATTAAAAAAATTGGACTTATTTTTAGAATTGATAAGTTTGAAAACATTCATTAAACTTGGAAACATAGTCCATACAAAATTCATGGCAGTTGAATGAAAAAAGTAGTAAAAAAAACCCAATAATGACTTTTGTTAATTGACCAATTCGTTGACTTGGATAAGTCAATTTTGACATGTCAAATTTGATTGGGTCTTGTTAGTTGGGTCTTTTGTTTAGTGTTTTTAACTAGGTCCTTTTAATTAATCAAATCAAATAA
>Ga0116229_10004205_pt1 | contig 23630 bp, 23 predicted proteins | sample S1TSphgellanicum_3_FD_87313 | JGI IMG/M metagenome (GOLD analysis project Ga0116229, IMG submission 87313) | Host-associated microbial communities from peat moss isolated from Minnesota, USA - S1T2_Fc - Sphagnum magellanicum MG | ecosystem: Host-associated > Plants > Peat moss > Unclassified...
AATAGCCCGCGTGCAGCGACGTGTCGTTTGTCAGGCTGTAGGCGACGTTTAGCCTCGGGCTCCACTGCTCTTCGTTGGTGAAGGCAGCGACGTGGTCAAAGCGTACGCCGTAGTTCACGGTCAGCTTCGAAGTGAGCGTCCACTCGTCCTGAAGGTAAAGGCTCGACAGATCGCCGATCTTGCTCGAGTTATCGATGATGGTCATCGGCACTGCGCTCGCTTGCACGCCGTTCTCGGCACTGAACACCGAGACGGAGTTGTCGCTCACGGTGCTTTGACGCTGCTCCTCGATGCCAAACCGTGCGGTATGGGCATCGTTGACCTTGTAGGAGAGGTCGAACTGCAGACCGTTGGCGCTATTGGAGCGCAAGGTGTTCGAGGCCACGCCGTTATAGATCAGATCACCGATGGGATCGGGATCGAAGTGCAGTTCGGAGTACTGGTGAAACGCGGACAGCTGGTAGTTCAGATCGCCGATGGTCTTCTGGTAGGACAGGATGAAAAAGCGGTTGACCTCGCGCTGGTCTTCGTTGACGCGGGTTGACGGGTAGTCGTCAAGGCCGGTTACCGGATCGCTGATGCCGGCCAAGGCGAACGCTGGCGCCTGATTGGGATTGGTCGGGATCTGGAACTTGGCGTTGTAGGTGCCAAAGAGGAAACCCAGGCGCGTGTCGTCATCAAGAAAATAGGAGAAGTCACCAAACGATTTCGCCTGCGCGAAATTGTCGTGAAGCGGATCACGCGTGGCTTGCGGATTCTCGATGCCGGCGGTGTTCGACTCCAAGCTTGCCGAGACGTAGTAGCTAAGACGCCCTTCGGTGCCGAAAAGCTCGACGCTGGGCTGAAAGTCGTTGTGGCTGCCGTAGCCCACGCTGATGGCACCGCCTGGCGTGACCGTGCCTTCCTTGGTCGTGATCTCGACAATTCCCGCCGTGCGCAGCCCGTACTGCGCCGGCAGCGCCCCGGTGAGGAAATCGATCTGGTCGACAAAGCGCGTATCGATCGAGGTGCCGAAACCGGCAATGGCTTCGGGCAGCTCGACACCGTCGATGCGGTATTGCACATCACCGTGATCGTCGCGCACATGCAAGGAGCCGGACGACTTGGAGTCCTGGTCAACGCCAGGCAGGCGCAGGAGGACATCGTCAAAAGGCGTCGCATCGCCTTGACCGAGCGTATCGATGAGCCCCTGGTTGATGGTGTGCACGGTGGTGCCGACCTCGGGCGAGAGTTCGATGCGCGCGTCCTTGAATTTCGAGGTGGTGATCACCACCGCGGGCAGGGAGGCCGTCGTGCCTGGCGTTGCCGTCGCATTTGTCGTCGCATCTGCCGCCGCAGCTGGCGCGGCAGGCGCGGAAGGCGCTGCGCCAACGGTGACCGGTATGCGAATCGAAGCGCCAGTGGCAGGGCTGCCGACCACGGTGTAGTTGCCAGGCGCGACGTTGGAAAAACGCACGATGCCTTGGGCGTCGCTGGTTGCCGTGGCGATGGTGTGGCCGGTCGCATCGTCAAGTGATGCGCTGACGTTGGCAAGCGGTCGCTTGGCCTCGTCGGTCAAGGCCTGGGCGATGTCAGCGGCCATGCTCTGGCCGCTCCATAGAAGGGACGCGCTCGCCAAGGCAAGCGGTCGCAAGGAATTGCGCAACATGAGGTGAATCCCCGATTAGCGTCGATCAGCATCCAAGGCGCCATCGCCTCGGATGGCCTTGGGTCAAAGGCGCGCAGGGCGCGCGATGGACTTAGGCGGTCGGGGGACCGCAGATCGGGGGGGTGACGCGGTGCGAGACATAGTCCGCGGGGCATCCGGCAGGAACATCCAGCGGGTAGAGCAAAACGAAGGTGGCCAAGGGCAGCGCCGGCGGCACCGGACTTGACGCCGTCTGGTGCACAACGGCCGAGCACACCGGACAATCATCGTCGGCCGCCTGCTGCTCGTGAAAGTGCGTCGCGCCAACGAGCATCAGCCAGGCAAATGCGAAAAGCGTAAGCGCGGCCACGAGTCGGCTTCTGAAAGAACGGCGCGAGGCGAGGCCCAAAGGCAGCGTCACAGCGTTAAGACGACTCGGATCAAGATTCATGACGGGATCGGTGCGAGCGTGAAACACTTCGCATAGGAAAGGCAGTGCGGCTGGCTCTGGCGTGCATGGCACGCAACGGTAATGCTGGCGTTATGCTACCACCTGCAGCGCATCGATCGCGCGGCGCCATCGGGTTTACGCTTTCGCAGGCGAGAAGGGAAGATGGCGCCGTCATGCCGCGCGTCCTGATTCCGCTTCCCGATCGCGAGTTCGATCCGACCGAAGTTGCCGTTCCTTACCGTGTCATGAAAGCAAGCGGCATCGACGTCGTGTTCGCCACGCCGGTGGGCCGCAAGACCTCTCTTCCCTACGCAGCACTTGAGGCTGGTGGCTTCGACGCGCTGCTTCTTGCGGACGGTTATCGCGCGCGCGGTATGCGCGCTTTTCTCGAAAGTCCCCTGCTGCAGGGACTGGTCGCCGATTTTTTCGATAGCGGCCAACCGGTCGCTGCCATCTGCCACGGCGTCGTTTTGGCGGCGCGCATTGGACAGATTTTCAGAAAGAGTCCGTGTACCCCTTGCTTACCGAGTAATATTAGTTTATTTGCTGTACAGCAAATATAAGTTTCATGTACAATGTCTTTCATTAAGACAGATGTTTGCTGTGCGTAAAATATGGCGAATGTACCAAATACCGCTCTCCTCACCCAGTTTGCACATGCCTTTACGGCGGCCACGGGGGCTGAAGTAATTTCGATGGAGACTGATGCAAAGTTCTCTGAACCACGCACTTATCACCTAGACGCTGTATGTGTGATCAAGACTGCGAACAGTCGTATTGATCTCTTGATTGTGGTCCTGCGTGAGGCATATCCGCGAGATATCCGCGAGGCAGTTTGGCAATTGGAGACTTTGCAGTCCCGGAGAGGAGGGGGTGTTGACCCCCAGGTGCCATTTATCGTCGCTGAGCAGCTGAGTCCAGGTGCGCGGAGAGATTTGCAAAATCGCAAGGTTGGCTATTTCGATTCCAGTGGCAGCCTTTTCTTCAAGCACGATCGATGGCTCGTCAACATCGATCGGCCGGCCCCACAGGCGCAGACGCGCAGAGCACACGAGCTTTTCAAGGGCGCGCGCGAACAGGTGGTGCACGCCCTATTGAATGATCATTCTCACGCGCACACCGGGTCGGCGCTGGCACTGAAATCCGAGACTTCGCCGTTCACGGTCTCGCAGACGATGCGGGAGCTGGAGCGGCTCGAGTGGGTAAGGTCGGCAGGCGCCGGTCCGACTCTCACTCGAACTCTGGTGCAGCCGGGGATGCTGCTTGACGCTTGGACGCTCGCGTGGCGCACCAAGAAGGAGAGCCCCACTCTTTGGTACCTATTCAGTGAAAGACCCGGCATGCTGCCGACTCGCTTGTCAAAGCTCTTCGATGAACGTGGCTTGGGGCAGTGGGCGCTGACCGGCGCCATTGCTGCGAACTTGAAAACGCCACTGCTGACAACAGTCGACACGGCAGACGTCATTGTGCCCGTCGGCTCAACGGAGAAGTACGCCGAAGCCGCCGGCCTTCAGAGGGTCAATCGAGGCGGCAACGTTACGATAGTAGAAAGAAGGGGTGCAAGCATGTTATTTCGGCACCGAGCGTCGGGGACATGGCTGGCCAGTAATTTCATCCAGTATCTGGATTTGCAAAACGGGCGTGGGCGAAATAAAGAATTGGCCGAGCACTTCCGAGAGACCGTACTCAAAATCTAATGCGATGGCTTCCACCAAACCCAATAACTTTGCAGGGTATGACCCGGAGCACACAGCGACGTGCGAGCGGGCACTTGTAGCTCTCCTCCGGGGTTTCGGGTCGCTAAAACATACGATCCGGTTGGTAGGAGGCCTTGTGCCAAGGTATTTGACGCCCGCGAGTCCTCCGGAAGTACCTTTGCATGCAGGAACCTTAGACGTTGACGTTGTCCTCAACCTCCAGGTGCTGACAACTGATGAGGCGTACAAATCGCTGGCGCATCAGCTAAAGGACAGGGGATTCAAGCGCTACGTGAACCGGGAGGGCAAACCGAGCAGCTGGCGCTGGCAGCTGGAATTCAGCGAACACCAACTCGTTTTGGTTGAATTTTTGCGTGACGAAAGTGATGACCTGGGTGCCGGAAGCGTCGCAAGCATCGAGGGCGAGGGGGTATCCGCACTCGCGATCAGACACGTGGGCATTGTCCACGACTGGTTCTTGGAGAAGGAGATTACGGCCGAACTCCCGGACAACGCGGGAACCGCGACTGAAACGGTCCGCTACGCAGACCCCGTAGCCTTCATCATTCTCAAAGCTCTCGCATTTAATGATCGTCAGGAAAACAAGGACGCCGCAGACTTGATCCATGTCATGCGATATGTTGACAGCATCCATCATGTTGCTGAGACATTTCGCCAAAGAAAACAAGAGGGCAAGTTCGCGGATGCAATCGAAGCTGCGGTCAATGCTCTGCGAATCCGATTCTGTGGAGGCCCGGGTGTTGAGGGATATCGTCGTGACGGTCCCGTCGCCCACACCACTTTCATGTTTGGCGATGGAGATCCGTTGGCCGATGAGCGTATCCTCGAACAACGGTACGCATCGGCACTAGTGGAAGACTTCTTGAAGGCAATCGAAAAAGCGTAGTTGGAGTCGGGCAGCTCTTGGGAAGAAAGCGACTCGCCTTCTCGATGGGTGGCCAGCGCAATTTTAGGCCCGCGCACGTGGTCAAGGACGGCGTCTACGTTTCGGCGCGCTGGCCCGGGGACGCCTTCGCATTCGCACGGACCTTCGCAGAAGTCGTGCTCGCGGCGAGGACGGCGCGCTAGGACCGCCGGGACATGCTGCGCCTAGGCCGTTCGCAGCCAGCCATTGATGGTGAAGCGGCTGTCGGCAAAGGCTTTCGACGGGCAGGCGACGGGCAGGACTTCATGCATGAAATAGGGCAGGAAGAAGACGATGCTGTTATCGACCGGTTCGAGATCGGTAAACGACGACGCCTGGACATAAAAGCTGTTCTCGACGCGCGTGTCATAAAGGCGCAGCGCACCGCCTGCGAAGCCGCGCGGCTGGCGGTTGAAATAGTAAACGTAGGAGAGCGCCCGCGTCGCGGTGCCGGCGCTGCCATTGTCGTTGTGCACGCGGTAGAAGTGACCGTCGTTGTGCGCAGTCAGTTGTGATTCGATCGTGCTCGGCACAAACGGCGTCATGCCGAAATGACTGAAAAGCCTGGGCAGGCCTGCCGTGACGCGCTCGCGCATCAAGGCTGCAAAGTGAGGAAACTCGTAGAGCACCGCAGATGCGCGGTAGTCGACGTCACCGGTCTCGACGCGCGTCGAGACGAAATTCTTTTCGTTGGCGATGGCGTAGTGCAGGAGCGCTGCGTGTTCTTCTTCAGACAGGAAATTCTCAAGGCGCAACGCCCGGGCCTTTATCACCGGGGGATTTTCTGCCGGCGGTGGCGGTGTCGGAACCGCGCGCAAAGGCACGGCTGGCGCAGGCGCGTTGATGGCGCCAAGGACAAGGGGCGGCTCGGTGATCACGGCGACAAGGCTCGAGCGGTCAAAGCACAGCGAGCGTCGTCCGCCATCGATGGCAATTTCCACCAGGCCTTCGCGGCCCGCTTGCGTGCGGCTTTGCACGAAGATGTTCAAAAGCGCAATCAGTGCCGGGTCGTTGGCGGCAAACCACACCGTGTGCTCGTGTCCGCCCTCCAGCAGCAGCGATACCCTGACGATGGTTTCCGGGGAGAGGCGCGGATATGCAGCCTTGGCATCTTGCATGGCATTCGGATCGGTCGTGACTATCGGATCGGGACGTCTGCGCCGCTGGCAAGGCTGTTGGCGAGGTGCCCGATGCAGCGCTTGTGAGATAGTAGAGCGCTGCTTGCTCCTGTGTCCACTTCGATGCCATGCTGACCTGCCGGATCAGTGCCGAATGCACCTTGCCGACCAAAGGCAGAGGGCGTGACCTCGGCCAAAGCCGTGACCGCCCGCCACGCCTGCACCACCCTTGCGCCACACGCCGGCAGGGCGCACGCGGGCAGTCCCAGCGCATCCCCGGCTGCTTTTGATGTATCGACATGGCAACATCCAATTTCAAGCAGCTGCTCTTTAGCCAGTACATCACGAGTGGCGCGCAAGTATCGATTGGCGTTGGTGCGATCGCGCTTGGCGTCGGTGCATTCGAGGGCGCCGCCCTTGCTGTAACCGCTGCCTCCGGCGCGGTTTGCGTCAGCATCGTCGATCAGCCAGGACCCGTTCGCCTGAAAGCGCTCCAGCTGTTTAGCGCGGCGCTATTGACGACGCTGTTGAGTCTGATCGTGAGTTGGTTGCACCTGCACCAGGTGACCGAGCTCCTGGGCGTTTTTTTCATCAGTATCCTGTCTGGACTTCTCAACGTGTACGGCAAGAAGGCCATCGCGCTTAGCTTTGTCGTGCTGTTTGCGCTGGTGATTGGCATTGGCAGCCCGAAGCTCGAGTCCGGATTTGTCGAGCACGCGGCGTGGTTTGGCATTGGCGCCCTGCTGTATGCGTCGTACGCGCTGCTAAGCGCCTCTCTGCTGTCCTTTCGGACCAAGAGGCAGGCCCTGGCGGAGTCGGTGTTCGAGCTTGCGCACTATCTCGATGCCAAGGCGGCATTTTTCCAGAAGGACGCCGACCTGAACCAGTGCTATAGCGCGCTGGTGGGCGTGCAGGTCAGCCTGATCGAGAAGCAGCAGGCCGCACGCGACCTGGTTTTTCGCCGCATGGCGGGCGCAAGGCACGTGCGCCTTGCGCGCATCCTGATCGGCACGCTGGATATTTCCGAGCGTGTGTTTGCGAGCCATACGGACTACGGGCTGCTGCACGAGGCATTCGCTGCCACCGACGTCATGATGTTTTTGCGTGACCTGGCGCAAAAGGCGGCACTCGACCTGCGTCGCATCGGCTATGCCATCTTGCGTGGGCGCGAGGCCCCGCATGCGGTCATCTACAAGGCCGAGACGATCGCCATTCGCCATGAGCTCGAGCGGCTTGGCGCTGCCGCTTTATCGGATGCCGACCGGGCGGGCCTTCTCGCACTCGAAGGCGTGTTCGACAGATTGAGCGCGTCGATTGCGCTGATCGGCGAGGTGCACGCGATGATTCGCGATCCGAACCCCAACGTGGCCTTGCCCGAAGGCCTCGAGGTCAAGCCGTTTCTGTCGGGCATTGCCTTTGCGCCGAGCGCGCTGTTGGGTGAATTCAGCCTCAACTCGCCCGTCATGCGCTTTGCCATTCGGCTTACGCTCGCCATGGTCACAGGATGGGTCCTGGCGCTTGTGCTGCCCTATTCTCACAGCTACTGGATCCTCTTGACCGTCGCCGTGATTCTCAGGGCCAACTACAGCGTCACGCGCCAGCGCCGCAACGACCGCATTCTGGGCACGCTTTTGGGTTGCGTGTTCATCGCCGCACTGCTGCATTTCAAGCCGGGCGTGGCCGTCGAGGTCCTCGTGCTGCTGGTCGCTCTTGGCTTTGCGCACGCCTTTGCCGTCATCAATTATCGCTATACCGCCGCTGCCGCCTGTGTCCTTGCCGTGCTGCAGGTTCACTTTCTCAATCCCGGCGCCCCTTTTGCCATTTCCGAACGCCTGGTTGATACGCTGGTTGGCGCACTCCTGGCATTTCTTTTCAGCTTCGTCTTGCCGAGCTGGGAACACCTCACCATTTCCGGGCAGGTGCGTACGCTGATGAAGGCGCACGCCCGCTATGTTCACATCATCTTCGCCTCGGCGCGCACGGATAACGACTACCGACTTGCCCGCAAGTCGCTTTTCGATACGATAGCGCTGACGTCTGCGACATTTCGCCGCATGCTCAATGAACCCCGCGGCCAGCAACGCGCAGTCTCCGAACTCAACGATTTCATCACCACCAGCTATACCTTCGCATCACGCATGACGGCCTTGCATCATTCGCTTGAAAATGTCTCCGGCGCGCCGGCCTTTCAGTTGACGCGCGAGGTCGAGGCGGCATCGCTGGCCCTGGAAGGTGCCTTTGCTTTGGCAGCAGACGCAGAAGCGCTTGCGGCATCGCCAGCCCTAGCGCCAGACGATAGTCGCCATGACATCGAAGACGAGCTGGCAGCGCCAAGCCCTGACATGCTCTTGCAGCAGATCAACGAGGCCACTGACCAGGCACGGTGGCTGGTTCGGCTTGCCGCAAAAATCGACGTCGCCACGGCGCGGCCCGCGTCCTCGCCGATGCGCCTGTCGTGGCCGCAGGGAAGTCCAAGGTGACCCTGCGCCAATTCTGGCTTGAGCCGTATTGCGATCGCTTCACAACGCGCATCGCCCGCACCGATGGCGAGCTGGTGTGGCTTGAGGAATCCATTTTTTTTGCGCAGTCCGGGGGCCAGGAAAGCGACAGCGGCACGATCGCGGGCGTGCCGGTCGTCAATGCGGCCCAGGTCGATGGCGATCTTCAGTACCTGATGCCTGGCAATCACGGCCTTAAGGCCGGTCAGGCGGTCGAGGTGGTGATCGACTGGCCGCGGCGCTATGCCCTGATGCGGCTGCATTTTGCAGCGGAGATCGTGCTTGAAGTTGCCATGCGCGATTTTGGCCTGACGGAGAAGATTGGTGCCCACATTGCGGCACACAAGGCGCGCATCGATTTTCTTTACCCCGAGCCTGTGACGACGCTGTTGCCCGGGATTCTGGCCCAAGCGCAGCAGGTCATCGATCGCGACTGCGTGATCGTGTCGGACTGGCAGGACCGAAAGTCCGAGAAGCGCTTTTGGCGCATCGAAGGCTTTGCCAGCGTCGCCTGCGGTGGCACGCACTTAAGGCGTACCTCCGAGGTCGGGCAACTGGCGCTGTCGCGCAAGAATCTGGGCCGCGGCAAGGAGCGCATCGAGATCACGGCGCGCGCGCCTGCGACCGTTGCTCGCAGCCGAGGCGACGCGGTATCCTAAATGCCATGTCGATGACCGCAAGGCGCCCTTCGTGAACCCGGTAAGACGCGTGTCTTTAGCGCTGGCTGGACTTGCGATGGTTCTCCTCGCAGCGCCGGCGAACGCCATTACGGTGCGCGATTACACCAATATCCGCGATGGCGCAGATGTGTCGCGCTTTCGCGATCTGAAGATCTATGTTTCAGGCCTTGCCGCCGGCTACGCGTGGACCAATACTGCGCTCGTCGCCGAGAAACTCGATCCGCTTTTCTGCATGCCGCCCAACGTGCCGATTTCGATTGACTGGACGCCGTTAATTGATGGCGAGATCGGCAAACCCGAGACCACGCGTGACGAATTCATCGAGGTCCTGCTTCTGCGGGCCTTGCGCAGCAACTACCCGTGTCCTGGAAAGGCCGCACCACAGTAGGCGCCCACGGGCGCACCCCTTGAGGAGTTGGACCATGAATGCCGAGGAATATCGGGAATCGCTTAAGCGCTATCACCCCGTGGTTTATGTCGATGGCGAGCGTGTCGAATGCGTTGCCGACGATGAGCGCTTCGCCCCGGGCGTGCGCGCCCTTGGCGTGAGCTACGACTATGCGCTGCGTCCCGAGTTGGCGCCGCTCATGCTCGCCAACGATCGCCTCACCGGCCGGCGCGTCAACCGCATGCTGCACATCAATTCGGATTCGGGCGATCTCCTAAACAAGCTCGAGGCGGTCCGTCTGCTGTGCCAGGAAACCGGTTGCGCGCAGCGCTACCTGGTGCACGATGCCATGAATGCGCTGTATCAGGTGTGCGCAAGGCTCGATGCCGAAACGCGCGACAAGACGCATGTCGAGCGCTTTAGCGCCTATCTCGACCATGTCCAGCAAAACGATCTGGCAATTGGCATTGCCATGACAGACGCCAAGGGTGACCGCTCGCGCCGTCCCCATCAGCAGGGCAACGCCGATACGTATGTGCACGTCGTCGCGAAAAACGAACGCGGCATTGTCATTTCCGGTACCAAGGCGATTGTCACGGGCGCGCCTTACATGCACGAACTGCTCGTCATGCCCTGCCGCAACATGACTGAAGCCGATGCGGCGTTTGCGCTGTGCTGTGCCGTCCCGGTGGATGCCAAGGGCGTGACGATGGTATCGCGTCCGGCCGGGCGCCCCGGTGAGAAGGCGGCCCTCTTTTCCGCGAAGTACGGGCAATCGACGGCGGTCGTGATGTTCGAAGAGGTCGAGGTGCCCTGGGATCGCGTCTTTTATGCCGGCGACTGGCAGCAGTCGGCAACGCTGACCTATAGCTATGCGACGCATCACCGTCACAGCTGCATTGCTGCGCGCGCGGGCTTTGGCGACCTTCTGATCGGCGCAGGCGCCTTGATGTGCGAGGCCAACGGTTTTGACGTGAGCAAGGATCCCCAGCTCAAGGATCAGATGGTCGAATTGATCAAGATCGTCGAGGGCTTTTATGCCTGTGGCGTGGCCGCCTCGGTCTATGCAAAGGCAGATCCCTATTCGCATAGCCTGATGCCCGATCCGGTTTATTCGAACATCGGCAAGCTGCTTTTGGCGACCCAGATCTACGACATGCAGCGCATTGCCCATACCGTCTCGGGCGGCCTGATCGTCGCCCTGCCCGGTCCCGATGAAGATCACAACCCGCATACGGCGGCGCGCCTCGCCGATGTCCTGTCTGCCCATCCCGACATCCCCTACGACAAGCGCATCGAGACGGCGCGTTTCATCGAAGATCTGAGCGCGTCTTATACCGGGGGCTGGTATTCGGTGATCAGTTTGCACGGCGGCGGCTCGCCCGCTGCGATGAAGCAGGAGATCTGGCGCAACTATCCGGTTGGCGACAAGGTGGCGCTCGTTGAGCGGCTGCTCGAGCGCGGTGTCACGGTGGGCGAGAACACGAACCAGCGCCAGCCCGGCAAGTGCTGTGCGCAGGGCTGCAGCGTGCCAGGCGAGACGATCATGGTCGATCTCCCCGAATTGCCGTCACGATCGATCAAGCGCGTCGCATGATCAATTGCAAAGAAGGTCTCAAAAGGACTACCCAATGACATTTGCCCTGTGGTGCGTTCTCATCGCGGCACTCCTGCCGATAGCGACGGTCGGCATCGCCAAGGCGAGCGGCCGCGGTTTTGATAACGCCGATCCGAGACAATGGCTCGAGCGTCAGGAAGGGCTGGTCAGGCGCGCCGACCATGCCCACCGCAACCACTTCGAGGCGTTTCCGCTTTTCGGACTGGCCGTTGTCTTTGCGACCTTAAGCGGCATGAACGCCGAGCGCCTGAACCTTCTTGCAGGCGCCTTCGTCGTGCTGCGCATCGCCTACACCGCGCTTTATCTGGGCAACAAGCCGTCCTTGCGGAGCCTCGTGTGGATCGCCGCCCTCGGGTGCTCGCTTGCGATCTTCTTTCTGGCCGCACAGGCGCGTAGCGCCTAGCGCTTCAGTAAAAAACGACGAGGGCCACGACCGCGGCAATCAGGACCAGCTTCGTGGCCTGGTAGACGGCGCGGTTCCAGGCCTTGAAAGCGCGACGCTTCTGGCCAACGTAGTGGGCGTAGCGAAAAACGCGGTTGATGGCACCGGTCGCATCGCCGTCTTCATTGGGTGAACTTGCCGCAGAGACGATGTGCGTGCCGATCCAGCGATTCAAGGCGCCGGCGAATCGAAAACGCATGGGCCGCTCGATGTCGCAAAAGAGCACGATGCGATCCATGCCGCTCTTGTTTTCTGCATAGTGGATGAAGGTCTCGTCAAAGACCACGCCTTCACCATCTTTCCAGCTGTAGCGCTCGCCGTCGACATCGATAAAGCAACTCTCGTCGTTGGGCGTGACAAGCCCGAGGTGGTAGCGCAGGCTGCCGGCATAGGGGTCACGATGCTTGCCAAGCTTGGCGCCGTTGGGCAGGTGCGCAAACATCGCCGCCTTGACGCTTGGCAAGCGTGCCAAAAGCTCGGTCGTGCGCGGGCAAAGCGTCGCCGCTGAAGGGTGGGCATCGCCATACCACTTCAGGTAGAAGCGTTTCCATCCGGTCTTGAAAAAAGAGTTGAATCCGACGTCGTCGTGACGCGCTGCGGCCTTGATCTGGTCTTCAAGCGCGAGCGCCTCGGCACGTATTTCCTGCCAGTGGGATTGCAGTTCTGCCAATTCGGGAAAGCGCTCGACGCTCAGATAGGCTGTGCGTGGCACGCCCGAGAACGCCAGCATGAAGACGTTGACGGGCGCCGTGAACGAGGAGTGGTCAAAGACCTGGCGGTACAGGCGGTGGCGCACGCGTCCGCGATAGTGCATGACGGCGCTAGACAAAAGGAAGAGGACGAGCAGAAGTTTGAGGAGCAGCACGACGATCAGGGGATGGCGATTTCCGAGCGGAGAATGCCAGAGCCGGCAAATGGATGGTCATCCTACCGCAAAGTGGGCTCGGGCTGCATCCATGATCGCTTTGCCTTGCGGCACAAAGAAAAAAAGGCGCGTACGAGACGCGCCTCCGAGGGGCCCGCACGACCAGGCCGACTTCATCTTGTTTGACTTGTTCGGTGCGTCTACTTCGATCGTTCTGCGGCGTTGTGAACGTCGGTGCCCGCGTTTGATACGTCCTGACCTGCGCCTGCAACCGTATTGCAGCCAGCAAGTGTGAGAAGCGAAAGCGCAAACAGCGCGGCGAGTGTGGTCTTGATCATGATGGCTCCAGGGTTGGTAAATGAACTCAAGTCGGTTGCACTAAAGTCGGTTGCGCCGCATCAGGCCGCCAATTAGCGACACCAAGAACAGCACGATAAAAATGAAGAACAGCACCTTGGCGATCTCCACGGCGCCAGCGGCAATGCCGCCAAAGCCAAACAGGGCGGCGATCAGTGCAATGACGAAAAAGACGACGGCGTAATGCAACATGTCGGCTCCTTGACGAAACGAAAGCGCAATTTGCGCAAGTCAGAACCAATGAGCAGGTTCTGTTCCCGGCTTCCCCTGGCCTGCGCCGGGCCGTGGCGCCAGTTGGGCGCGGCCGCTTGCAAAACTTGCAGGGTGGAGCTAGCCGCGCTGGATTTCGCGGACGTCGTGGCGCGATGCGCCCATGGCACGGGCAAGCAGGGCGAGTGCCTTGCGCGGCTTGAGCGGTCCGCACATGAAGATGTCAAACGCGGCATAGCCGCTTTCTGGCCAGGTGTGGACTGACATGTGCGACTCGGCAAGCAGTACGACACCGGTGATGCCGGCACGCAAGCCGAATGCATGAAAGTGCGTGCCAAGCACCGTCGCTCCCGCCGCAAGGGCGGCATCGCGCATGAGCGTCGACAGGCTTTCGCCATCGCATAGGAGCGCTTGTGGCACGCCATGGAAATCGACGAGGAGGTGGGTGCCGTGCGGCTCGAAGGAAGCGCTCACTTGTGTCCCCCGCCCGATGCTCCGGCCCAGCCCCCTGTCGAACTGCCGCCGTAGTAGCCCCCCCAGGAGTGCGAGTACCAGGAATTTCCGCTCCCGCGCCCGCCCGTGGCACGCGCGAACATGCTGCTCCAGCTCAGAAGCGAGCCGATCATGGTGACGATAAGCAGGTAGAACATGAAGCGGTTCTTCATGCCCGTTTTTCCATGGCGTCAAGATAAAGTGCCGGAAGGTAGATGAAGGCCGCCGTGAAGAGCACGATCATAAAGGTCAGGCCGCCGCCGAAAAGCACCGGGATGAAATCGACGACGGCAAGCAGGATGAGAAATCCCTTGGCCGTCTGGGCATGGCTCGGATGCGGCGTCAACTCGGTGTGCACGTGCTGGCCAAACCAGGCGCGCACCTGGTCAAGGGGCACACGCCGCGCGCGCGACCAGGTCAACTCGCTATCGCTGATTTCGCAGGCGAGCTGTTCTTCGCCCCCGGAAAATTCGACGACGCGTACCGTGTCACCGACGGCGACTTGCCAGTTGAAAGCACCGATGGCAGCGTCAACGCGGGCGCCATAATCGTCGCTCTTGCCGAATCTGCGCGAATTCAGCGTGACGCTATCAGGGCGGTCCCACACCGGCCAGAGATCTTCCACGGTGGCGCGCTCCCAGCCGCGGCTGCTCTCGATCAACCATAAGAATCCGCGCTGCGCGTCGTAGAGGAGGTATTCGGTCCAGCTCGCACTTTGGTCGAGCGTGCTGCGCTTTAGCGCACCCAGCACGGTATAGGCTGCGCCATCGATCTTGCCAACGGCGCCAAGTTCGAGCGAGAGCGGAATGGCCGCGACCTTGCGGCCGACTGCGAGCACCTCGGCTGTCCCCGCCGAGACATCGACGGTGCTGTGGCATGCGGGACAGATCAGGGCTGAAGTCGCCCCGGGCGAGAACTGCACGGGGCTGCCGCAATGCGGACAGTTAAGGCTTGCGATCTTGCCTTTGACGCGCCCCGAGGTGTCGCTGATGCTGTCAGGCTCGCGCAGCTGGCTGGCCTTGATCTCGGCTAGCGACACCGCCTGGCCGACGTACAGCCTGGCCGCTGGCTCGGAGTAGTCGATGGTGACGAACTGCGCCATGTAGCGGAAATCCGCGACCTGCGCCTGCCAGCCGCCAGCCATCTGGAAGGGCAGCTCGCCCTGACCCCCGGTGGCTTTTGCCGTGCGCACGTCAGATGCCGTATAGACGTGACCGGCAAGCGTGAGTGACTGGCCCGGCTTTAACTCGGCGAAGGCGGGCAGCTGAGGCGGCGCGGGCTTCTCGAAGGTGATCGTGAACTGGCCCGAAGCATCACCCAGCCAGGCGTTGCTGCCATCGTCGAAAAGGATGTACCACTCGTTCCAGAAACCCGCCGGATAGCGCAGCTGGATGCGGCCGATGACGTTGAAATTGCGACCCTGAAACGAGCCCGAGGAGCCGATCTGCAGGGGCGAGTAGTCCTCGAGCACATCGCCCATCTTGCCGACATCGCGCACCGTGTCGGCGTCTTTCAAGACCGTGGTCTTGCAGTACTCGCAGACCGCCATGACCGAGGCGGCCGAGCGGAACTCGACCGGCGCGCCGCACCCGGGGCAGGTGACGTGTTGCATGGTCGAGCTATCCGACCAGCTTTCTGATCACATCGGCTTTCGCGGTGTCGTAGTCGGCAGCGGAAATCAGGCCCTTGTCGAGCATGCCCTTGAGCCTTTCGAGGCGGCTCTCGGCACTCTCTTCGGCAGGCGCGGTGGCGCTGGAGGCGGCGGCTGCCGCCGTCTGGGCACCTGCCATGCCCTGGGCCATGACGCCGCCAAAGGCCATGCCGGCCGAAAGCCCGGCACCCAGGCCGGCAAGGCCGCCCTCGTTTTGCGCGGCAAGCGGGATCGCGTTGGCCACCTGGTACTGCGTGTATTTGTTGAGATCGCCCGACATGCCAATCGAAATCCGCTTGTCCAGTGCCTCTTGCAGGTCTTCGGGCAGGTTGATGCTGGTGACGAGAAACTCATCGACGGCAAGACCATACTTGTCGAACGCGGCGCTGACGTCGCCCTTGACCTTTTCACCCATCAGGGCCTGATTGCCGGCGAGATCGAGAAACGGCACATCGGCATGACCCAGCGACGAGGCGATGGTCGAGAGCAGGATATTGCGCAACTGGTCCTCGACTTCGTCGCGCGTAAAGACTGCGCGCGTGCCGCTGATCTCGGTGAAGAACTTGCGTGCATCGGCGATGCGGTAGGAATAAACGCCAAAGGCGCGCAGGCGCACCATGCCGAAGTCCTTGTCACGCAGCGTAATCGCAGCAGGCGTTCCCCACTTGCGTCCGGTTTGCAGGCGCGTGCTGAAGAAATAGACGTCGGACTTGAAAGGCGATTCGAAAAGCTTGTCCCAGTTTTGCAGGTAAGTCAAAACCGGCAGGGTGTGCGTCGTCAGCTTGTAGAGCCCGGGCCCGAACACGTCGGCGATCTTGCCCTCGTTGACGAACACGGCGACCTGCGATTCGCGCACGGTCAGACTGCCCCCATACTGGATCTCGAAGTCCTGCATCGGAAAGCGATAGCCAAGCACGCCATCGGTGTCCTCGTTCCACTGCAGGATGTCGATGAACTGTTTCTTGATGAATGATCCAAGGCTCATGGCGATGCTCCTAAAGAGAAAATCGGGAAAGGCCCGATGACACGATGCGTTTCTGCGCCCAGAGGATTTACGACAGGCAGGCGGCGTTGATTGCGCCTACCGCAAGCGAGATTGCGCCAAGGAGGCCGCCAAACGCGGCGTTGCCGCCTTCGATCTGGTCCTTGGACATGTGCAACAGGCGCGACACCAGCACGTAGACCAGAAGCTGGACCACGGCAGCGCCGGCAGACCAGGCGAAAAACGAAAGCAGCGAAGCGGCGTGCAGGATGCCGGAGGCGACGGTGAGCGAAAAGCCGATGAGTGCACCGCTTAACGACAGCGCCGCGGCGATGTTGCCGCCGCGGATCAGGGCGAGTTCGTCAAATGGCGCGGCCCAGCAGTAGACGCGGAAGAAGACGCCAAGCAGGAGCGTTGCGCTTAGCAGGTAGAGTGCATAATTCACGATCACTTCCAAGGGGCACCTCCCAAGAGGTTGGGCCTGCCAGCAGACCACGTGACATCCGAGCTTGAGCAACCGCACGTTAGCACCGAAGCGCAATCAAAGAGAGACTCTCTTCAAGATCGCATTCTAGTCATCTCGGTGTTCTTTGTCGCGTCATGCGGCCTGGCCTACGAGCTGATCGCGGGGGCACTCTCAAGTTACCTGCTTGGCGACTCGGTCCTGCAGTTTTCCTCGGTGATCGGCTGCTACCTGTTTGCCATGGGCGTAGGCGCGCAGCTTTCGCGCTACGTCAAGGACGAGCTGCTGCTCACGCGCTTTGTCGACATCGAACTCATGATCGGCCTCATCGGAGGCGTGTCGTCCTCGCTCCTGTTTCTCGCCTTCGCCTGGCTTGCGACGCCCTTTCGGGCCCTGCTTTACGTGCTGGTGTTCCTGCTTGGTGCCCTGGTCGGCATGGAGATTCCGCTTGTGATGCGCACCCTTAACCTCGCCCATGCCCATTTCGGCGACTTGATCGCGCGTGTTTTGACCTTCGACTACCTGGGCGCGCTGGCCGTCTCCCTGCTGTTTCCGCTTCTGCTCGCCCCGCACCTCGGTCTTACGCGCACGGCCTTTCTGTTTGGCATCGTCAATGTTGGCGTTGGCCTCTTTTCGGTGTGGAGTTTTCGCCTCGCCATCGTGCGTTTTCGCGAGCGCGCCCTGTATGCCGTGGCGCTCCTTGCGCTGCTCGTGCTGGGCTTTTTTGCGTCCAACTGGCTGGTCTATCTCGGTGAGCGCGGCATGTTCGGTGACGAAGTCGTGTATGCCGTCAACACGCCCTACCAGCGCCTGGTCCTAACGCGCTGGAAGGACGACCTGCGCCTGTACATCAATGGCAATCTGCAGTTTTCGTCCCGCGACGAATACCGCTACCACGAGGCGCTGGTCCACCCGGCGCTGGCCACGCTGCCCTGGGCACGGCATGTCCTGATCCTGGGCGGCGGCGATGGGCTCGCCTTGCGCGAGGTGCTGCGCTATGACCATGTCGAAGACGTGACACTGGTCGATCTCGATCATGCCGTGACCGATCTGTTTGCCAGCGCCCCGCTGTTGACGGCGCTCAATCACGGCTCGTTCCTGGATCCGCGCGTGCACCTTGTCAATGCCGATGCGGCACGCTGGCTCAACGAGACGCCAGGCTACTTCGATGTCATCTACATCGACTTCCCCGATCCGTCCAATTTTGCGCTCGGCAAGCTCTACTCGGTACCGATGTATCGCGACGTTTTGCACCACCTGTCCTCGCATGGCCTGGTCGTGGTGCAGGCGACGTCGCCATTTTTTGCGCCACACGCCTACTGGTCGATCGATGCCACCCTGCGCGAGGCCGGTTTTCATACATCGCCCTACCATGTCTATGTACCCTCGTTTGGCGAATGGGGCTTTATCATCGGCTCGCCCGAATCGGGCTTTGTGCCGCCCTCGAGCTACGCCTTGCCGATGCGCTTTCTGAGCGGCAATGTGACGCATGAGATGTTCGAATTTCCGCCGGACATGCCGCACCCGGAAGTCGAGGCCAACCACCTCAATGATCAGGCCCTGGTGCGCTATTTCGACGAGGACTGGCATCAGGTGATCCGCTGATGCAGCGCAGGACCTTTCTTGCGGCAGGGGCTGCCGCAGCGGCGCTCGGGAGCACCGCTTACTGGCGACTCGAGACGCTGCCGGTGGTGGTTGACTATCCGGGGCGCGCGCTCGGGCACTGGCTGCGCGATCGTCCTTCTGACGAAGTGTCAGCGCCGACCCTGCGCGCCGAGGTGGTGATCGTAGGCTCGGGCATCGCGGCCCTCACGGCGGCATGGAAGTTGTCCAAGGAGGGCGTGCGCGACATCGTTCTGATCGAGGGCCCCGAGGCTTTTGGCAATGCCGCTGCGGTCAGCGCCCACGGCCTTGCCTATCCGACGGGCGCGCATTATCTGCCGCTGCCCTCGCTCGAATCGCTGCACGTGCGCGAGATGCTCTACGACCTGAAGGTGATCCTTGCCGATCCGTTTGGCGAGCGTCCTTACTACGACGAGCGCTACCTGTTGCATGCGCCCTCGGAGCGCGTGATGTTTCAGAACGCGTGGCAGGACGGCTACCTGCCGGTGGACAGCGTGCCTGCCAGCGAGCGCGATCAGCACGTGACATTTTTCAGGCGCATCGAGGCCTTGGCCGCCCTGCGCGGCGCCGACGCTCGCCGCGGGTTCACGGTACCGATCGAACTGGCTTCACAGGACGAGCAGTTTCTTCGCCTTGACCGCATGACCTTCACGACCTGGCTCGATGAGCAGAACTTCACCGCGCCGACCTTGCGCTGGTATCTCGATTACTGCTGCCGTGACGATTATGGTCGCAGTGCCGGGGAAATCTCGGCGTACGCCGGACTTCACTACTTTGCCGCGCGCGTGGGCCTCGCGCAAAACGCCGAGCGTGGCGCGGTCTTGACGTGGCCCGAAGGCACCAGCGCACTCGCCCGCGGCCTTCTGGCCAAAGCCGATCTCAGCGCCGAGCGGGTCTTAAAGGGGGTCGCGCTTTCGATCGCCGGCGAGGGCAACGGTGTGCGCGTTGCAGGCGTGCGCCATTCTGGCGATGCGCCTGGCGAGGCCTTCGTCGTGTCGGCCAGAGACGCCATCATCGCCATGCCGCTTTATGTTGCCAAGCACGTCGTGAAAGGCCTGAGCACGCTCGGGTACGAGGCATCAATTCATGAGCCGCCTTATGCGCCCTGGCTGGTCTCGAATTTCATCATGCGCGCGTTTCCCGAGGAACAATCGGGATCGGCGCTGGCCTGGGACAACGTCGTGTATGGCTCGCATGAATTGGGTTATGTCGTATCGACGCACCAGGATATCCGCCAGAGCCGCCCGGACAAAACCGCATTTAGCGCCTACAGCGCGCTTGCCGACATGAGTCTAGATGCCGGTCGGCGCTGGCTCGACACTGCCAGCGCATCAGATCTGGTGTCGCGGGCCGCGCGTGACTTGCGCAGTGCCTATGGCTGGCGACTTGGCCCCTGCGTCGAGTCCGTCGAGATCACCGCCCGCGGCCACGCCATGGCGAGCCCGCGCCCGGGCTATCGCACGAACCCCGGGCTGCTTGCGTTACGGAAAGTGCAGGGCCCGATGCACTTTGCCCATGCCGACCTGTCGGGCTATTCCGTCTTCGAGGAGGCGAGCTGGTGGGGCTATCGTGCGGCCGGTGCGATTACGCGGCGCGGCCATCCATTTAAGACGTGAACGACTACACCGGGTGCAGATGACGGGTCACGAACCCGTTGAGCCGATTTTCGCAAAAAAAGGGCTATTTTTCCTCAGAATGGGCTCATCGATGAGGCGAAAACTGAATGATGGCCCCATGGCGCGTCGCCAAAGGGGCAATCCATGCGCATGCGTTGCGGTCCCTAGCGCGTTGCCGGCCTGAAGAGATAGTGGCCAACGCCCCACTCGCTGCCATTGGCGTAGCCAAACAGTTCTGCCACTGCCATGTAGAACATGCGCCAGCGATTGAACCAGCGTAGCGCATCTTCCCTGTAGGTCGCCTCGAAGACTTTCATGATCGGCGCGCGTGCGCTATCCATGCCCCGCAACCAGTGGTTTGCCGTCTTCTCATAATGCCGGCCATCGACCCACCACTGGTTCTCGATCATGAAATGTTTCGGAAAGGCAAGCAAGAGCGACTGTGACGGCATCAGGCCGCCGGTGAAGAAATAGCGCGTCATCCAGTCCGAATCGTCGTTGTCGCTGAAGTGGTAGGCGAATCTGAGGTGGGCGAAGATGTGCACGAAAAGGCGCCCGTCGGGTTTGAGCCAGCGCGCGATCTTGGCCAGCAGTGCCTCATAGTTTTTCATGTGCTCGAACATCTCGATCGAGACGATGCGGTCGAACTGTGCGGCTGCCAGATCGTCGAAATCGAATTGGACGATGTCGGCGGTGATGATCGAAACATTGGTGATGCCGCGCTTTTTGGCCTCGGCGAGGATGAAATTGCGCTGACCGGCCGAATTGGAGATGCCGGTGATCTGCGCGTTAGGAAAGCGCTCAGCCAGCCACAGCGAGAACGAGCCCCAGCCGCAACCCAGATCGAGAATGCGCTGGCCGTCGGCAAGCTCGGCGCGCGCCGCCGCAAGCGCGAGCATCGCTTCTTCTGCCTCCTTCAGCGTTTCGTCACCGCGCGGATAAAGGCAACTCGAATACTTCAGACGGGGTCCGAGATGCAGGTGAAAGAATTCTGCGGGCACTTCGTAGTGCTGGGCATTGGCGGCGGCCGTCTCGATGGCGATCGGGCTTTGGCGCAGTTCAGCAACCAGTGCGGCCATGCGTCCGACGGCGCCCTCCGGACCTCCCTGGCCTTCCTGGCGCAGGCGCGCCGCCATCAATGCGCGCATGCCGTAGCGCGTTAAGGCATCAGGAATGAGACCACGCTCGCACCAGTCGATGAGGCCGGTCACGGCATGGGCGGGCTCCGGCACGACAGGCTCTGCCGGTGAATAGACTTGGGTCAACGTAAACTCCAGAGGAAATGCTTAAGCCGATTTCGGCGGCCACGGAAAAAAAGCACTGGTGGTGGCAATGTACTCGGCGTACTCGGGCCGTGTCTTGGCAGTTTGCGCCTCCGTCATCGGAATGCCCGAGACTTTGAGCAGGAGGAACCACATGACCACGGGTGGAATCAGCGTGAGCGCGATCCAGGGTGCGCCGATCGCGAAAATCAGGTAGACCGGCCAGTGCAGGCATTCGAAGAAATAATTCGGATGGCGCGAATAGCGCCAAAGGCCGCCGCGGCAGACCCGTCCGCGGTTGTCGGGATTTTTCTTGAACGACTCAAGCTGGGCGTCGGCGATGCCTTCACCCACAACAGATACGACCATCAACGCGATGCCGGCAACCAAGAGGGGAAGCGGAATGTCGCCTGGCCGGTAACACACGACCAGAAAGCCAAGCGAGAGCAGCATGGCGAGGACGACTTGCATCTGGAAGAACCAGAACATGTTGAAGTCGGCCTTCTGCCCCCACTCGTCGCGAAAGCGCCGGTAGCGGCCATCTTCGGGCTTGCCGGTATTGCGCAAGAACAGGTGTGTGCCGAGCCGAAAGCCCCAAAGGCCGCCGAGGATGGCCGTGATCGCGCGCGCCTCGACGCTGCCCGTTGCGATCACCCCGTACCAGACCGCAACGGCACCGACCGAATAGGACCAGACCGGATCGACCATGCCGGCATTGCGCGTGTGCAGCTGGCGCCACCAGACGAGTGAAAAGACGATGACAAGCGCGATCGTGGCAGTCAGGAAGGCGGCGACGGGATGCATGAGGGGTTCCGATCGGTGCAACGGTTGAGAGACGATACGTGGCCAGGGACAATACGGATGCAATAATCCACGATTGCGAAAGGAAGGAGAAGGGGTATGGCTGATTTTCGCCTGCGAGCGGTGAATCGCACAACGCCCTCAGTCGCCTGCCATGGCAACTGAGGGCGTGCCGCTCACGATCGTTGGCGCTGGCGCCGTCGGTCGCACGCTGGGCCGTCTTTTCGCCGAAACCGGCCATCTTGTGCCCTTCGCCATCGTCAATCGCTCGCGCGCGAGCGCCGCATCTGCCGCGCGCTTCATTAGCGGCGCCGTCGAGGCCTACGACGATCTTGGCGAACTGGCGAGAACGCAGCGCCAGGCCGTGGTCATGATTGCGACTCCCGATCGCGAGATTGTGGCCACGGCGCAAAAGCTCGCGCAGTTGCGCCTGGTTGATGACACCAGCATCGTGTTTCATTGCAGCGGCGCGCTCGATTCAAGTGCGCTTGCCGCGTGCGCAGCAGAAGGTGCGGCAACCGCCAGCGTGCACCCTCTTGCGACATTTGCCGATCCGGCGACGCTGATCGAGCGCTTTGCCGGCGTTTTTTGCATGACCGAAGGCATGCCTTCGGCCCTTGCCGTGCTGCAACCGGCCTTCGTTGCGCTCGGTGCGCGCGTGATCGCGCTTTCAGCCAGCGCCAAGGTGCTGTATCACGCTGGCGCCGTGTTCGCCTCGAACTACCTGCAGGCCGTCCTCGAAGCCGCGTTTCGCTGCGAGGCGCTGGCAGGCATCGAGGCGCACGTCGCCCGCGACATGCTCGCGCCCCTGATTCGCGTCAGCGTTGCCAACGCCTTGTCGATGGGCGCGCGCAACGCGCTGACCGGCCCGCTTGCGCGTCGCGATGACGAGCTTGTGAAACTGCAGTTCGAGCGCCTCGCGCAAAACGACGGCGCGCTTGCGGCGTGCTACGCCGATCTGGCCGCGTGGACGTGCCATATTCTGGGTCGCAACGACCCGCTTGCGCGAAGCCCATGAAAACCAGCACGAGGGAGTCACTGATTGCAGCCGCGCGTTCCGACGCATGCCTTATGAGGCTGAAGGAATCACTGTCGCGCCGCGTGGCGATCGCAAGCGAGAGCCAGAATCCCGAGCGCAGGGCTGAACTCTTTCGGTATCTTGACGAGGAGATCGCGCCAAGCGTTGCCGGCATCGGTTTTACTTCGACCGTGCATGACAATCCGGTCGATGGCGCGCCGCCCTTTCTGATCGCAAGCCGGATCGAGACGGGCGCCACCCGTTCCTTGCTGATGTATGCCCACGGTGATGTGGTCAGCGGCCAGGAAGGCCAATGGCAGGACGGCGCTGCGCCATTTTTGCTGACCGAATCAGACGGGCGCTGGTACGGGCGCGGCAGCGCCGACAACAAGGGACAGCACAGCATCAATCTGGTGGCACTGGAAGAGGTCTTGCGCGCGCGCGGCAAGCTCGGCTTTAACGTCAAGCTGCTCTTTGAGATGGGAGAGGAAACCGGCTCGCCAGGCCTTGCCGAATTCTGCCAAATAGAGCGCGAGGCGCTTGGTGCCGATGTCTTTCTTGCCTCTGACGGACCGCGCCTGAACGCGGCATCGCCGACGATTTTTCTCGGTTCGCGTGGTGTCGCCAATTTCGAGCTCGCCATCGCCTTGCGCCATGGCGCGCATCATTCGGGCAACTGGGGAGGCCTGCTGAAAAATCCCGGCACGCGGCTCGCCCATGCGATTGCAGCACTGGTTGATGGCCGCGGACGCATTCTCGTGCCAGAGCTTGCCAATCCGCCGCTTGCGGCAGCGGTGGCAAAAGCGCTTGCAGTGATCGAGCCCGGTGAGCCCTTGGGACCGGAAA
>Ga0116229_10004208_pt1 | contig 23627 bp, 17 predicted proteins | sample S1TSphgellanicum_3_FD_87313 | JGI IMG/M metagenome (GOLD analysis project Ga0116229, IMG submission 87313) | Host-associated microbial communities from peat moss isolated from Minnesota, USA - S1T2_Fc - Sphagnum magellanicum MG | ecosystem: Host-associated > Plants > Peat moss > Unclassified...
AACTAAAAATGAATTAATAGTTAACTAGGAATGAATTAAAAATTAATTGGAAATGAACTGAAAATTAACGAAAAGTGAATTAGAAGTGAATTAAAACTTAATTAGTAGTTTATAGAGATAACTAAAATTAAACTAGGAATTAAATACAATTCCATTATAAGTTATGAATGAACTCCATGGCATTGGCATCCATGATAATTGCCCATAGTGTGTTTTCATGAATATGAAAAAACATGGCAAAAATTAACAATTTAAGGTAGTTTTTAAATTTGGTTTTAAATTTTTTTAAAAATACCAATTAATGGTCAAATTTTTTTTTATGATTTTTGAAACTAAATTAGTCAAAGGTTTAAATTGGTTTTTTGATTTTTCAAAATAACTAAAAGTCCATATAACCTACCTTTACATGTTGGTTATTTCTTAAATAACAAAAATCGACCCAACCATTGGTTTAAACTATTACAAAATAACCTCCTTGGGCAATTGAACCCCAACCTAAAGAATTTCACCCATCCACAATAAGTAGGGAATCCTACACCCCACACAATGGCTTGAAAGAACAATCATTACAACAAAACGTGTCCATGTATGCCAAGTGATTTCACTGGATTTTTAATGAATTCACTTGTTGTAATGAACAAAGACTAATGAAGAAGTGGTGAATTCATTGGTATAATGAACGGGGACTAGTGAATTGCACCCACATTTTGTAACAGTGAATACAACATATTGGGTCCAAAATTAATGTTGGTCATGTTTGTTAACACCTTATTCAACAATACCGTATTTCGAAAAAGAAAATAACCCCCCCATGCAACCATGCAGATTCACCATTCCTTATTCTAACATGAAGTTGCTAAAAACCCCTAATAATCTTACCACATTCGAATATCCCTAACACAACTCTTAAAAATTGAGACTATCGCACATGGTTATGTCGATATGGCTCAAAACATCGTAACATGACAAAATGAACCTAGACATCGTAACGTGAATACATGAACTCTTCACATCACGACATAAAAATGTGACCCCTCCATTTGCGACGTGACAACATGACCAATTCCTTGTGTCACCTCTAGTCCCTATGAATATCTGTTCACACAATTCTTCTCTATTGTTGGTTTTTAAATCAAAACATCTTCTTTAGAGATATTTCTACTTTCATATCAGTGCTAACATATGGGGATTTTGGACTTCAAAATTAACACCTTAATGTTAAGCATTTATGGCCTTGAGGTGGTCAAAAAGCCACAATTTATTGTCAATCACAACCAAGTGACCCATTTTAAAAACTCATTTCATAAACCCAAAACTATCATTATGAAGCAAAAACTTGGAAAGTTTCCTACCATGAAATTAAGGCTATAACTAGTGATTACTACTTACACATCTCCCTCAACTTAATAATCATCCTATCCCCATCAAATGTTTATTGCAACATCAATGCAAATCCCTAGTGTCTCAAGGAGTAGCCTTAACTTTATCATCAATTCAAACAAGTCTCAAGTGTGAGAAATAGTGCCATAATGCAATTCCAAGGCTGAATGCATAGAAGAAAACACCATGTGCATTCCATTAGGGTGTTTTTGAAGGCAAATTTATGGCAATATATAAACACAATCCAAAAGGAAAATTTCGACATGTAAGAGTACAACACTTCAAACAAGGAATTCTTGTCAAAACATTTGGTTTTTCATCAATTGATTGTGAAAGTTTAGTTCCAATGGGGGTCAACAACAACATGTCTCATTTCCTTCCTTGTCCATTGATGCATGAGATTTCAATTGACCACCAATTGTTGGATCAAGAAAACCAACTAAAGATGTTAATCCAATTGTTCTAAATTTCCCTTGTTTCACAACAAATGAGAAGTAGACATTGGTTGTATATTTGGGGTATTAACACATCAAGGGTGTTGGGAAACGCCAAAACTACTATACGAAATTCCAAACTAAAGATAAAACAACATCCAACATGGATGGACATGAACCATGGTAAAACATTGTCATAAATTCAAGCAAGATTTTGGAATCTAACGATCCCACAAGAATTCCAACTGTGTTTTGATGTCCCATGCCATTGAGTTCTAGAAATGAAATATTCCAAAAAAATTTCAAGCTCTAAAACTTGATGCTTGTGCAAATGCTCAAGATCAGGAAGTTGAAGTTCAAGCAAATTGAGGTTTGGTTCCCCAATGAACACTTATGGTCAAGGAATAGGTGATGAATGAATATTCAAAAGTCTAACTTTTGAGGTTCCCATCAGTGGTGCTTATGGGACATGGATAACTAATCAATCTCAATAATAGTAGCTGGTAAATAAAACAATACATTTTTATAACCATGGAGGAACCAATTCTATCTAATAATGCATTCATTTTCCACAACTAAATTTTTAAAAAATTATTTGGGGTTCAATATAACAATCAAAATATTAAACCATAAACCTTAAACCTCAAATAATAAAACTGAAAATGGGAGAAGATTTTAAACTTAAGAAGTGAACAAAAACGAAACATCACAACAAATCTTGTTAGAGTTTTTTTTGCCTTCTTCTTGGGGCAAAAGCACCAATAGTGAATCCATAGATATAGAAGAGGGTAAATGTAACAAAAGATAAATCCATAATGAAATATGTGAATTCATGTTTTTGTGCTTTTGATTTAGAGTGTGATCTATAGTAGACCCAAGGAAAATGTTCTATGTTACACAACTCTTGGCATGTAAACACTTCAATCTACTTCAAATTATATCCATTAAAAAAAAAACCAAGAAATTGTGAAATAGTTGATTGTACGCAAAAAAAGGACAAGCAACATACATAGTTTTGTAAAAGAAAAAGCTTCTAGAAGATTCACTAATTGTTCAAGCAGAGAAAAACATGTAGGGTCCAACTCCCAACATTCATCAGTTAACCTTGTGTGTTCATCTCCCTTCCAATGAATTGCAAGCATTTTATGTAAAAACCTTCAGAGGTTGTCCACTTCTTCTATCCAATAATAACATTGAGGCATAAAATTCGGACCATCGTAAACGACCTAAAATTGCCTAGCTTGGATGTGCTTTTCTATGTGATTTACATCAAAATCATGGAAGTTTGAATCCAAAACTTTTAGTTGCATTGGCCTTTCTAATATTGACACTAGAAGAAAAACAAGTATTTTCGACTAATTTCTATGATTAAATTTGAATTGCAAGCAACATTTGTAACTAAAATCTTTTTAATTGCCTTGGACAAATTGCATGTGATATTAGTTGTAAACAACAAAGGGTATTGAATGAAAGAAAAAATCAACAAATATAAGTTCATCCTTTGACTCCATTGTATATGTATTGTCACATGTAATTAAAATGAAATTATTTTGGTCACCAATGAAGACAAATGATGTATTGCCATGTGTCCCAATATTTTATTATTATTATTATTTTGAAACAATCTAGGACGTTCAATTCAAATGCTTGGATGATATTATATTATGACACATGGCCCAATGTAAATATACCACATGGCACTTTAAAACGAATCTAATAAAAAATATTAATATTAGGTTAATAGGTACATAAGTAACTGTCTACAAACCTAGGTTATATACCTACCTACCTATTTAAGTAAAAGGGTAGGTAGGTAGGTAGGTAGGTCCTACCTTCCTAGGTTAAATACCTACTCATATAAATAGAAACTTAGGTAGATAGGTACATAGGTCGACCTAATTGGGTACGTCAAATTAGGTACCTACCTAGCTAGGTAGATAAGTAGGTTGGGGAGGTAAGTATTTTAGATTGTGCATAATTTGTTTTTTTTGTTTTGGGTTAAGCCTTTTGATTGGCTCATCCCATGTGCACAAATGTTTTAATGTGAAATTGGATGACCACACCCCTTGTTTATATAATGTTCAAAATAAGAATGGAGAATAAACAATATGGGATAAATTTTGAAATTGTAATTTCCTTACAAACTAAATTGTAACTCCAAAATTTTTTTCATGCCTTTTCTTTCTTAGTTTTTATATGTTTAAACAATTCAAGTACATGGTTCCAAATAATTAGATAATCATTTTATTAATAATGCTTAATTTTACATATATTTTAATTATAAACTATAAACTACACACTACAAATATTAAGTATTCATTATCAATTATTTAAATAACTAATAAATTTTCAATATTCAACAAACTAACTATCTAGTAACTCACAAGTTATCAATAAATAATTCATATATAATTAAATAATTAAAATATTTTAAAATATTTTATTACTTTTAAAAATCTAGTCGAATTATAAATCATATAATTAATGTAAAAATAATTTAATTATTATAATTTTTAAATAAATATTTTTAATATTTATTTTCAAATTATAAATAATGAACTAACAGTTGCTATTAAAAAATAAAATTTTACTATTTAAAAATTATAATATTAAAAAATTTCATCAATTACCATATAATTACAATAATTTTTGTAAAAACTTTTATAGGACAAGTAAATTTTTTTTATTCGTAATTATTAACTATAAATACTATAATTTGTTAAACATAACATTAATTTCTATAATTATTATAAAATTACTGTAAAAATATTTATCATCTATGATTAATTCGATAATTTTAAAAATAAGAAAATTTGAATAATAATTCCTGAAATTAAAATCATTAAAATAATTATTTAATCTACATTATAATTTTTTCCAAATTTTAATTCAGAGTTAAAGTTATAAATTACAAATTGTGAATAATTATGTTCAATTAAAAAATAATTATGCACATACTAATTAATTTTTATATGAAGTAATTACAATGATTTTAAAGGAATGTAACATTAATTACAATAATTAATTTCTTTTACTATAAGAATATAAATTATATAATACAAAAATCTATGTTGTAACAATAATTATTTAGCGTAACTTATAATTAATAAAAATAATAATTTATAATTATTTATAAAAGTTTTTTATTATGGATAACACTAATAGAAAAAATCCTTAAAACTTGATCAATAATTTTCTGAATTAAAATATAAATTTTAGATTCCAAAATAGTAACTCATAATTCAAATATCAAAATTTAGATCAAATCAATTTTTTTTGAATTTAAATAGAAAATTTCAGAATTGAAATGTCAATTTTTAGATTCAAATAAAAATATTCAAGATTAAAATGTCCATATTTAAACGCAATTAATAAGTTTTTGAATTGAAACAAAATAATTTTTTGTTTGAATAACAAAATTTCAGAATTCAAATATAATTTTGAGATTCATTATATGAACAATATACATACATATGCATATTTAATGTATACATTATATATGTATATAATTTTAATACATACATTAAAATACACCCCTATGTCATCATAGAATACCTTAAGGATGCTACTAATGGGACATATCAAGCTATTCGTGGATGAAAACAAACCTAAAATCCATCCACCAATAAGATGAAGTTTCCAATAGTTGCATCATAATTGTGGGAATGACCAAAATAGTTGAAATTTGGTTTTATAGTTGCAAATACTTTCAAATTTAATTACAATTGACTACAAGTTGCATGTAGTCGTAAATGGAATGGTTACATTTTTGTTGATTTCTACTAATGTGAAAATGCTTGTGATGATGATTGCCTTAAATTAGTTGTTTCAGGTTGTAGCACTCTTCTCACCTTTTTAAGAGGAAGAGGTGTTGGGGGTGCTTGGGATAATGACAATCTTAAAGCAATTGTTTGAGGTTACAATAATCCTTTCATCTTCTAAGGAGGAGGAGGTTTATCAGGCACAACCTCCTTGAAACCACCCTTTTAGCTTTTGCTTGTTTATGATTGCTACAAAAATATCAAAAGTTTGCTTCACTAAGGTTTCCAATGTACTTTTGTTTTGCAACTCTTTCTTGTGCCTCCGTAACTCTTTCTCTTGTCTTTGCAACTCATTCTCCTTCTTTTTATCTTTTCTCCTTGTTTTTTTTTCACCCCCCAACTCCTTTTCCTTCTTCTCCTTTTTTCGCTTCATCTCCTCACCCACCAATACATTTCCAACCACATCATTTGTTTGCCCCATTCCCACCACATTGCCCACAGAAGTAGCCCCAGTTCCCTTCTCTTGGGTGTGGATGGGATCATTAAAATGGAAAGAGGTGGTTGTGTTCAACTCAACATTTGTGGTAGGAGTCGTAGGTGGCACAATGTTAATAGGACTTGTAGGTGGCACACTACTTTCACCGTTAGTAGGAGTTATAGGTGGCACATTGCCATATCGTCTTTAGTACTCCATGTGGCCCCACTTCCCTTCCAAACTTTTTACAATAGCAATTAGCGTCGAATGTCATATGCATTTCTCTTTTCAACATCTATTAGAATGTTAAGTACATCCCCAATGAACTTGAATGTTATTTCACCCATTGCATATTTGTTCTTTTCTAGATGTAAGAACAAAGTTAATTTTCGGTATTGTTGCCAATGAGGCTCTTGTCAACACCTTCTTCCACTTGTAATCAACATTTAAAGGATGTTTACATGCATAAAAAACCTAATGCAATACTTTAAATACAACAAAATAGGGGAAAAAAACGACAAATTAAATTAATTAATAATGAATACTTATTTGAAGGATTGCATACCAATGCATCAAATTTGTTCCAAACATCACCTCAGCAGTCATGAAAACCATAACAAATGCATGTAATTGATGAAGACCCTCTTATTTTGGGAATAGGGCATGTGCATTGTTCAAACTAGTTTTCATTCCTAGGAAATCATGGACACAACCTTGTTTACAACACTTTCTCTTGCCAAAACAACTTCATCCTTCTTGTTACAGTCCATTCTAACCTTGTTTCTAACATACATTTCAAATCAACAACAATTATAATTTGAAATCATCATCTCACTATTGTTAACATACAAAAACAACCTCATTACACATTCGACAACAAAGAATGAGGGCATGAGATTGCAAATTTAGAATAAGAAGAAGAAAATGTTCTCTCAAAATTTCACACACTTCCATTTTCTCACTAAAGTGACATACCACTTGCTTGAAGATAACAACTAAACAACATGTGCAGCACCTTAGAATATGTAAAACCCAAAATTCAAATGGAACAAAAACAACCTTACACATTCAACAACAAAAAATGATGGCAACAGATTGCAAATTAAGAACAAGAAGAAAAAAATGTTTTCTCAAAACTTCACAAACACACCCCCATTTTCTCACTAGATTGACATCCCACTTGCTTGAAGATAACATACCAAACAACAACCCATAGCACCCCAAAATATGTAAAACCCATAATTTCAAATGGAACAAAAACACACCTTTCTTTAGCTTCAATATCTTATTGTTGCTATTTTGTAGTAATCTCCTCCAACTTGGCATAGTTTTTCCTTTATGTTTTTCATTTGAAACTACAACAATCAAACTAGCACTTCATTAGGTGCTCAAATGTAAATGTTCAAAGTGCATATCACTTGGACATGTGAGAATTTCAAAAGCCTCCACCAACAACTAAGAAGGTGTCATATTATCCCTTCATCACAAAAAACAATGACAAATTGCAATGATTGCCTATCATTTCATCGGCATCCTTAGTTTTTATTACAATTCCAAAAGCAACATGAAGCAACATAAACCAAAAAAAAAACTCATAAGCCAAGTTTACAAGGTGTAAAAACCATCATCACTTTCACCATGAAAAGGAATGACAAAACCATTATACAACTATAGTTTAAGGTACTTCCATCTTTTAATAAAAACGAAAACTTTTAAAATGTTTCAGTTTTTTTTTTGTTCCACCAATGAAAATGGCTCATTGTGAAAAAAAAGGTGGGGAGCGGTGTGGGGGGAACTTGGGAGGAAACACCCATCTAATTAAACAAAAGGATGAATTAACACCCCAGAAAGATGAAAACACACCCCCCCCCCCTCCCCCCCCCCACAACAACAATTATAGGTTGCTAGCAATTAGCAAATTATTTAGAAGCTATTGAGCTATTTTTCTTAAGATTCAAAATATCCTAGCCTATAGTTAGTTTCCACATTGACAAAACCAATAAATTTTTTTTCAAAAAATTGATTTGTTTATAAAATTTGAAATTGTTGAATTTTCCATGATCAATTATGGCATGCACTTGTACAAAATATAATATGCATCGAGACATATCTATATTGAAACAAGGTTCAATTTTAAGTGCTTTTGGAACCATATATGTACCATACATTTTTATATAAACATTTGGATATGCAACTCCAAATTTCATAATTTTGATCCACAACATCAATATTTTTATGCAAGATTTTTCATTGTAAGAATGACCAAGATTTTTAGCTTGAAGTCGCGTGTTTGAATTAAAGGCAAAACTAGAGTAGCAAGTAATGGTAGAAGTTGACCATGGATTCAAGACTAAGGGGCTTTGTGAAGTTTTGAAGGAACATGGGGTCCTTTCCAAAGTTGCTTGGAGATTTGGCATGTGAACTTGAGTACATTGTTTTGAAGAGAGACATCTTCTATTGAAAGCTATAGAGCCAAAACAAACATTTTTTTGGAGACTTGTTACAAAGTGTTTGAAGTTTCAAGTGGCAAAGGCCTTAGTGGAAAATGGTGAGCAACTTTTTCCTTACATACATATCATACATTTAAATTGCATAGAACTAAATGAAAGATGGTTGCATGTGTAAAGGATGTCTTATGAACATGGTGACTTCACAAACCATGAGTCATTGCTTAATTTTATGTACCAAATGGTTTGGTGTATATTGTCTTTGGCCAAGATTTGAATTTTTTTTCTTCTAGACTAAAAATCAATATTTAATTCATGTGTTAATTGCATGATGGCATGAAGTATGGGTAAAATCTGTTGTGCATGTTGCTTGAATCAGATATTGGTTTATGAAGATTACACATAGAGTGTTATATGGCATGTTAACCAAAGTATTTAATTGTTACCATTCACTATGATGCATCATGATGAAGCCATGGCAGGATTGGTTCACAGTCATTGGCATTATTATGATGGCAATGGTATGATACTTGTAAGAATTATTGTCCTATTCATTACATTATTGATGCAATGGTTACCTTCAAATTAGATTAATTTGTGGATTTTTTTCTACCATCTCATCTACATGCCATGAATTTGTTTTTACATGTACATTAAATAGTATAGTGATTGCATTTGGGTCAATGTAATGTGACGAACAAGTTTTTACAATTCATTTGTGTTCATAATTAGGTTTTCAATGATAACCATAATCTAAGCAAATGATCTTAAATTCATGATTTCCATTGATGTGTTACCCATTACACATAGTTTAATCTCACTTTGTGATTGATGTAGTTTGGGGTAAACTTCAATCCTTCAAAGCTTACCAAAATGTGGTGAGTCTATTGTTGTCCACATCCACCATTATTGTGTTTGTTGACTTAATTTGCTATTCTGCAATGTGATATTTCTAGGGCAATTCAATGTCGAAATAACATTGAAAGTTACAACATGTGACAACAATTGTTACTTAGCTAAGCATTTACTATCCAAATTTGTGAATTAGGTTGGAGCAACTTTTACACCCTATTGTAGATCTTAGATATCAAACACATATTTACAAAATTTGAACAAAGTTGTAATATGTTTAGGTTTAGTAGTTGCTAACAATTTTTTTGGTTTTCATAGTTAGTCTAATTTATAACGTAATTACATAACACATCATTTGTAGAAAATTGCACATCTCATTTGTGATGGTTGTGTTGGTTATGGTTAAAATTTCTTTGGCTTACATCTTACATCAAATCTTTTTTTTCTTATAGTAAAACTACAACTAAGTACAATGCACAACTTGGGTAGGTTTAGAGGGTCAATTGTTTTAGTTTACTACTACATCCAATATTTTCATCAAGGGGTGATAATGATGGTACACACTATGCAACGAGATGGTGAGGCAATTCACATTCATGTAGACGATGTTGTTGCAAGGAAATCTACCCAGAATGAACGTGCAAGGAGGTTTAGAGAGGTGTAAGGTTTAAAACATCACTCCAGGTAGTAAGACATGGTGAATGCAACATTAAAATTTAACTCCACAATCACCAATGTATGACTACTTCTTTGGTCTTCATGTCACATGTGGTCTAATAAAAATTTGATATTTAATAACATGATTATTATTCCACATGTCATTTTTTTCAAAATGCCACATGCCCAAAACATGTGTCATTAATTGGCACACTTAGTGAATTATATTACTATAATGACACACAAAATAACTATTGAATGATTGGATTTTTTGACTATTTTTTCACACCCAACAATCATATACTGACACATATCAACCAATAGTCATATTGTTGTCAAATTTTAAACACCATGCAAGTACTACGTGGCATATTGGGTGTGGGACTATCCTCAATGAATGTAGGATGATATTTGCCATGTAATGTCCAAAATGACTATATGTCCTTTTCGACTCATCCATAATGACCCCATGGAATATAATCATATGTGTCTTCTATAACTAAAAATTGGGTTGTAAAATTAAGGATTTCTTCTAGTGTTCTTAAGGTCAAAGGGACCCATTGCAAGGGGGGCAAGGATGTGGAGGAATTGGCCAAAGAATGTGAAAAGAGGAAATCATAGGCCATATAGCTTTTAGAAAAGGTGCAAGTTAATTATGAGACACAAGTCAACAAGTCATGTAGGCATATTGAGTTTGAAATTGGTGATCTAGTGTGGTTGAACATTTAGAACTTCAAGATGTTCAAGACTATAGCAAGTCGATTCATATCAAAATAAGGAAGCCTTTATAAGGTCTTGCATAAACCACATTTGGACATCTATACCTTGTTGTTGCCAACAACTTTGGTGGCTTATTCTACATTCCATGTTTCATAGTTAACACCTTTTAATGAGGATAAAAAGAAGGATAGGAAACATGCTTACCATTCGGGATTCAACTTCATTGAACATAAGCTTATGGAAGTGGATTGCATCAAGGTTCTAAGGCACACCAAACACATTGGCAAATAATATATGGTGAAAGGATGCCATTTAAAGGAATCACACCACTTGAATCATTTATTTAAAATAGTGGGTGAGTTCAAATGGGAACACAGACACAAAATGGAAAAAAGGAAAACACATAATTAAAGTCCAAGTCTTAACATAAAGTTGTTGATGAAAACATCAACTTCCAAAAGTGAAATTGAAAGTTGAAACTCCCCAAAGTGTTTTATGAAGCATAATTAGTAAGTAGGACATACATTTTCAAACTTACCAGAAGAAAATAAACTTTGTGTAAATTTGAAGGTTGAAATGTATGAAAGGCTAGTTCGTGGATGAAGTAAGTGGAAGGTTGAAATGAAACAATGGCAACCAATGGAATGAGGAATTAAACTTGTAAAAAATACTTTGAATGGGCTCAATCATGCAAGATCAAGGCAATGGTGCACATGCATTAAATGGCATATTCTCGAACTAAAAGATAAGTTTGTGGATGTTAAGTTTTTTGTGCATAGCATTGCGAACTATGTTTTAGAAGGGTAAAGGAAGTTTGGATTGGTTGAGCCCAATTTGGAACTATTTATTAACACATTTAATAACCTAACCTTAATGTGATGGCTAGGATCGTCAAGAAAACGAGCTTAAACATGAAATTTAACCCCATAAGCAATTTTGGGAGCTTAAATGAAAGGGGTGAATAACATTCAGGAGTGACATCAAATGGGTGTTAAATCATAAGAAAAGTTGATGCAAATGAACACAAAAGATGTCTAAGGTTCCTTTTGTGTTTGAAGATAACATATTTAAAATAGATTAACTCAAAATTAAATTAGCTAGTTTAGGGAAAGACTTGTGGTGAGGGGTTACAAGAAATAGACTCATGATGACAATGCAACATGTCAAAAACATTTACAAGGATGTAAACATTTTAAAGGTGGGGGTGAATGAAATGCCCTTTCATTTGGGTTAGCCCAAGTAAGATGAGCTTTGCGCCATGACCACCATGGGCTTAAGCCAAAATGGGGGTTGTGGGGTTCAATTCCCCAAGTCTCCAAATACAATTCAGGCCCATGTACAATTCACAAGGCCAAAGCAAATGAGTGAAAGCTAGGCCAATGGGACAACTCGGGTTGCTTCTAGGATTCTAGCACCTAAGGTGTTGCCTCGCTAAAAGCTTCAAACAAATGATTAAAGGTTGTCTAGGGTCGACACTTGGTGTTGCCCTAGTAAAACTTTTGGGACAATTGGAGGTTGTCCAACGGCAACACTTGGTCTTTTACAATAAAAACTTTAAAGGCAACCATGAGGGTTGCCCTAATACAACATTTGGTGTCATTCCAAGTTAACTTTTCCCAACGGGGCAACCTAAATGTTGGTCCCTAAAAAGAATTCTTGGAATGAGAAAACATTCCCGAGACAACTCCACATTAGACTAAGTTGTAGTTTTGTTAATGAGTCTAAGGTGTTAGTTGGGTTTGTTTCAGATGTTTGGAGCCTTGGACTAACCAATCGTGTTGAAAGATGCACATGTAATTAGTAGTTAGGAGGTTAAGTGATGTGAAGGGTTCAATAGAGTGCATGAAATAGGAAGATGAACACAGAGAGGCATTGCACAATGCGTCTCATGATGTTTAGGGTGTTGTAAAAAATTATATGTTTGAAATGTTAGAGAGTGAGAGAGGGCATGAAAAATGGCATATATGATTACAATGTGATTTTTTTTTGTGTTTTGGATTTGGTTGATTCCATCTAGTTGCAAATTTGCAACCATTGTTGTGTTGTTCATCATAATGCTCAAAGGGCTCACATGTTCACCTACTTGCCTACCTTATTTAGACTCTCATATTAAGAAAGGAGCATTGTTTGCACCATGATGTTGCTATTGTGTGTGTTTTGTGAGAAAGATTTAGTTGAAAATTGGTTGGGAGGTGGAGGAGAGCAGTTAGAAAAACTAGTGTTTGATGTTTTGTTTTTCATGGGTTTCTTTTCAAATTTGAGGCATTAAGAGCGGTGAGTTGTTCACTGATTTGTTTCATTTCCCTTGTTCTGATCCAAAAACAGGAAGTGGCAGATTGTCTGTTACATTGCATGTTGAAGAAGAAAGGAAACTCCTTTTTTTCTCCCAGGGCTCCAATTCTACTCCCAATTTCCAATTTGACCCTTAGCTGGGGTGACTTTAAGGATAATCACTAAATAGGCATGAAATGATACATAGGGATCAAATGGGGATTAACAAGGCATAACTTTATGGATATCTTTATTGTTGAGCATAATACTTCCCGAAAATATTTCAATATATATGTTGAAAGATTTTTCCTGCTAGTGGATGGTCAATTTGAACTTTTCTTTCCATTCAGCATCTCCTTATATTTCAAAGATTTCTTTATCCTTTAAGCACATCATGTGCAACCTGTTAGAAAAAAGAGAACAAATCTTTTAAGGCTTCAGGAAAACGAGAGAATAATTGACAGTGGAAAGGGGCAGGATACATAGCCTACTACAAAAAGGAACCAAAAAATAATTAAAAAGATAAAGATAAGGGAGTGCTTTACAAGACAAGTGGAGCCCTCAAGACCCTTTCATGTTTTAAGGTTCCCAGCACTGGGGTTATCACCATCGTGCCCAGGCACCTCATAACATGGAAGGGCCTCTAGGATGCCTAAATTAAGGTCCCTATAAGTTTGAGCACCAGAATGGGCACAGTTCGCTAGTAGGTAAACTGTCTGACGTAATAAAGAACGAGGAGTCGGGTGTAAGGAGGAGGAGCTCCGGCGCGAGTTTACCCTAAACCCTAAGTCGGGAGTCCCGGGGGCGGGAGTCGAGGGTCCGGGGCGAGCCGGGAGTCGGGGCGGGAGTCGGGAGTCCGGTTCATGCTTAGAGCATCTCCAGCGGTGCTCAGTATGTGATCCTGCACAGTAAAATTAGATGAAGAAAAGTAAAGTTATGCCGGCTTGGCTCGGGAAAATTATTTTGGCTCAGCATAATTGCCGGTGTCTGTGTAAAGGAGCAGCAACGCTGTGCCCCTGCACAAAAGAGTGTAACAAATATGATCTGACTGCTGCTCAGTGTTTCTCATTGGCCCATCATAATGATTGGAAAAGGTGATTTGCTATTAGTAGTCCCCCACCTATCTGCTGTCCCCGTTTCAGTGTTATAGGTGGGGCTGCTAAAAAGAAATAACTAAACTTGGATGTGAAAAATATTTTTTGTCGGGTGCCTGACTTACTGGAGAATAGGCTGTTGAATTCTACCGCAGGCGACCCCACTGGGCTGACCCCAAAGAGGGTGCACCTAATAAGGACGCAGAATCAGGCCGTTAGTAGTAGCCCGTTTACTGTACTTAAAGCCCAAGGGAACCAGGGGGAATCACAGAGAACTATTGGGAACAAGGGCAAAATCGGCACTGATGCAGAATTGGCTGGCCGCATGGGAACCTGAATGGGTCTCCCCTGATTTTAAGGGCCGGGTAGTGCCCATTCCACCTAGGAATGTAACATGCCTGGTAGAATCGGCACAGTTCTCTAGTATGTAAAAGTCTCTGACGTATAGGTTAAGGAGCCTCCATTGAAGCCTAGAAAATCAAATACCTGACATACTGCAGAAGGAGCCGTTGGATTTTGCCAGATGCACGCTCACTGGCCTCACTCGCCTAATGAGGTTGCACCTGACACTAGTCCAAGAGGCCGTAGCCAGTGGATGGGGACCGTTCCACCTAGGGATGCACCTGCTCGAGCGGTAGGGTGAGCTGCGGTTCCATTAGGACCGGTTTCATATTTTTATAGGAACTTCCATGACTACCTAATGGAACCGCAGCTCACCCTATCGCTCCTCAGGTGCATTCCTAGGTGAAGTTTTTCAGGAGTTTTGTGACAAGAAATGGTCCTAATTTGCAAGATTTCGAAGAAGAATTTGAAAAATCACCAGATTTCTACAACAGTTTGCAGTAGGTACCCAAAATAAATTTTTTGTTAATTTTTCTACTTCTTATGGATGATAGCCAGTTTGACATCACAAAATTGAGGAAAAAAGGAAAAAACCCCTGGAAAGAACCATTGCAGAATATGGCCCACCAGTGACCCGACTGTTTGAGCCTTCAATTCTTCTTCTTCTTCTTCTTTTATTTGGGTAGGAACGATGGCGGATGATAACCAGTCTGGCTGGTGACGGATACCCCCTTGTAGGCTGGATGGAGGGCGGATGAAATCCAATGCTCCAAGCACTGTAGCTCGATGAACGAGGAGCTTTATTGTACGCGAGCACCGAGCGAGAGAACGCGGCAATCGATGTGACCCGGAAGCGTCTCAAGGGGAAAACTAGCGTCGCCATTGCTCTGGCTGCCTTTCTTAGGCCTTCTTTTTCGCGCGCCTTCTCTTGCCGCGCAGCACCTGTGGCACACATCGCCGCCCTTCTTCCTCCCGCCTTTCCTTCTTCTCTCTGCTGCTTCTGTCTGGTAGGTATTCAAACTGTTGTATTCGAGATCTGTTGTTGCTCAATCTCCCAACATCTACTGGATAAGCTCCTGTGCCTCTTTTCATCGCGTTCTACTCTCCCTCCCTTTAATCTCTTACAATCTTTCAAGAGGGCTTCAGAAATTGCAAGAGCGTCGATTTTTTAATTTAATTGTTGATATTATTATTTTAATTTTTTTGGTTTCATGGGGTTTTTCCTTTGTATGGGCTAGCTAACTTTCCTTCTTAGGTTTTGTTTTTGTTTTTTTTGAAAACCCTAGTTCTGATGAGCTTTGACAGGTTTGTGGGGGGTGGGACTTTCAGAGACTCGTCTCATCATCTCTTTCCATTGATGTCGCCTGCGCATCTGGTTTTTCTTTTTCATTCTTCTCTTCCCTTTGCGTCCTCTGAGATCTTGGAGATAACTCCCAAGTTTTCGCCGTTTTCCCCCCAAGCTCGATAGCTTTTCCTCGTGTTTTTCGGTTGCTGCAAGGGAGGGTTTGAAAGGGGGAAGATGAATGGGGCGAGTACATCGGATACGGGAGGGCCGGTATCGATCTTGAAGAAGGAATCGAGGAGGCCCAAGTACACCAAGTTTACGCAACAGGAGCTGCCAGCGTGCAAGCCGTTGTTGACGCCGGGGTGGGTGATCGCAATCTTCTTGACGGTAGGGGCCATCTTTGTACCAATCGGAGTTGTCACCCTGTTGGCGTCCAACAGTGTGGTGCAAATTGTGCAGCGATATGATGACACTTGCTTGCCGGCTGGTCTAACCACGAGGGATGCGCAAGTTAGCTACATCCAAAACCCTAGCACCGCTAAGAACTTCACCGTCATTCTCAATGTCGTGAAATACATGAAAAGTCCTGTGTATGTGTACTACGAGTTGGACAATTTCTACCAGAATCATCGACGGTATGTGAAGAGCAGGAATGATCAACAACTCCGAGGACAAAACGTGACAGATCTATCTTCCTGCAAACCTGAAGACCGTGTGAATGGGCTTCCAATCACCCCCTGTGGCTTGATTGCATGGAGTTTGTTCAATGATACTTATGCATTTAGCATTGCAGCCCAGAATCTCACTGTGAACAAAACTGGAATTGCATGGAAAAGTGATGTTGACAAAAAGTTTGGTAGTTCTGTGTTTCCACAGAATTTTCCCAACAACAATGGAAGTGCAGGGGTTGGACTGATTGGAGGTGCAGCACTGCATACCAACGTCTCTTTGGACATGGACGAGGATCTCATAGTGTGGATGCGGACAGCAGCCTTGCCCACTTTTCGCAAACTCTGGGGGAGAATTGAACAAGAGTTTCAGCCTGGTACTAACATTTCTGTGACAGTTCAAAACCAGTATAACACCTACAGCTTTGGAGGGAAGAAGAAACTGATATTGTCTACAACAAGCTGGTTGGGGGGCAAGAATATGTTTTTGGGCACGGCATATCTTACTATGGGTCTCATCTGCATTTTTCTGGCTTTTGTCTTCTTTCTCATCTATCTTAGAAATCCAAGACCCCTTGGCGACCCATCTTATCTCTCTTGGAACAGGAAGAATAATACTGGTGAATATCTGCGGACTTGATATTTGTTTGGCACCTTCAAATTTCATTGCCTTCAGGCTTGGATCTTCAGTCACAAGCTCATGTGTGACAAAATTCCAAAGCACAGGCATTTACTGCAGGTAAATGACATTGAATTTTTTCACAGCCAGTTCAGTCAGCAAGTTTTGGCTTTTATACTTTTGATAAGCTGCTCCTTGTTAGTTAGGAAGGTGAAATGGATGATCTAACATGCTCCAGCAGTACTTCCAGTTTTTCCAGGCAAATTGGAAGTTGCAGAAGAAATATGTATGGAAATTGAGACTGTTCTAGATTTCTTCTTCTGTTATGTTCCCCCTGTGGTAAGGGCAAGATGGAGCTTGTTTCACAATATTGGCCAATTGAAAGAGTCACAAAGCCAATAAGTTGCTGACGGGGTGTACATTATTGGTCTGCTGCATTGTGATCAATTTTGGGTTGAAATTATCTCCTGACATGACAGTGCTGTATGGGGAGGTAAAATTAAAGCCTTCAAACATGATTGTGATCCTGTATACACTTGTTGCCCTGAAGGGCTTTTCTCTACTCTGACAGTGACCAATCTGTGAAACTTAAAGAAAAAAATTTCTTGCAGAACTGTGTACGATGTGTGTCCTTTTTGTTTGGTACAATTGCAGAAAGACACTGTACATCTGCATGTTTTCTTTGAAAATTTCATTTTGATGTTGTTACTTCCTGTCTGTTTTTTCTGCATAGGCGTGGCAATATCTGCACACAGCACTGAATTTGACTTCATACATTGTATAACAAGCTGGCATCCTGCTCTCTTGCATTGAAGGGAAATAAAACTGGATGAGCATCAGGGACTCTACCTTGGACGGTTGGTGTTTGTTACTGGCCTGCTTGTATGTGGTTCCTCTTTTTGAGTTTGAACGCTACTGTTGAAATGAAGTTTGCAATCAGAAAATCCCCATTTATTGGCTTGGAAGTAGATTACAAACTCTGTTTGCTGGCTCTTACCCAGCCCTATATTCGCCAGGCCAATCTAAAAGAGCGGTTATATCAATAGTAAATTGTTAGCTTCAGAGTAAATGCTATTTCCTTGTGAATTGAATCCCAATGGAAGATTTGCATATGCTTGGGTGCAGGCATCCTGATAGTTCCTAGACTTCTGCTGGACACTATGCCATTAAGCAACAATGGAGAGGGTGTACCAGAAAAGGTAGCTGTTTATTCCAACATTGTATTCTTGCACCTCTTCAAAGTCCAGTAGCAAAACATTGTGGCATGCAATAGCAAGGACCTTCTGTCATTTCTGCTTGGTCCCTTGTTTTTCTTTAAAGGGATGGGAGACCAACCAGGAGGTTTTGCCTCAAGCACCAAATATTGAGTCAAATACCATGCCTGCTGTTTCACAACTCTTTGCAATCACTGAAATTTTGGTTATGAACATTCTCTACAATTTGTGTGAGATCATCTCTCAAAGCAATAACCTTTGGTCCCCACCTGAACATATCATTTTCCTTCAAGATGTCATGCTTTTGCAGTGTGGAGCTTCTCCTGTTTTTGCACCTACCATAGCAATAACTGGTTATGGGATGACTGGTCATCTTCTCGGAATTGTTCAATACTTAACACCACTATTGGCTCCTTGCAAAGTGTATTAAAATGTAGTAAATCATGTTCTAATCTCAGCCTGAAACCTTTTGTAACATGGGTGTTATACAAAACTCCCAACCATTGCTTGCATGTCAGGTTTCAGCTTTCTACTAAATCATAATGCTTGCTTGAAGTAAAGCCCTGCAGCACATTGAACACTGAATTCTTGAGTGACAAAAACAACTGAGATATCAAGAAATCAAATGTAGCACATATAGCTGATAACCTTGAATCAAATTCTCAATGGAATCTCAAAATTGAGATTCTAGCTGACACAGAACATACAAGTGTTACATCAAACAGAGAAACTTTTGCCACAAAATTATTCACTGCTTGGCCAACATGAACACACATTTTTGAATCCGTGTGATGGTGCTTCTGGTGGCAAGGTCTGGGGTGGCAGATTATGTCATTTTTCCTGACCACATTATATGAAATAATCTTCTGGTGATTATCATACACTCAAAATAGTGACCAAATGTGTCTGTTGAACATAAATTTTGTTGTAAATTGTTGAATCTGCCACCCCAGATCCTAATGTCATGGGATGGTCTCTCCCTTACCCATTATGTTGGGTGTGTCACCAAGCTCACCCCAACAGGCTCACCAGGTGCCTTACCCAACATAATTGACAGGGCGCTTGACCATTCCATAGTATGTTATTTGTGATCATCTTCCAAAGGCAAATAAGGTTTTGCAGTTGATTCTGTGGCTGGAATGTTGTTATTGCTTTGGGAGGATCCTCATTTATCTACGACCAAGGTGTTGATGAAAATCTGCCAGAATCTCTTCTTAAGGATCTTGTTGAAGACTGGGTGTCGGCATTGGTTCAAGAAATTGTAGCAAATAGTCAGTCTGGTTCTTCTCTAGTTCAAACATGCCTTTTCGCTGTCTAGCAGCATTTATAAATCGTCTTTGAGGGTTTCAGAGGTTTATAATATGTTATCTGATTTGAAGTTTCTAGCCAAGTCAGTGGTTATGTTGATGTTGATCATAAAATCAGAATATTGTATCTGGTGATCATTTTTTACAAATAGCAAATTCAAAAGAGGAGTTCCTGCTCAGTCTTGTGTGGATTATGCTCCAGCATCTACTAAATCTGGTCCGGTTGAAATCTATAGAGAGTCAGGGGACTTAAGGCCCTCTTAAATGATCATGTGGGCATGTGGAAAAAGCATAATAATTCTCTGAAACCATATCAAAATTCAACAGCATATCATTTGAACAGACTTGTGCTCATGTACTTGTAGGTGATACACATTCCTCCTGCACACCACCAATCCCTGCAGCAGATTGAGGTCGAGCATTAACAATTTATGCATGAATCATCCATAAATTACAGCCCACAGAGGCTTTAGACTTGGATTTCAGCCTTCAAATAATCACAAACAAAAATCTGCATACTTGTAGGTTTTCCTTTGCTTTTGAGAAGGGCCAACTTGATGCAATAATCAAATTGGACATTGAATCCAAAATTAGCACTGTCCTGGTTGTCTTCACAGAAAAGCATCAAGATCTCATCTTGCTCTATGCATCTGTTTTGTGTTCAAAGTTATCAGTAACCCTGAGGTTTGATTTTGGCCTGCAGCAAATGTTTGGAGGTGTTCCAGCTTATGCTCCAAGTCATCCCCTTCACACCCACCATGTAGAACTCATTGCTGCAGCACCTCCTTGTTTACCCATGTTCTTCAGCCTTTTCAATGTAAAAGCAAGGTTATGCAGAACCTTATTGCTACCACAGTGACAGCTTTGAAAGTGGGCTTATATGCTTCAAGCAAACACTGACCTCTTTCCTGGCTTGACAACCCTTCTTTCCACCATCCTTCTTCTTCAGTACTCCAAGATTGCCTAAAGAAAAAATGCCTCTAGGAAATCTCTGGATCAAGTTATGTGATGCTGTGCATCATGGCCATTTTGGATACAAAATTCATTACCTCTGGGAAATCTCCTGATCAAGTTATGTGATGCTCTACATCATGGCCATTTTGGATACAAAAATCATTACCTCTGGGAAATCTCCAGATTAAGTTATGTGATGCTCTACATTATGGCCATTTTGGATTACCTTTGGGTGTCAACAAAGTCCCCCAGTTGGGCCAGGTTTAGAACTCAGAACCACCATTTTAGCATATCTAAATTCAGTCTCAGCCAAAATTGAGGCACAAACAAGGACTTGAAGTTGCACTTTTCAGAACTCAAAACTGTGCTCTGATGTCTGTTTGATTCATTAATACACACACAACAGACTCTTGTTTGTCATTGGATGGATGGGTTCGACTGGTTAATCATTTAACATGGAGATTGGGGAGTGAGCCTAGTGAGTTAAAACTGGATCTGTGCCATTAGAAAAACAACAGAATAAAGGGGGCCCACTAAGACTATGGATGAAAGGGCCAGCAGGTGTGGGAGATAGGAAGAGACTCAATTTGGTAACTACAATAGAGATTGTGTAGAGTTGAGTATAACCATTGAATTTTGTTGATTGCATGGGTAGATGCAATAGAGGCTAATACATTCCATGCCATCTCCAGACAACAAATCCCCAACAATTTCATAGCAGCATTATGTGAGCCTTATAGACACTGTTGGAGTTCAGAAATCAGGGTGCAGCAAGGAATGTCAAAGTTGAAAAAGAAGGATGAAAATTCACCCTCGGAGGTGGGGTCTGGATATAAGGCACCACCAAAGAGGAGGAAAGGGAGGGCACCATTTGTGGATGGAGAGATGAAGCAGATCGTGAAGGATAATTTGAAGCAGGTGCTGGTGAAGCTGGGCAACATCTCAGATGCAATTGTGAAGCGCAACATTGAGCTGCAGGGTGAAGATGCACCCACTCCACTTGTTGTTGATGCCCTTGCCAAAGCTAATGAAGCATTCAAACTGCTTGAAAACAAGTAGTGCAGATATTGGAAATGTATGAGTGCACATACAACAATCCAAGAGAAGTAGGGCTATAATCTTTGCAGCAATGTGGATGGAGACACAAGAAATATTCCCAAACTGATTGCTATCATCACCTAATGCAATCACTCAGGATGAATTGAGGTAGATTGAGGTGTCTGTAAGCCAAAAATCGTGTGACAGAGAGCTTCTTCCTTGGGTCTACTGCAGATCACACTCTGAATCAGAGGTGGGGTCCCTAGCAGTTGGCTTACAGTATTGTGCTAAACCCTTGAAAGAGACAAGCAAAACTGACACACATTACAACAGCATTCCTTCACATTTCGACACCCAAATGCACAAGGATAGAAAAACAGCACCACCACTTCCAAACGGAAAATTGGTATGACCCAAAGTTTCTTAAACTGGTCATCACACAGATCTTGAGGTTGAAGATTGTGAATGGCCCATGTTGTGATGAGCAACAGCAATTTGTACCCAGGAGAGATTCTGACCCAATTGAAAACTACCCCCTTGTTACAAATGACAGGAGATCAGCTGTGGGCAAATGCAACTCATTGTAGCCAACTATACTAGGAGGTGTTCAGCATTGTGAGCAAAATGGCTATTGGCACCAGATTTGAAGCATGGAATAAAGACAGCATGGGGAAGTGGAGTTCTCTAAAATGTGTGATCACGATAGCTGTCAGAGCCAGACCTTTCAATAACATGTTGCCAAACTGGGATGCATTGTGGTTTACAGAAGCTTACATTGTGAGCAAAAAGAGAGCAAGAGTTTCCAAAGCAAAAGGCAGAGCTCGTCACAATTGGAACTGATTTCTGGGTGTAAACAAACTTTTGTTCAAAAGCTAATGCAGTTCTGAGCCAATGACAGAGACCATAAGTCAGCAACACTGGTATTTTACACTCACAACAAACTCCGTATATATGTACCCACACAAATATTGCAAGTTCACATATGCTCCAAAAAAATCAATGATCACGAAGATCACATGGTGAGTTTGCCAGTAGTCCCAAGTTGAATGATGTCATTGTTGGGTCAGCAAAACACCACTAAGATAAGAAGCCTTGAGTCCTGCTCCTCTTCATATAAGCATGGACATTCGAACTGGTCTTCAGGCCTGTCTATTAACCCTAGAACCCTCAGATGAACAAACAGAAAAGCAATGTGTGCTGCCAACAATACCACATCTCTTCACCCCCTAGAGCTACTACAACAGTATATCTTTTGAATCAAGCAATGCCTTTGTCCATGTAGGCTCCCACACTGCTGTACCAGATGACCCCATTATGAGATAGGTTAACCACCAGAAAGAAGCCTGGCAAGCATGATTGATGGAGGGGGGTTTTCCCTTGTGTCTATCAATTGCCCTTTAGTTGGCAAAACACATTTTGTAATTCCTACCATCTGCTGTAATCTGCTGTAATCTGGTGAAATTGGACTCATCAACACAACACAACATGAACAACCAAGTTACCTGATTGAGAAAGAAACCTTGAACTTTCTAGAGCTCGCCGTAACCTTATCTGACTGCTCCTCCATTAGTCTGTGTATTCAATGTGCTCAGAAAACTGCAGGGCCTGGCTCAATCATTTGATACAGGACTCAGGGATCTATGAAGTCATCAGAAAATTGTTGTAATTCCAGACAAACCAAGAGACAATACTGTTTGAATGAACAAGCTGTAACATGATTTTATCTATTTTCTCTGTTGAACCCACTGTTTGTTTGTTTCTGGCTGTGGCTTCACCCTTTCCATCTTGACTCACTACACTTGCCAGAATTTCTCCAGAATATCAGAGACAATTAGTATAAATTCCAGTAGGAACGGCAATGATGGAAATGTCAGAATGGAAATTTACCTTGCTCCCTCATTGAATTTGGTACAGAACCCAGTGGTGTCATCCTGGAAATCTGCTTCCTTTCAACAAGAAGCTAGGGTTACCTGCAAAAACCAACAAACAACAAGGTTCATCCCTGTGCTCTTCACCCAAAAATTCACCAATATTTCTCCATGCTCCATTGGAAAAACTCCCAGGTCACTTCACTGAAATAGCAACACCACCCCCCCCCCCCCCCCCCCC
>Ga0116229_10004213_pt1 | contig 23603 bp, 17 predicted proteins | sample S1TSphgellanicum_3_FD_87313 | JGI IMG/M metagenome (GOLD analysis project Ga0116229, IMG submission 87313) | Host-associated microbial communities from peat moss isolated from Minnesota, USA - S1T2_Fc - Sphagnum magellanicum MG | ecosystem: Host-associated > Plants > Peat moss > Unclassified...
AGAGGTGTAATAACGTTAGGTCCATTACTATTTTAATTTATTAAGCAACGATTTATAACTTCTCTAGGTTATGCTTAAACCCTTTTTTGTTGGAATAAGCGCCATTGCTAAAAAAATTAGTTTTTTAAGTAAATCTTCGTAGCTATGTAACCTGCAATTAATGCTATATTTTTTGGTGTATATCTACTATTTTGTTTCAGCTCGGGTCAAGTCTTAAATTTAACCGAACATGGAGGTGTAGCTTATTGCTTGATAAGGGCTGAAACAGCAACACTATTTTCTAAGAGTCAAGATATATTAGTATATGAGCAAGTTTAATCAATTTACTGTTTCTGCTGCAAAAAGAATGCCAGTAATTATACTGGCAGATATTAGTGGTAGTATGAGTGTTGACGGTAAAATAGAAACAATTAATAGAGCGATCGCCGAAATGATTGCCTGTTTTGCAGAAGAAGTGGATGTTCGGGCTGATATTCATGTTTCTGTAATTACTTTTGGTAAAGGAGGAGCTAAAATCCATATACCTTTACAAGAAGCAGCCAAAATTCAGTGGATAGATATGGAAGCTGCTGGTTCTACCCCAATGGACAAAGCTCTTGAGCTAGTTGCTGAGATAGTAGAAGATAAAAACCAGATTGCTAGCCGTGACTACCATCCCAACATTATTCTCGTCTCTGATGGTCAACCAACTGATGAAAAGGGACATCCTACAGAAAAGTGGAAACCCGCACTAGAAGAGCTATTGAACTCACCCAGAGCCTCAAAAACCTTACGCCTAGCAATGGGTATTGGTGCAGATGCTGACCATGAGGTACTTAATGAATTTGTGCAACATCAACAGCAGAATGTTCCAGTATTTCGGGCTGACGAAACTAATCAGATACGACTTTTTTTTCGTTGGTTAACCATGAGCGTAACAAACCGCTCCCGAAGTGCTAACCCAGGTAATATCTCCACTATAGATTTTAGTAACGCTTTCGGTAACGTTGACGATATAATGTTCTGATGATAAAACAAGTACAAAACCAGGTGCAGTGGTTTGGTGCTTCTGTAAAAAGACCTCTACACCAACGGGAAAAACGTTTAAATGAAGATGCTTGGCAGGGTATTTCTGGTAGTTTTGGCACTGCTATTGTAGTTAGTGATGGTATGGGTTCTAAGCCAAATGCTCATTTAGGAGCAAATATGGCTTGTCAAGCAGTTAAAGAAGCTTTACGTCACTGGGTCAAAGCGGAGGGAGCATCTCCAGTAATTCTACTGCGTTTGATTCATGTATTATGGAGTCTCAAGGTAATACCAGCTACAGAAGAAGATAGTGCTGCTACCTGCTTATTTGCCGTAGTCATCCCTTCTGGAGAACTGTTAGTAGCAAAATTGGGAGATGGTGTTGCTGCTATTAGGGAAAGTGGTGGGGTGGTAACTGTATTAGGCGAGGAAAGAGCAGGATTTTGTAACCAAACTACAGCTTTAGGAATTGCCAAATCAACTCAAGAATGGTCTTTAATTACGAGACCTTGCTTCACCCCTGGTAGTGCTGTCTTTTTAGCGACTGATGGTATAGCAGATGATTTAATCGTTAATAAAGTGGGAGACTTGATTAAATCCTTGGTTGAAGAATTTGCTCCTATCCCAGCAAAAAAACGGTGGAGAATGTTATGCCAAGAATTGAGGAACTGGCCAACACCGAAGCATTTAGATGATAAGACTTTAGCAGTTCTTTGGCATCAAAAAGAGAATTTAGATGGTGCATAATCATGAGAGAAATTAGACATAAAGTAGTAGGTGAGCTTGGTAATGTATATGAGCTAGACAGAGAATTGGGTCGTGGGGGACAAGGTATTGTTTTTGCCATAAAGAATGGTAGACACGCTGTAAAAATTTTGTTGGATCGTTCTCCAATAAAACGTACTCAATTAAGCCGTCAACTAAAACATGTACAGATACTATTTGATATTAGAAACTTAGCGATCGCCAAACCTTTAGAAATATTAAAGGAGCCAAACCTTGGTTATGTTATGGAACTCCTCACGGACATGGTACCAATTAATCAACTGATTAATATACCCAAAAATACAAATTGTTTAGTTGAATGGTATTTGCAAGGTGGAGGATTGCGCCGTCGATTATTATTATTGGCACACTGTGCAGAAATATTATCACAGCTACATGGTAAAGGACTGGTATATGGCGATCCTTCACCTAATAATATTTTCATATCTTCTGATATTAATAATCATGAAGTTATTCGTTTAATAGATGCTGATAATTTACAGTATGAAAGTAATTTATCTTCTATAAATTATTACACACCTGAATTTGGTGCTCCTGAACTAATTACAGGAAAATCCGGCGTAAATACCCTGACTGATGCCCATGCATTTGCAGTCATAGCTTTTAAAGCTTTAAGACTTAACCATCCACTTATGGGAGATATGGTTAATGATGGAGAACCAGAACTAGAAACTCAAGCTTTAGAAGGAAAATTACCTTGGATAGATCACACAGAAGATCATAGGAATTCTACAAACAACGGATTTCCTGGAGATATAGTTTTTTCTTATAAGCTTAAGGAATTATGTCAAAAACATTTTCAAATTGGGTTAAGAGAACCAACAAAGAGGCCAGGAATTGCACAATGGACTAAAAACTTATATGAAGCAGCAGACTTTACTATTCATTGTCCAGGATGTTATAGTACATACTATGCAACTCGCAAAACTTGTCCCTGGTGTAACCGACCTAGGCCAACTTATATTCTAGTGAGAGTGCTAAAATGTGATCCAGCAGAAAAAATAGATTTTAAGCAAACCCCTTTACAACATCTTGCTTTAGCATTATCTCACCCCATAATTATTACAAATCGTATTAGCACTGGGAGGATAGAAGCAAACAGTCATAATTCTAATATAGAAATTATATTTGAGGAAGGAAAAGTTAAAGTGCGTAGTCTAGAGAGACAATGTTTTTGGCTAACATCTACAAGAACTAACACGAAAAAAGAAGTACAAGATAAATGGTTGATTTTTTCCCCAGTGAAAGAAACGACAAGTGAAATTTGGATATTACATTTTGGTAATCTTGATCAGTCACATCGCTGTGCTATTTTTCAACTGGTATCAGGAGTAGATATATGAGAGTTAATGAAATTCAGTATGGTATAGTTTACAACATTGAAATTGAACAGGGAAGTCGTGAACCATTTCAAGGTAGAGAACTGCTAAATGTGAAGGATGAAGTATTTTTATACCCCTCCGTAAATACTGGTGAATTTATTTTGAAACATGGGAAAGAGAACATTTGGGAAGTTAGAGGTATTGACAAAAGTAACCAAAACACTCTATTAAAAATTATCGAATCTAAGCAACCTATTCTTGCTTGGCTAACTTCTATACATCCCAAAAATTCTCCAAAAATTCTGGACATTCAAATACACAAATTTCCTAATGAAATCACGCTATCTGAAGAATTATATATAGGAATTGATGAGGCAATAATTGATGATATTAGAGATAAACATGTTCCGGAGAAAATATCGGTCTCAGAAATTATTGAATGGTTAAAAGGACAGTTTTTCATTCTTCCTACTTTAGTTGAAAATGGCGTTCAGCGAGTACTACTGCAATCAGGTAATAGTCCTGAAAATGACGTAGAAACTTCATTTCGATTGTGTGGGAAAGAAAGAACTATTAATATTTGTAGAACATCTGATAATCAGTTAAAAATTAATAGAATAGAAAAATTCAGACAATCTAAAAATCCTGCAATTATAGTAGTTGAGGCTAAATTTGATTTTTATGATATGACATTAGCAGCAACCTTAAGACAACCTGCGCGTAATGATTTAGACATACTAGTTGAAAGTTCTAATAGTTATTTGAGTCTTTGGCATGAGTACAACAATTTGGAGATAGAAAATATTCGAGAGAAAGTACAAGAGTTTGGATATTTAAGGTATGCTAAACTTCAAGCTTTACCTGACGGAAGTTATCGTTTTAATTTAATCCGAGACAAGAATATAGAAATTAAACTAAAAATGCTAATGGATGAAAATAATATTTCTCTAGAAGCTAGCGAATATTGTCCACAATTGGGAATTGTTGATGATGGCAAAATTAAGCACAGACCATTTTTAGGTATAGTGCAAGGTATAAATTTCCATAATTTGACTATTGATATTTCCAATCGTAACTTATCAGATGAAGATTTATTGCCGCCTAATCATGGTTTTTTATACATATCACTACAAGGAGATATAACCCGTTTATCACGCCGTCAAATTGCAGAAAAAAGTATTAGAAATGCTACTTGTCCTATGCCACAGTTGGGATTAATTTTAGAAAATCAATTTGTACCCACAAGACGAATACGCCAACATAAGCCGTTATCTTCAGATACAAAGAAAGTTTTTAACGGTTCTCCTACTACTCGTCAAGTGGAAGCTTTAAAAGTCGCTCTGAATACTCCTGATATAGCTTTAATTCAAGGACCACCTGGAACTGGTAAAACAAAAGTAATTAGTGCTTTACAAGTTAGATTAGCAGAAATTTCTGAAAATACTGAAAATAGCGTGTCCCATAGATTATTATTAACCAGCTATCAACATGATGCAGTAGAAAATGCTGCAGAAAGATCCGTAGTATTTGGATTACCAGCAGTCAGAGTTGGTGGAAAAACAAAAGATAATGGAGAAATTGATAATGTAGATAGGTGGAGACGCTCACGCATAGACACATTAAAAGCAAAGTTAGCTCAATTTCCTGAAATACCAGAAAGTGTGATTTTACGTCAAGTTAGAAATTTAGTAGCAAGTTATATACTTACTCCCGGTACTCCACAAGAAACAGCAGTATTGTTAAAACAAGTATTTGAATTAACTCAGTGTAAAATTAAAAGTGAGTTGAGCGATCGCTTATTGGACTATAGTTATAAACTATCTCAGGGAAATCCTCTACAGCTAACAGAAGATACAGAAGAGAGAGAACGAGTATTAAAAGCAGTTCAAGCAATTAGAATTAACCCCATAACTTTTGCAGATGATGGACCGGCGACAGCACACAAAGCAATCCGCCGTCTAGATTCTTTACAGATCTTACAAGATGGGGAACGTAAATTATTAGAAGATGCAGCTAATTGGATGGAAGAAGAAACACCATCTTTTTTAGATGATTTAAAGTTATTACGCGATCGCTTGCTAGAAAAGCTGATTCCTCAAGAAATTGCAATTACTACTCCTGTAGCTAACCCAGAAGTTGAGACTCTACTGAATGAAGTTAGAGAGGAAATGTATAAGAAGGTTAGGGAATCAAAAGCAGGGATCGAAGCGGTTTTATCAGAGTATTTAGAAGATCTAGAAACTGATCCCCAAGGTGTGAGAGAAGTTTTACGTGATTATACAGTTGTGCTTGCAGCTACTTGTCAACAGTCATCAGGTAAGCAAATGCAATTTGTAACAGGAAGTGACAATGCTGTATTTGAAACAGTGATTGTGGATGAAGCCGCCAGAGCAAATCCTCTAGATTTATTCATTCCCATGTCCAAAGCGGAACGGCGAATTATACTAGTTGGAGACCATCGACAATTACCACATATCTTAGAAGAAAGTATAGAACGTCAGCTAGGAAAATCTACAGATACAACCAAAAATGCTTTAAAAAAGAGTCTTTTTGAACGCCTGTTCATTCAGATGAAAGAACGAGAAAAAGTAGATGGCATTAAAAGAACGGTTACTTTAGATACGCAGTATAGAATGCACCCTATTTTAGGAGATTTTGTCAGTCAAACTTTTTATGAGTATCACGGTGAACCCCCCATACGCGCAGGTAGACCAGAATCGGAATTTATACATAATTTACCTGGGTATGAAAATAAAGTTGCTGCGTGGATTAATGTTCCTCTCAGTGCTGGACAAGAAACTTCAGGTAAAAGCAAATCACGACCGATAGAAGCTAAAAAAATTGCTCAAGAACTAAAAGAATTAATAGAACATGATAGACAATTAACCTTTGGTATTATTGCTTTTTACGCAGCACAAGTAATAGCTATTAAGCAAGCTTTGGTTGATGTAAATATTGCTGAACTTACAGAAGAGGGAACTTATCAAATTACTAATGAGTATAGAGAAACTAGAAACCACTCAGGTAAAATAGTTGAGAGACTAAGAGTAGGAACAGTAGACGCATTTCAAGGTAAAGAATTTGACATTGTCTTTCTCTCCATAACTCGGAGTAATAATATTCATGCAGATAAGGAGGAATTATATCCAAGGAAATACGGTTTTTTAATGTTAGAGAATCGTATTTGTGTGGCGATGAGTCGTCAACAAAGATTATTAATTGCAGTTGGTGATTTAGGAATGGTAACAACAGAAATCGCCCCCAAAGCAATTAGAGAATTAGTTGGTTTTTATAAACTTTGTCAAGAACCTCATGGTAAAATAATATAGTTTTATGTCTTTCACCAAAGAAACACCAATTTTATATTTTAATCCCCGTTCCTCTAATCGCTGGAGTAAGCGTCAATATTTACTTTTACCCGCATGGTGTTATCGAGTAATTGCGCCAAAAATTCAACAGCGAAAAGTCAATATTTTAGAAAAAGCAGTCTTGGGAATTTGTAGAATAGGTGCTTTTTCTGCTGTAGAAATAGGTGAAAATCTTGATATTTCTACAGATTTAGCGTCTCTAATTATGATACAATTAACAGATAGAGGTTTGATTGATAAACAAGGGTTAATAAATGAAAGAGGACTAAAAATTTTAGAACAAGAAACTATAGATGAACAAAATATGGTAGCTGGATTTATTTTCCAAGACCCATGGACAGTGGAATTATTTCCTCGCTTTATCGAACATCAAGAATATATTGATGTACAATTTAATTCAGATGGTTATCCAGAAATTAATTTAGGAACAACTGGAAAGCCAGATTATCGACGTATTTATATGCCTTTTCCTCTAGATAAACATGCTATTATGCAAGTTCAACCTTCAACACAAGATATTTTACAAGCTATTAGTAAGCATGGGAAAGCATCGCGTTATCACCAAGCTTATGAAGATTTAGACGATGATGACTGGTCTTTTAAACAAGTTCCTAATTTAAAAAGAATATCTTTTATAGAAGCAGAACCTACACCTGTTTGGTTAGCTACATTTATCTACGCACCAGAAGACTCCTATAATACAACGATTTGGAATATTTGTGATCCATTTGGATTAGGAGATAGCCCTTGGTTACGCCGAAAATTAGAAAGCCAGATTAAGAAAAATCCTAGTTTCCAATGGATGAATAAACTACTTTCTCAGTTAATTGATATTCCAGAAAATTCACAAGAAACAGTTAATAGCCCGCATGATTTCCTCCAAATGGCGGAAGAAGATGCTATGCTAAAAGTAGAAACTAAATTAACTAGAAAAATACATTCTTGGAAGAATATATTTGATTCCTTAGTTTTAATGGAAATCAGTTATATAGAAGCAGAATTCTTAGATAAGCCATCGAGAAAGAAAGACAAGTTAGATGATGTAATTATCAAAGCCCAAAAAGCGATAGAAACTGTTTTATTATCGATTCGAGAAGCTCATCCTACTGATAGTAGTTGGCAGGTATTATCTGGAACCGATAGGGAGTATAATCGAAATCTGTTTAATGGTCTAGCGATGAAATTAGGTTTTACTACTCCACTTCCTTATACTTTAGTTGATGTTAAACTAGGGAAAATTAGAGCCTCTGCTGATTCTGGAACAGGTTCTTTACGTTCTCATCTGCTTGCTGCTTTATTAACTATCCGTTATAATAATCAACATCCATTGTATTTATTAGCACAAAAATCACCTGACATCCTGACACATTTAGATAAACTAGCAGAAATCCGAGATAGAAGTAGTCATTCTAGCAACCAACAGTTAGAATCTTCCACAGTTCTACAACAAATTTCTACAGTTTATGATTTTATTTCTGGAATACTGGAAATTGATTATCAGCCTTAAAACACCTTATCTAGAGGAAAATATATGAATGCTCCCCAAAATAACCCTGCAAAAATAAATAAAAATAATGATTTAATGGATGAAGTTAAACACTTATCAACTAAGGCTCAACAGGAAATTTTGGATACAGACTTGTCCGATATTGAGAACTCTCTAGCATCAGATGGATTTACAATTCAAGATTGTTGGTATAAGGCTAAAATATTTGACCGTGCAACTGAAAGGCTAGAAGAAAAATTAAAGTTATTCCATGATTTAAAAGAAAAAGAACATCAATTAGATGACATAAAACAAAAACTAGAACACAAGAGTGAAGAACTGATTCAGAAAGAACTTGAATTAAAGTATATAAAATCTGAATTAGAACTTCGACAACAAGATATTAACCAGCGTGAATTAAATGCTAAAGCTGGATTTATGCAAGAGAGAGAGAGAATTTTAGCAGGAATTGATCAGAAAAATCAAGAACTTGAGTCATTACAGCAAGAAATATCTGAAAAAACAAAACAATTGCGTTCTGAACAGAGGAAATTGGCAACTGATAGAGAAATTCTTGAAGAAGATAAACAGGATCTATCATATAAGGTAGAACAAAAAGCTGCTATTGAAGTAGATAGGCTTAATACGGAAATTAACACCCTCAAAGAAAAACTACATTATACTCAGAATCAACGGGATGATTTTCAATCACTTTTAATCAGAAAAGAAGAGTCGGAAAGGAGATTTGGACAAAAAACACCGGAAGAAATTTTAGAGGAACTAGATAGATTAAAACAGCAAAAATTAGAGTTAGAGGAAAAGCTAGCTTCTCGACCCAGTGAAAATGCTACTGCTCGACTACAAGAGTTAGAATCCCAAAAAGAAGATTGGGAAAGTGAAAGATTTAGACTAACTACAGAGTTACAAAGCTTAAAGATAAGTAATACACGTAGCAGAATTGCAGTTACAGAGTTGGAAGGTTTAAGAGATGAGAAAGAAGCATTGGAATCTATAAATAATCGTCTAAGAGCAGCTTTACAAGAATTAAAAGCAAATTTAGAAGAAGCTATCAGTAAAGATCAGGTTAAGAGTCCTTTTCCTGAATGCTTTAACATGGATAATAATTACATATTACAAACTGAAATTTCTCTGTCTGAAGCTATCCCCGACCTGAAGGTATTTGCTCAAGATTTACGCGATCGCATTGCTTTATCTCCATTGTTACAGGATAGTAGCACTAAAAAGCGACTTTTGTACGCTGAAAAAGATATTCGAGCTTTTTTGGGCGGGTTAGCTATGAGCCATTTACATATCCTTCAAGGTATTAGCGGAACCGGAAAAACAAGTCTACCTATAGCTTTTGCTCGTGCTGTAATCGGAAATTATAAGTTGGTAGAAGTACAGGCTGGTTGGCGCGATCGCCAAGATTTAATTGGTTATTTTAACGCTTTTGAAGGGAGATTTTATGAAACTGACTTTTTTAAAGCTATCTATGAAGCTCAATGTCCAGCAAATAAAGACAGAATATATATCATTATTTTGGATGAAATGAATCTTTCTCGACCGGAGCAATATTTTGCTGATTTTCTTTCTAAACTTGAGCAAGATACCCCTACAATCAACGTAACTACCGATTTAGACAAGCCATCACCGAAATTATTTCAGAATCAAAATACTTTACCTATACCTCCTAATATTTGGTTTGTAGGTACTGCTAATCAAGATGAAACAACATTAGAATTAGCCGATAAAACTTATGACCGTGCTCATATCATGGAATTGGAACGTCATCGAGAAAATTTTACTGTACCGCCAAATTTAAAACCGAGAGAGCCTATTTCTTATCAAGCCTTAATTAAAGCTTTTGAAACTGCTCAAAATACTCACAAAGATAAAGCTATTCAGGTTTATAGATTTTTGAATAACAATCTATCTGAATTCATGGAAAGACGTTTTAAAGTTGCTTGGGGAAATCGTCTGGAAAGACAAATTGAGCATTTTGTACCCATTGTGATAGCAACAGGTGGTTCTTTAGGTGAAGCTGCTGATCACATCTTAGCAACTAAGATTTTTAGAAAAATACGCGATCGCCACGATACTTTACCTAGTGACATAAAAAAACTGAAAGAAATTTTATCTCATAATTGGTCAACGCTAGATAAATCAACATTACCTAGTAAATCATTCACATTACTCGATAAAGAAGTTCAAAGATTAGAACCCACTGAAGACTAAATATGCTATTTTTAAATCGTCTTACAAGCCAAACAACAGAAGAAATTCCCGACCAATCTATCGTCGGTCAGTGGCAAATCCTAACTCAGTCAGATAGGATTTTTCTCAACAACGTTGAATTGTCTAATAACTCTCAGGAATATCTCATACATAATGCTACTAATTATTGTTTACTAACCAATAACAAAACTAATTTAAATATTAAGCAACATTTTCCTAGTTGGCAAATTCCATCGGATATACTATCAGATAGTTTACGCTTTTTTGCTAGTGAGATAGAAAAGCTATCAATTAGTTCAGCCCTTTGGGAAGATTTAGTGAAAATATCTCCTTTAATACCAGAGATAGAAGAAAAAATTAACATTCAGCCACTAGAAATAACTATTAGTAAACATTTTGGACATCTTGAACAAGTTTGTCGCCGCCCTCGTTCCTACTTACAACTAGAGATTGAAAAATTACCAGTATCTCGTACTCAACGTATTCCACCTAATGCAATTGAATTTCTGGCTTCTCATACAGAAGATTGGGAAAAGCGAACTTTTCGCTCTATTGTACCTAAACGAGTTTTATGTATGGTCAGAGATGAGCTATGGGATATTTATGAAAATCAAGTAGTTGTACGTTTAATTGATCACTTATTACTCTATATCAATCGCCGTATTCAGCAAGTAAATATTCTTAAAAAGCAGTTAGAAGAAGTTGAATATTTATCTGGTATAACTAACGATATTTATTGGAGAAATATAAATCGAATTTGTATGCTGTGGGGTAATCAGTTTGATACGGGAACAGTAATCAAAGTCAAAATAAAGGCTATGGAAACTTTAGTAAAATTACAGCAATTACAGCAGAAATTACGTAGTTTACTAGACACAGACTTATATAAAGCCATTTCTAAGCGTACCACCATAGGAAGAACGCTAAAACAGACAAATATTCTGATCAATGACCAACATTATCGTTATGTAGATTTATTATGGAGAGAATGGAGCCGTAATCAAAGTAATAAAATCAAAACTACTCGACAAGTTTTTGTAGAAAATCAGCAATTATTTCATGGTTTTGAATCGTTCTCTTTTCTGTTGCTGGCTATAGCACTAACAGGTAGTAGTTATAATAATGATCACGGTTTTGGATTTAAAATATCAACTGAGATAATTCCTTATCCTAAGTGTAAGCCAATTCAATTTCTGGGTCCATTAGGTGAAGTATCTGTTACTTGGGAAGCTGATGGCTCCTTTTTAATTCAGTCCAAAGGCATTAATAATTTACGCCTAATTCCTATATTAGCTACTCTTTCAGCAACAAACAATTATAATTCTATAGCTTCTACTTTACAAGTATTGTCTTCTACAGAGCAGTCGAACGATGAAAATATATCTTGTATTCTTTATCCAGGTACAGAGGAGGAAATGAAAAAATTACCTGATGATTTACAACAACAAATTAACTTTATAACACCAAAATCAAATCTCACAATCTTACCTATTAGTCCTTTAGATATCTTCAGTATTGAGAGACTAGGGCGGATGATCCAAGGTTGGTTAAATGGACAAAGATATCTATCTTATCCACCTAATCTACTCAGTAAAATACCAGATACTTTAGCTACTAATATTCAATGCTTGCAAAAAATTAGTCCTAACCAATTTCACGTATTGCGCCAATTCTCACAGCAAGAAGCCGAGCAGTTTAGAAATAATATTGACCAACAAATAGCAAATATAAAACCTCGCCGTAAAAACAAAGTAAGTATTCAAGAACTTCAACAATTACAAGATTTACCACGTCATTGTAAAGAATTGATCGATCCATTACAAGTGTGTCCAGTTTGCTATTCTACAGGTGTATTAAAGCCCCTAGATAGTCAATCATTTAGTTGTAATTGTACTAATTGTAACAGTTACTGGGGAATAAGAATCTGTGGTAGCTGTAGTCAAAAGTATCCATTTATTCAACTACAACGAATGGAAGAGTATATCCTTCCCAATATTTCAATTGATCGAACTTTTGGGAGGGATATTCTAGCATTACCTTTCTGTAGTAATAAGGATATAAGTTCTTTTGTATGTCCAAATTGTCATAAGTGTGGGTAATAATAACGAGAAGAATGTAAACATCATATGATGGAAGATCGATACCGTAGCTATCGCTGAAAGGTATTTAAAGATATAGTTTATATAGAATCCCTTTGTTTTAATTGGTAATAGGCTGTAGAGTGTGGAATGTGAGATATAAGTTTTTTTGACTTGGATCTTATATAAAATAAGAGAGTTGCATAGTTTTAAGGTAAAAGATGCCGATACTAACCCTTAGCAATGAGCAGGTTGTTGAACTAGTCAAACAGTTATCACCTCAACAACAAATAGAAGTGTTTAGGTTTTTACTTATCCAGCAGTGGGGACAATGGGAATTGTTGTCACGTTACGGTTCTGGACAAGCCAGATTAGTTGCCCAAGAGCGAGGTTTTGACTGGGATACAATGAGTGAAGAAGAACGTGAAGCCTTAATTGATAACGTGGTACACGAGGATTAATGCGTTACGTTGCAGTTTTTGACACAAATATTTTGCTCTCAGCTCTACTCTCTACTAATGGTAATCCATTCCGATGTCTAGCTTTAGCAAGGATAGGACAAGTTGAGTCTGTGACCTGTCAAGAAATTTTAGACGAATTTGCCGAGAAGTTACTGCTGAAGTTTAGATTTTCTGAAGATATGGTGCAAACAGCAGTAAATGAGATCCGTGGTTTTTCCCATCTAGCCGAGATCTCTGGAATGCTCAAAGCAGTTCCAGCTGATTCTGATGATGATATGGTTGTAGAGTGCGCAGTAGTTGGTAACACAACTCATATTGTCACAGGAGACAAACATCTTTTGGCATTGAGAAGCTATCAGAGTATTGTAATTGTAAACGCATCTGAGTTTGTTAGTTTATTGGCATCATCCTAGTAAATCTTCTCAAACTGAGTAAGACAAAATGGGTATGAGGGATGTTACCCCTTACGAGTTCGCCAACAGCATCCTCAGGGAGAGGGATTTAGGAGCCAGTGCGGTCTTGGGGTCTCCCCAAGGGTCGCAACTGGCGTGGTGAGGGCGTAAGTTTACAAACAGTCTCTAAGAGCAGGGGGAATAAAAGAGATACTAACTTTCTGTTTTTCTGCCTAGATCTGTAGCCAGAGAAACTTTTTTGTAAACATAAATTGTAATTAGACATGCGATGTACAAAATATGTACAAAAAAATTGCACGGCGCAAGTAAAATCGACAAAAGATATGATATGATGAATTCATTGGGGAACAAACAGTTGAACTAGCATAAAGTATCTTCAAGCTGTCTTAACTGTTTGAATAGTCGAATCCTTATCCTTAAACTTAGCCAATAGATTGATGAACTGACGGTCTTATTCCATGATTTTCTGGAGGGTTGTGGAGATATTGGATCGGTAGCACTTCTAAAGTTATAGGGAAACTTTAGTCTGCAAGCAGTTCATCGATCTTTATCATATTAAGACTTTATTTGAGAAATTGGATGTGATGTAAATGTCCAAATCTAAAGCAACCCGTAAGTCTGCTCACGATCGCATCCTGAATACAGCATCAGATTTGTTTTATCGAGAGGGAATTAAAAATGTTGGTATTGACAGAATCATTGCTGAGTCAGGCGTGGCGAAGATGTCACTCTACAATAATTTTAAGTCTAAAGACGCATTAATTGCAGCTTGGCTACACCAACAGGATGAACAATGGTGTGAATGGCTGAAAACTACAATTAGCAGATCCAGCCCTCATCCAGTCAAACAATTGCTAGCAATATTTGATGCTTTGCGAGAATGGTTTGAAGGTCCTGATTTCCGGGGATGCGCTTTTATCAACGCTTCTGTAGAATTAGCTAATCCCGACCACCCTGGACATCGAGTAGCATTAGAACATCAGCAATCTATTTATCGCTACATTCTTAGCCTAGCTGAATCTGCGGATGTTTCATCACCAGAACAATTAGCCCGACAACTACTGTTGCTGCTACAAGGTGCGATCGTCGTTGCGATGATGGAAGGAAGTTGGTCAACCGCATTACAAGCGAAAAAAGCCGCAGCTATCCTGATTCAAGCAGCAGCAAAATCAAACATTACATAGAGATTGATCAGGTATGGGACGGTGCTAGACAAAATGCGCATCTCTAGGATTAAATGCCAATTTAATCTTCCCATGATGATATAAATCATCTGAAATGCGACTCCGGGGTACTCTAGCAATTAATGTTTGCTCTCCTACCCTAGCTCGAATAGTATAAGTTCCTATACCTCTAATAATCTTTTGTACCCAACCTTCAATGCTGACCAATTCCTGTTGATCGGGAATTGGATAACTTATATCATCCAGATAAAAAGCATCACCAGATAAACAACAAGCTGTAATTGGTGTGTTCAATTCACCAAAGTAGTGAAATTCTACACTATTTGCCAGGTTGATTAAATAACCACGGCTGTTACGTTCTACACGACAGGGAAGAATATTATCCATTCCTACCAGTCTGGCTAAATTTTCGTTAGCTGGTCGGCGGATCAGCATTTCCAATTTATCATCCTGTACGATGCAGCCATCAAATAATCCTACTGCTCGATCAGCAAAATTAAGTATATCTGTAAAATTATGGCTCACTAATATGACAGTAGTTCCCCTAGCTTGAGCCACTTGTCTAATTTTCTCAATTACCTCTCCCCTTATCCCTATATCTAAAGAGGCAGAAGGTTCATCTAAAAGTAGTAGTTCTGCATCAGCTACTAATCCGCAAGCAATACACACCCGCTTCGCTTCTCCACCTGACAGCGAGTGTGCTGATCGATTCACCAAGCGATCACAGCCAAAGGTTGCTAATGCAGTATGTACCTTTTCCTTAATCTTATTGGCTGGTACACCTCTAAACTTTAAGACCTGAGCAACATTATTAAATACAGTATCATTCAGCAGTAAAGTTTCCTGAAATACCAGAGCAGAACGGCGACGCATCCAAGTTTTAGTTGTATTGCTGACAGAATTTCCAAATAATTCTATTTCACCACTATAAGATTGCAAGAGATTTATTGTTCTTAATAAAGTACTTTTACCAGCACCATTAGGTCCAAGTATAGCCACAAGTTCTCCAGGGCGAACTTTAAACTCTGGAATATTCAGGATATTTCTGCGCTCTTTATAATTGACACTAACCTGAGACATACGCACAATATACTCGTTTGTGTCTTTGAGCTTTTCCTGATTTTCCATAGGGTAGGATTGTTGTTGAGTCAGAGACTTCAGCCGATTAATTATACTCATAACACTTTCCTATCCTGCTGCATAATAGTCAGCAATACTATGATGCTGTATGTAATGAAGAGAAGAATATAGGCGATCGCCATAGCAACATCATAGTTTCCTTTCTCCACCTCTGTGACAATTGCTGTAGTGAGCACCCTTGTCTCTCCCTTAATATTCCCACCAACCATCATGGCTGCGCCAACTTCCGATATAGCGCGACCAAAACCAGCAATGACAGCAGAGATTAACCCTAACCTGGCTTCCTTAATTAACAACCAATTTGCTTGCCATGATGTCGCACCCATAGACAACAAGCGTAAGCGTAGACGCGGATTAATGCTAGTAATTGCAGCAAAACTCAATCCAGCTACAATTGGTAAAACAATGATGGCTTCCGCTATGATCATTGCTGTCAACGTATACATCAAATCCCAGTCTCCCAATGGACCAGAGCGCCATAAAAACAGGCTGACAACCAAACCTACTACTACTGGAGGTAATCCCATACCAAAGTGAATCAGACTAGTAAGCGCCTGTTTACCGACGAAATCATTGAAAGCAAGCCAAAGTCCCAATGGTATACCTATGAAAACGCTGATACTAGTAGCCATACTAGATACCAGCAATGTTACTGTTATTACTTGAAAAATATCGCTATCACCTTTGATTAAAAGATCAAAAGCTTTTACAGCTCCCTCAATTATTGCATCCACAGATATTATTCTCTAGACTTTTGTTAAATGACCAATACAGAGTAATTTACAACCCGTAATATTTTTCTGTTTTACCGCCATCAACATAAAACAGAGGTTGTCCGAACTGCTTTTTCCCGTGAGATGCAATCAATTTTTGTCCTTCAGGAGATAACACAAAATCAATAAATGCTTTAGCTCCTGCACTATTTACTCTAGTAAATATCTTGGGGTTTACTTCCATAACATGGTAGAGATTTAAAAGCTGCTTATCTCCTTGTACCAATATTGGCAAAGATATGTTTTTTCCCTGGAATATATATGTTGCGCGATCGACTAAGGTATAACCGCGTTTTTGATTAGCTATTAGCAAAGTTTTTCCCATTCCAGAACCAGTTCGCACATACCAATCGCCATTTGGTTGGATCTTAGCCCGCTTCCACAAATCCTTCTCTAGCTTATTAGTCCCAGAATCATCATCCCGCGAAATAAATAATGCTTTGTTTCTAGCGATCGAGGAGAATGCAGTAACAGCATTCTTGATTCCCTTAATGTTGGCTTTGTCAGTCTTTGGTCCGACAATTACAAAGTCATTGTGCATTACCAAGTGCCGATTAATCACTGCACCAGTTGCTAAAACCTCTTTTTCGGCTCTAGGAGAATTAACGAACAGCGCATCAACTTCACCTTTCTTAGCGAGAGCTAATGCTTGTCCAGTACCAACAGAAACCTTTTTTAGCTTGTATCCTGTTTTCTTTTCCAATGCTGGTACTAACTCATCTAACAACCCACTATCTTCTATACTGGTTGTCATTGCCACAATCAGATTTTTATGCACTGGAGGCTGCCCAAGAACAGGAGGTTGTGCAACTAAGTGACTACTGGAGCCTAAACTCAGAATTGACAACAAACCTACCAACAAATACCATGTGCGTACTTTATGATGAACACTCATTTAATTTCCTCTGTTTCCCAATATCCCTGCCAATATACTTAACTTCTGCAAGTAAATCTTACATTATGCAGCTAAATATAAACTAGATCCCAGAGGAAAGCAAATATTCATGTCAGGATATGCTCATTTCTATGAGAAATATAATACTTAAGGCGAAGCCATTGACCGCCGGAAGTATCGCTTTTCTGGACTATGGCAAATTTCTGGGCGGTATTTCGCGTCCTTTGTAAAACCGCTCCTCTAATTTACCTAATCCCAACCAAGTCAAAGCACCACTCAATTCAACCAAAGTCAATCCAAGTAAAGTAAGAGTACTTTGCGAATTACTGAAAAAGACTAACAAAGGTAATATACCCGAAATCACTACCGTTGTTATAGCTATTCCCCAGCGCAACTGTTGAATATTTCTGAGCGCCTGACGACAACTCCCACATTTTTCCGTATGGGAATGATATCTCTCCAGCAAAGCTTCTTTAGTCGGTGAGGGATTAAGCAGTGATGAAATTTTAGTATTTACCCAAGGGTCAGCATTAAATTGCTTTATCCAAGAACGTAACTGAACTACATAGAGATCCGCTTTAGTTGGCAAATAAAACGCTTGATTAAAGTTACTACTTCCACCGCGTTGTCCAAAATACCTTTCTTGATAATGTAGAAAGATTTGGTCATCTTCCAGTACACCGTTTTGACCTATATGTGAATACCAGCGAGGAGTCAACTGTAAAAACAGTCCTGGTAGCTTGGAATTAAATTTGAAAGGAAACCGAGCAAAGAGCCGACATTCTCCCTTACGAATAGGAGTAGCATAAACAACCGTCATTGTCCGTCCATATTGCTGAGAAGTTAAATCATGCCACATTAATCCCGGAGCAATGAAGGTAGTATACTGCTTACCTAAAGTCCCGAGCCTTGGACCTTCTTCCCAAATTCCCTGAAAACCCCATTTACCTGAGGACAAAACTTCTAAATTAACCGGTGAAGCATTTGCTCGATTACCAACAGAACGATGATGGGTGAAAGGAACATGACTGGAATCAAGCACATTTTCCATTAATGTCAGAGCATCATAAGGTAGATCTCTGAAAGTATTCAGACAAATCCAACCGTCAGGGTCTTCAGCTAATGGCTCAACCATCGGAACTTTAGTTTGAGCAGCATTTTCTGGATTACCTGGATAAACAAACAAGAGTCCTTGACAAACAATAGTAGGAAATGAAGTTACACAAGCTCTTTGAGAAATTTCCGCTTTTCCTCCCACCTCTTGTTGCGGAATTACCTCACACCGTCCTCCCCCCGAAAAAGCCCAACCATGATAAGGACATTCTAACCATCCATCCTTATTGATTCGTCCTGCTGAAAGTGGCGCTAACCGATGGGGACATTGGTCTAGAAAAGCCCGCCAACTTCCTTGATTTCTATCCCACCATATAACAATATCTCGCTCTAACAGAGTAAAGCGAGTTAGTTGAGATTTATCCAGATCATCGATGTAATGAACGGGATACCAACAGTCTAACCAATCAAAATAATTTGGATCGCTTCCACCAGCCGGAAGTTCTGCTACTATTCCGTTAGTAGATGTGGCTGAAACAGGAAACTCCTCTGTAATGAGAGCATTGTTAGACATGGTAGAAACACAAAATGGAGTACAGAAGGATTAGAGGGCAGGGGAGGAAAGAGAACTGCTGTTGATCAATCACTATGCTTGTTTAATTATCAGAGATCATTGCTAAAAACAATTGTATTGACCTTGAGGAAACAAGTATAAACTCTTTCTCTCCCCTGCTCCCCTGCTCTCTTCTACTTGGTTTCGGTAAAGTCAGCGTCAATCACATCATCTCCACCACCAGAGGGAGCGCCACCGGGTTGTGTTCCAGCTTCAGGACTAGCACCACCTGCTTGTTGATAGATATTGCTACCAACAGCAAATAGAGCCTGTTGCAATTCTGGGGTTAGTTTCTTGATTTTTTCATCATCTTCCTGCGCAACCGCTTCACGCAATTCCTTGACCAAACCTTCAACTTTAGTTTTGTCAGCTGCGGGAACTTTATCTCCTAGCTCTTGCAATTGTTTTTCAGCTTGGTAAGCCAAGGAGTCAGCTTGGTTTTTGCGCTCAATCTTCTCCCGACGTTCTTTATCAGTGTTAGCGTTCTGTTCAGCTTCTCTGACCATCCGCTCAACGTCGTTCTTATCTAAAGTAGAAGCACCAGTAATGCTGATAGACTGTTCTTTTCCAGTACCTTTATCTTTAGCAGTAACGTTGAGGATACCATTAGCGTCAATATCAAAGGTTACTTCAATTTGAGGAACGCCACGAGGTGCGGGAGGAATCCCATCTAAACGGAAAGTTCCTAAGCTCTTGTTATCATTAGCAAATTCCCGTTCCCCTTGTAGGACGTGAATTTCTACGTTTGTTTGTCCATCTACAGCTGTAGAGAATACTTCGGATTTTTTGGTGGGAATGGTAGTGTTGCGGGGGATAATCTTTGTCATTACACCACCCAAGGTTTCTACACCCAAGGATAATGGTGAGACATCTAATAATAAGATACCTGTAACATCACCAGACAATACACCAGCTTGAATTGCTGCACCAACAGCAACTACTTCATCAGGGTTAACGCTTTGGTTAGGTTCTTTACCTAGAGCTTGTTTAACCAACTGTTGTACGGCGGGAATACGAGTAGAACCACCAACTAATACAACTTCGTCGATATCTCCCTTGTTTAACTTAGCATCTCTCAGCGCAGTTTCCACGGGAACGCGACAACGATCAATCAGATCAGCACAAAGTTCTTCAAACTTTGCACGGGTCAAAGTTGTATCCAGATGCTTTGGTCCTTCCTGGGTAGCAGTAATAAATGGTAGGTTAATTTCTGCTTGGGTAACGCTGGAAAGTTCGATCTTGGCTTTTTCCGCAGCTTCTGTTAACCGCTGTAATGCTTGTCTATCTTTCCGTAGGTCAATACCTTCATCTTTCTTAAATTTTTCAGCTAAGAAATCAACTATTTTTTTATCGAAGTCATCACCGCCAAGGTGAGTATCACCAGATGTTGCGAGAACTTCAAATACTCCGTCACCTACTTCTAGTACAGAAACGTCAAAGGTACCACCACCAAGGTCAAATACCAAAATAGTTTCATTGCTTTTTTTATCAAAACCATATGCTAGAGAAGCAGCAGTTGGTTCATTGATAATCCGCAGAACTTCAATACCAGCTATTTTACCAGCGTCTTTTGTCGCCTGTCTTTGAGAGTCGTTAAAGTAGGCGGGAACAGTAATTACTGCTTGAGTGACAGTTTCACCCAAATACTTGCTAGCGTCTTCTACTAATTTGCGCAGAACTTGAGCCGAAATTTCTTCAGGAGCAAATTGTTTACCTACACCTGGTGCATCTATCTTGACATTACCACCGCTACTCAACACCTTATAGGAAACTTCCGTTGTCTCCTTGGTTACTTCATCATAACGACGACCGATAAAACGTTTGACAGAGTAAAAGGTATTTTCAGGGTTCATCACCGCTTGGCGTTTAGCGATTTGACCAACCAGGCGATCGCCATTTTTGGCAAAGGCTACCACTGACGGCGTTGTGCGAAATCCTTCAGCATTAGCAATAACAGTGGGCTTACCCCCTTCCATTACCGCGACGCAGGAGTTTGTCGTACCTAAGTCAATTCCAACTACTTTTGCCATTTTAAATGCTGGCTCCGTATAACTACAAATGAATGGAAATATTTAATTCGTCTAGAACCGGAATATTTCCGGCTCTGCTCAAAACCCACAGCAATAGAATACTGTGAAGCAATCAACTCAACATCGTTTAGCTGAATAGGAGAGACCCACCAGCTACACTGATATATATATACTGAGCTTATGTAGTCAGTCCATGAAGGGTGGTTTTCCGAACCTTAGGCAGGACGGTTATTTTAAACTTAAGTTTGAGTTTAGTTCATGGATTGATTCACTTTCCCTGATGATTACCTGATGATTAATGTATGAGAATTAATACTTCTAGTGATTGGGGTGAACCGTAAACTTCTATTCGTATTTGCCGTCTGTTCAATCACACCAGTCAATTATGGTTGAACAGTCGAGATATGTTCTCGCTACATGTAAATAACTAAAATTGATCATAATTCCCTATTCCATCACCACCTTACTGTTCTCCTGACTATAATGTAAAAGCAATTGCACCAACCAGAAAAATAGCTCAAAAAAGCTCAACATCCCGGATCATCATGATTTCCCTATCGCCAACACTCCAAGCCAGACTTGAGCAACCTTTAAAAATTGGCTCTTTTGATGTCAAAAGCCGTGTGCTGCAATCTCCTTTGTCTGGAGTAACAGACATGGTATTTCGTCGCTTGGTACGACGTTACGCACCGGAATCCATGATGTATACAGAAATGGTAAATGCGACAGGATTGCATTACGTCAAGGAATTACCCAAAATTATGGAGGTCGATCCTGACGAACGCCCAATTAGTATCCAGTTATTTGATTGTCGTCCAGATTTTTTGGCGGAAGCAGCCGTTAAAGCAGTTGCTGAAGGCGCTGACACAATTGATATTAATATGGGCTGTCCTGTGAATAAAATCACTAAAAATGGTGGTGGTTCTTCATTATTGCGTCAACCAGAAGTAGCTGAGGCTCTTGTGCGGTCAGTGGTAAAAGCTGTCGATGTACCAGTTACAGTAAAAACGCGGATTGGTTGGAATGACAAGGAAATCACGATTTTGGATTTCGCTCGACGGATGGAAGAGGCTGGAGCGCAAATGATTACTATACATGGACGCACTCGCGCCCAAGGTTATAATGGTCAGGCTCGTTGGGAATGGATCGCTCAGGTGAAGCAAGTACTTTCTATTCCAGTGATTGCAAATGGGGATATTTTCTCTGTCGCAGCAGCAGTGAACTGTTTGGTACAAACTGGTGCTGATGGGGTAATGTGTTCTCGCGGAACTATGGGTTATCCATTCCTTGTGGGAGAAGTTGACCATTTTTTGAAAACTGGCGAATTACTTCCACCTCCCACTCCTATTCAAAGACTCGAATGTGCTAGGGAACATTTGTTTGCGTTATGGGAATATAAGGGCGATCGCGGTGTGCGACAAGCCCGCAAACACATGACTTGGTATGCTAAAGGTTTTGTCGGAGCTGCTGAATTACGCGGACAACTCAGTTTAGTCGAAACAGTCCAACAGGGTTTAGATTTAATTGACGTAGCTATAGAAAAATTAGTTAATGGTAATGAATTGGAATTTTTAGATGATGAAAGATAATCGTCAATCAACCAAGCCAAAAATATAAAAAGCAGGTTAAGTTATCATTCAATCCTTATGATAATCTAATATTCACCATTGAACAAGCTATTCAAGAACAATTTGGGATTAATTATACTCGACGTGGAAGACCTGCGAAAAGTGAAGGCGAAACCATTCCTCACTCAGCAACAACAAATTAATTTTAGTTGTTCCGGCTACAGAATCAACACATCTTCATAAATTAGATTAACGGAAATCGTCAAACCCACGCTTTTCAGATCAACATCATCGCTTTCAGCATAGGGAATAAACGTCCATTCCCCCAATTGATTCCGCCGAAAGAGATCCACAGACTTAGTTTCAGATCCTACTAAAACATACTCTTGCAAACTTTCTAACCGGCGGTAGATAACAAATTTCCCTCCTCGATCATAGGCTTCAGTACTGGGAGATAAGACTTCAATAATCAAGCAGGGATAACGAGAGAATTGTTGAGCAGTACGGTCTCGATCATCATAAGTGACACTGATATCAGGATAAACAAAAGGACCATTCTCTGTGATCCCGATTTTTGCATCCGAGTTCCTCACCTTGCAGCGTCCTTGTAAAAGTTGTCGCAACGTACTAGCAATGTTCAGAGCAATGTCAGCATGGGGCAAAGATCCACCCGTCATCGCAAAGACCTGCCCATCAAAATACTCATACCGTAGATCTTGCTGGACTTCCCACTCAAAATATTCCTGTGGGGTCAGGCGGGGAAGTTCATGGGTAGCAAGCATTAGCAAAACTCCGATTTGAAACGTTGCATTTTTTAATCATTATACTAATTGAGTTGTTCAACACACAAAACCAGATCTAATCCTGGTTAATCAAGCCTTTAAATGTCCTCTGGGTTGATTCCTAACGCTCTTAGTCTCTCAGCTAGCTGTTCTGCCCGTTGACGTTCAGACTCAGCCCGTTGACGTTCAAATTCAGCCCGTTGGCGTTCAGATTCAGCCTGTTGACGTTCAAATTCAGCCCGTTGGTCAGCAAATTCAGCCCGTCGGCGTTCAAATTCAGCCCGTTGACGTTCAAATTGCGCCTGTTGGCGTTCAAATTGCGCCTGTTCAACTCCTGTGGGAATCACTTCACCAGAGCTATTACACCACCTTAGCCATAACTTAATGTATTCTTCCTCAAATTTACCTGAC